>Ga0209284_10003345_pt1 | contig 19879 bp, 17 predicted proteins | sample FRY03_FD_187211 | JGI IMG/M metagenome (GOLD analysis project Ga0209284, IMG submission 187211) | Freshwater microbial communities from Lake Fryxell liftoff mats and glacier meltwater in Antarctica - FRY-03 (SPAdes) (version 2) | ecosystem: Environmental > Aquatic > Freshwater > Ice > Glacier... | reverse complement strand
TGATGTACTTGACGCCATTTTCGTCGACGCGCGAAACGTCCGCGTTCAGCGGATAATTGTCGGGAACGCGGAACTCGAGGCCGCCGCTGTGGATGGTGGCGCCCATCCATAGCTTGCCGGCCTTGATCAGCGGAAAAACCTCCTTGTAGGTGACCGCCTGGACGCTTCCGATGACGATGAACTTCTTTTTGTGCTTCACTAACTGCTCGACATACTCCCTGAACAACGAAAACGGCGGATTGGTGACAACGATATCCGCTTCTTTCAAGAGCGCGATGCATTCCTCGCTGCGGAAATCGCCATCGCCGGCCAGGGGGCGAATGCCGATCTGATTCGCGGTGTAAACACGGTTGTTGCCGTTGCGCTCGCCCTCGTAGACGAGGTAGACGCCTGGCTTGTACTCGTTCTTGCTGAACAGATCAGGGTCGCGGTTATTGTAGCATGTGGTGATCAGTTTCTTGAGGCCGAGCTTGTTGAAGTTGGCAGCGAAGTAGTGGAAGAATTGGCTGACATTGGGGTCATCGCAGTTGCAGTAGACGACCTTACCCTTGAAGTGTTTGGTGTAGTGCTTGAGTTCCTTCTCGATGTCGGGAAGCTGCGTGTAGAACTCGTCATTCTTGTTCTTCTTGGCGGCGTGCAGAGTTCGATTCATCGGCTTGCTCTTGGTTACTATTGAAGCCGCCACCTTCGCGGTGGGCTTCTTCCGCGTAGTCTTCTTCGCCGGCTTGGCGAAACTTAACGATCTCGGCAATAAAAAAGCCCCCGTAGCAATGACGAGGGTTTTTTGTTTCATTCCTGCGCGAACCGTGACGACTTTATTTCTTCTTGCCGGTCTTCATGTTCCCGCCCGGCGGCTTGCTCGTGCCAGGCCCCATGCCCTTCACGCCCTTCGTGTGTGTCGTCTTCGGTCCCGTGCATCCCTTTTTGCCATCCATGATTACGTCTCCTGAGTTTGCGGTTATGCCTGTTTCGATTTTCGCCGTGCATCAGCGTGATCGTTCTCGTTGAACACGGCTTCGCAGTGCAATGATACCATCAACCTCTGCACCGTTCTCAGGATCGGCCTCTTCGTCCCGTTAAGATTGTGCCGACCGACCGTCTCTTCGATGTCAAGACGCTCATAAATCACCGGCTCGGGCTCGCCGTGATGCTGCATGGCGACTCCGATCACCTTGAGAGCGTCGTATGACACGATCCGATCTCGATAGCGGATATAGACGCCGAGTGCCTTCATCAGCCGCGCAAGTGTTTCGTAGGACGCATCTCTATCGCCCGACAGAGCGTTCCTGCACGCCTGCGCCTGCACGCCAGCCAGGAAAACAAGGCGTGTGTAGCTCAACCCGCTGGCCTTGAACGCTTGTCGCAGCGTCTTGCGAAGGTTCTGCCCGCGGTAATCCCACGGCCCGTTCGGATCCAGCCCCTCATCGGATTGTGGGCCGATTTCTTTCGCTTCCGATCTGGCAACACGCTCGATGACCTCATTTGCGCTGACGACGGAGCGACAGCGCTTCTTCTTGCTGCCGCGCTTTTTGGTTTTGGTCTTGAAGATGTCGATCTTCGGACGCTTGCTCGCACGACGGTTGGCACGCTTCTTCGGCTTCTCTGGTTCCTGCGGCTCGGAAGGCGTTTGAACCTCGGACGCAGCAGGCGGCGTCTCCTTGGCTTGTGCGTGGAGCTGAGGATCGGGGGATTCTGGCGTTGATTCGACCGTGTTTTCTTCGCTCATGTGAGGATTATACGCAATTTCTAGTGGTTGGCCGTCAATCTCTTGCATTGCGTCCGTGCGGGTGGGTTATTTTTTCCCGTGCCAATGCTTTAGAAAGTCTCGCGGATTTTCAACGCCGACAAGTTCGGCCATTTTGCGCCGGTGTAGCTCCCTCATGGTGAAATCCGGCGCGGGCCTATCACATCGCTGATAACAAGACCGGCGAGATTGCGGATTGGGATAATGAACTATTGCCCATTGAACTCGGCGATTCCAGCTTGCTTTGCTTCTCAATCTTTTTGATATCTTTGAGCGACTCCGGCGTCATGTTGACAGTTAACCATTCTGACTTCTCGACGATCTCGGCGAGACGCATCGACTCTTGACGCTGGCGATCAAACTGATCCGCAAGCCGCGAGGCGGCCTCTTTGGTATGTTCCTTGTCGCAGGCGTTGGCGATCAACCGGAAAGTCTCGGCGTCGATCTTGTATCGAATCGCCGCGTCGACGAGGGAGTTTGTGATCGTATTGTTGTCCGTGTGCGATAAATTATGTTTCGATAAAGTATGTTTCATTGGTGCATTCCTTCTGTTCCGCGAGCCGGACTCGGCTCGGCTTTAACTATTGAACCTCGTCGGTCATGCTGATGCTCCGATTTCGTCCGCGTAGATTGAAACAATGTCACCATCGACGGTGCGCACCTTCACGATGCGGAGAGTTTCACGCACATCAACGCCTGTAATTCTCTTGAACTTATCCGCGTCGAAGTTTGGGAGCGACTTCCATTTAGTACGCTCTCCTTCGCTCATCTTCGCCCACGCAAGAGGAAAAGTCTCTGTGCATGGTCGCTCGTGTTTTCTCAGATATCCTCCGATAATATTATGATTCGGATTCGATGATTTTTCATCGTCTGTCATTTTAGACGATTCAACCCATACGACACCAATGGGCAAATCGACGAATGGGATCGATGATCGCGCCTCGTCGAACGTGAGTTGGGTTGGCGCGTCGAAAAATGTAGCAAGCGGGGTTTCCACACAGAAGAAGCCGGTGTTCCGGTGGCCGGTGTTCCAGTTGCCGGTGTTTTGGTTGCCGGTGTTCCGGTGGCCGGTGTTTTGGTTGCCGGTGTTCCGGTGGCCGGTGTTCCGGTTGCCGGTGTTCCGGTGGCCGGTGTTCCGGTCGCCGGTGTTCCGGTAGCCGGTGTTTTGGTTGCCGGTGTTCCTGTCGCCGGTGTTCCGGTCGCCGTTGTTTTGGTTGCCGGTGTTCCAGTAGCCGGTGTTCCAGTGGCCGGTGTTCCGGTCGCCGGTGTTCCGGTAGCCGGTGTTTTGGTTGCCGGTGTTCCGGTAGCCGGTGTTCCAGTGGCCGGTGTTCCGGTCGCCGGTGTTCCGGTAGCCGGTGTTTTGGTTGCCGGTGTTCCGGTTGCCGGTGTTTTGGTTGCCGGTGTTCCAGTTGCCGGTGTTCCGGTAGCCGGTGTTATTATTATCATCCGTCATCGTCTTACCCTCCATTGCTTGTTGTACGTCGGTCATTGTGGCATCGATTCGCACTTGGTACATAAATACGGGTTGGGCGGAACAGATCGGCTGAAACCGCCTTCGGCACTGTTGATTCTGTCATGTTAGTTATCCTCACCACTGCACACTTGGCCAGTCGCGGCCATTGATCTTCACGCCGGCAACAATGCCATGCCCGTTCGTCTGCATCAAGTTGTCATTCCACGGACGAGCAAACGGCGATGCAACGATCAAGCCATGAATTCGCACCTGCTTGTTGAAGCCGATACGCATCGGCACGTCACCGCCGTTGTGGTCGATCGTGCAATCGCTCAGCGACACATAATCGCAGCCCATTGAACCGCTCGTATCGTGAGGATCGTTCGCATGAATTCCAATGTCGATCGCCGATGCGTTCAGCCGTTGCGCCGAACCGTTGCTGAAATTGCAGCGATCAAACTTCACGCTGGCATAGGTGTAAACCCGCAGCGCCTTGTGCCCGAAGTTGTTGACGAAAGTGCAGCCAGTCGCCTCAAGCGTGTTCTGACCATTCCCGTGCAGCCGAAATGTCGCCTGGCTCCCGTTGGTCTGTTCGAAATATGAATCCTTGCAGATGATGTCTTTGACCACGCCGTCACCGCGATTGATCACCGCATAGTAGTTTGACACGATCCTGCAGCGTTCGATCAGCAGTGAATCGCAGGCGACTTCCAGCCCGCGCCCGCCGATGGTCAGATCAATCAACTCGACACGGCCGGTGAAAGCACCCGTCCATTTCACGTTCTCGACTGTCCCGTTGCGATATCGAGTGTTCGGCTGAATCTCAAGCTGCTGAACCGTGCCGCCATGAAGATCAATGGTCGTCATCAGGTCCGGCACCACCGGCGGAATCGGGGTGATATCAGCCGGCACGTTCGAACCATCCATCGCGGCATGAAACACTGAGTACACCCAATGCTCATGTGCATCAACGTCATCCAGCGTCCTGATTCCGGGAATGAGTTCGAGATTGCCGTTATTGAAGGCGTTGCGCGTGTTGTCGAAAAGAATCAGACCAGCAGCGCCGAGTTCGATCGCGGTCTTCAGCGTCTCATAGAGCATAGTCTCTGACATTCGTTCGCCGCCCTTTATCCACGCCTGCTGCTCAACAAGCACCGGCCGACCGTTGGCCCTGCGCATTACCGCAGAGATTTTGTCGTGTGCGTGCGATTTTGCCTCATCAATGCTTCCGGCGTTATTGCCCTCGCGCAGATAAATCGACGACACCAAAAACGTCGATTCATCAAGCACCGATTGCACCGGCTGCAGCGTCTCATCCTGCTCCCGGCCGAGATTGTAAAACGTCCATAAAAGTTTTGGTTGATACTTTTGGGCCATCAATGCAACAAGCGTGAAGTCGCGGCGAAACTGCGGATCGCCAGCCCGCAATGCAGCAGCCGCATCCTTCTCCCAATCCCCGAACAGGATGTGTTCATTGCGAAGATTGGTGGTGGTCAGATACTCGCGCCACTTCACCTGATCCAGCTCGTTTGCCTCGTTGGTCCAGAATCGCGAACTCACGCGCCCGGCCTTCACATCGCCGTTGGCGGCTGCTTCAGCCATGACAGCGTCCCCGAGCTTCGCGTCGATCCAAATGCGCCTGGGCAATTCGGCCGGTGGCGCAGCCGTCGGTTCTTCAACCGTCAGCGCATTGACCATGCCATCGTGATACGCATCGATTGCGGCGAGCGTGTCGGCTCGGAACTGCTGCTTGAGCTGATCAGGCGTCTGCTGCGCTTCTGACGTCAGTGAGATGCCGATGACAACCGAGATTGCAGCGAGCGACGCGCCGCCGATGAGTTTGATGGTCGAGTCCTTCGTCATTTGAGAATCCTTTCAGGTGGTGAGGAACCCTTCTTCGTGGACGATCGTGATCTTCACGCGCGCTCCCGACCGTTCATTATGATCGGCCCAACGCTTCGTGACGTTGCCGCCAATGACCTGCGCATCATCGACCCAGACCACGCCCTTGAGAGCGTCTTCCAGCGACCGAAGCACTTTCGTTCGATCCGGGGCCTGCGTGTGCCAGTGCGGAGCGTCTTCGCGAAGATCGTTCGCGAACTTGCCGGTACGGAAATGTTTCTTTGGCCGCGGCATGATGAACTCGACTTCTAGCGTCATCGGACATCGGAGCGATGCGGTTTTATGTGCATCAATGCCAGCACGCTTGACGTCGGATCGCCAATCCTTGCCCTTCTGCCCGGCCGAATCGACCATCGCGACCTTGCCGGTGTAGTTCCCGGCCTTCTTGATCGCAAACCCCTGCTTCGATCCTGCGGGGCGCGGCGTGCCGACGACGAAGAACTCGATGACTTCTTTCATTTGAACAATTCCACCGATCGTAAAATTGCCGCGCCGGAAGCGGCACCCGTGTTGTTGTCAAATTTTCCCAATTCTGTTTTCCACTCCTTTTCTACCGGTCACTCAAACGGCGTCCTGCACGTCCGGCCAGCGAAACTATGCGCTGCGGGCAGGGATCAAAGATCGTTGGGATCAAGCCACCACGCGATCATAAATGCGCATGCCAGAGTTCCATGTCAAATGTGGTATCCATAGTTATTACTCCTTCACCATCCCATCTTCAAGCAGAATGACGCCCATGCCACCCTTCCCGTCGTTCACGCGCTCGCACCAAATCTGCAGCTTGTTCTTCACCGCGAAATCTTCCAGCAGCAGCATCCCCTCACTGTCCAACAGCGATCCCTCGCGGATCAACATCACCGCAAGTTGCGGCGACAGCGCCGCCCCAATCGCCGCCGACACTCGCAACTGCACGCTCGACGCGCAGTCCGATAGCGGAATGTCCTGATAGGTAATAAATTCGTCGGTCATGTTGAGATTACTGACCGGAAGCTGCGCCTCGACAATCGCATCACGCTTTGCCTTGTCGATGTCGTCGATGCGATCGCTCAATTCCTGAATCGATTCGGTCTTGAGCTTCAATTCCTTCTCGTATTCCTTGAAGCGTTCACGCTCTGCGATACGCGCGTTGATCGACTGAATCTCCTGATACTGCGTCGTCAGTTCCTCGATGTCAGCACCGCCCTCCTGCGGCTCCTGTTCCATGTGCTGAATATCACTCTCAAGATCGCTGGCCTGCTGCCGCGCCTGCCGCAGACGCTTCTCGGCCTCGGCAATCGAATTGTTCATCTGTTCGAGCTGTGCCTTCTTCGTGTTGATCGCGTTCTGATGCTGCTGATTGCGATGCTCAACGGCGCGGGCATCGTCAAGCTGCTTCTTCAACACTTCAGGATCAAGGCGTTCGGCCGGAAGGCCCTTGAACTGCTTCGTATCGGTCGAATCAACGGCACCCTTCACCATCTTCAACTCACGACCGAGGATCGTGCGATCGTCATACGCCGACTTGCGCCGTTGATACAGCTTGTCGAAGTCGATACCGATCAGCTTGAGGAGCGTTTCAAGCTGATCCTTCGGATTCAGTCGCATGAACGCCAGCGGGTCGAAAGTGAAGTCGCCGAAGAACGCATCGAGCATCGTCTGCGGGCCGGGGAACTTCATCTTCCCCGATGGATCGGTGATCGTCAGTTTGTTCTTCCCGTCCTGGCTGAACGTGCGCGTGACGAGAAACTTCGGCTCGGGCTTGCCATCATCGCCCTTGCGCTCGCCAAGCAGCAGTTGCGTGGTTCCTTCCTCGGCGCCGTGACGAATCGGATCGCCGGGAAAGCGTTTACTCGATAGAGCACTCTCAATGGCATCGAGCGTGCTGCTCTTGCCTTGCCCGTTCTTGCCTTCAATGCGGACAAGGGACGAGGTCGGGGTGATATGAACCGAGCGCAGAATCTTGAAGTCATCTGCGCGCAGCTCGATTATTGTCAGGCGACCGTATTCTTTGGTTGGCATCTCAATATCGCAGTTGGTGAAACGTGTTGTGAATTATTCCTAGCCGCCCGAACCTATCGTCTTCTCGATCTCGCGACCGACTCGACCGGAAATGATGCGATACATGCCATTGTCCTCAAGGTCTTTCACGACGGACTTATCGCCACGCAGAACCATCTTGATCGTGGCTTCGGCAAGATCGGCATCGCACCCATGCTCTTCGACCAATTCGGTGATCATGCGCTTCAACGGGTCAGACTCTTCGGACGCGGCAGCAGCGGGCTTCTTCGCCTCTTCCTTCGTATCAGACTTCGTCGTGGTCTTGCGCGTGCTGGTCTTCTTCGTCGTCTTCGCGGGCTTGGGATCTTCCTTCACTTCCGGCTGATCTTCAGGTGAATCGTCATCATCGGCGACGTCCTCGACCACATCGTCACTGCCGGCACCGAGCTGATCCACAAGTTTCTCCGTGTGCGATCGTGTGTCGTTCGGAAGCACGGCGAGAACGTCGGTTGCATCAATCTCCGGCTCGCTATCGATATCTAGCGCAGCATTGAACTTCTCTGCGCTCAACGGCAACCACTTCGCCACGCGACGGAACACTGACTTCTTGGCCATTTCTGACCAGTCGCTCCTCCACGCGCCGATCGCGTTCCCGTTGCTATCACTGCCGGACTTTGATCGCTTGCGAATCTTTTCGATGTCGGACGTCGGCATGAAGTCGAATTGCACGCTGCCATCTTTGAATTCCACCAGCGCGTATGCACCGATCGGCTCTCCTCGATCTTCCCGCAGGTTCGGAATGAACTCCAGTTCAGCAACCATGCCCTTCTTGAATTTGAACGTGTCGTGCTCGCACACCACGTCCGCATCAATGCGTGCGATCTCGCCGGACTGACGAGCCAGCTTCACCAGACCGCGGTAGCCGATTATCAACTGACACTGGCTGACCCATTGCTCTTTGCCGTTGATATTCACCTTGTTGTTAAACGGAACCGGGTACGCCTCGCCGAGCGTGCCCGATAGGTCAAGGCCAAGCTCGCCGGCGCGGTTGATTGTTTCGAGTATGCTTGCCTGTGTGCATTCCAAGAGTTTCGGCGTGCGATTCGCAGCCACGAGCATCGTCTTGATGAGGCGCTCAGGCGTGACGTGCTTCGGCAACGATTGCTGCAACGCATTCTTCTGCGTCTCCAGCAGGTACTTGAGGTTGAGTGCGGTGCCGACTTCGGCGAACGGGCTGAATTCGCCCTTGTGGCGGACTTCGACTTGTGTGTTCGTCATTGATTGCTCCTAAGAATTAAAAAGAAACGCGCCAAGCACGACTCGAACATGCAACACGCGGGGTTGGAATCCGCTGCTCTTCCAATTGAGCTATTGGCGCCACCGGCTAAAAGTTATCAATCTTCGTCCGCCTTGATGACGATCATCGTGCCATTGACGCATGTTTACAGGCCGAGCTTGTCTAACACGATAAATCCGTCCATCGTTCTCCGACTGCTGCCGTGAATATCTCATGGCGCTGTTTGCCGCCGATACCGTTCCGAACGATGCGGGCGGATGTGCGCAATTAGTCGAAACGAGACCTCTCGCATCGTCCCACCCAAACACCGCGTCGTTCTCGTCGGTGACTATGAAATTCACTTCTTCCCCTTGAACCGCGTCATCCAATACTGAGTCGCCTTGACGGTGTATTCCTTCTTGCTCACCTGCGAGCAAACGACGTCGCCTAGATCGCTGTGACCAATGACCGCATCGCCCATCGCCATCAGGACCGTTGCCTTGGCAGCGTCATCACGCTTCTCAGCCGCCTTCCGCGCTTCAGCAGCATCACGCCACTCGCGAACCATCGCCGTCTCAAGATCAACGCTCGTGCCTTCTCTCCGCGAAATCCGTCTAATCGTCTCAAGCGATGGCGGGGAATCCTCTGGCGGAACCCGCGCCTCAATGTGCATGTGATAAAAGTTCTCAACCACCTTGACGATGTGATCGACCAGCTTCTCACTTCGTCGAACCTCGAACAAACGAAACTGCACGCGCCCATAGACCGGGATCAGCACCGGCACCCATGCAATCTCGATTTCAGGAACACATGCGAACTGCGCGTGCGTCTGAGCGATAACCGCAAGCGGAACCTCATCCGTGCCGGCCTCGCCGTACTCAAGCCCGTATCCCGGCGACTTCGCCTCCACGATCCCATTAGGACCATGAAACATCGCGTCAAGGTTCACCGCGAGTATCCCGCCAGGATGAATCATCGTTTCGGGCGACACCTCACACGTCGTCGGCTTGATCTCATCCTTCGCGTATTCGATCAGCACCGGCTCCAGTCGATTGCCACGCTCCATGGCCTTGTTCGTCTTGTCGTCAAGCTCGAATACCTTGGATGCGTAGATGTCGCCTGGACCGCGGCCTTCGATCAGGCCGAGGATGCACGGCACGTCGGATGACCCGATGTGATTGCGGCGTTCAATGCGTTGTGCTTCGGTGATGGGCATAAAGTGCGTCTCAGTTCGTCGTGTCGTAAAGCGAGCAGAATGGAACGCCAAGCTCTCCAGCGCACGCCTCGACGAACGACAGGGTTGCGTCGCCAGTTTTCAAGATTCGATAGAACCGATCACGACCACACGCGATTTGCTCGCGCTTGATGAACTCGTTGTGATCGATTTTCTGCCGGGCCAACTCCGCGCGGAGATTGTCGCCGAAGTGGGGCGGCTGTGATGTTGGTTCATTCGCCATTGCTGCGAAGCATATCGGCGAAACCAGACAGTGCAACCCTAAAAAATCAGACAGTTGCAGTGGATAACTCGACGACTGTATCGTAAAACGATACGTCTGTTGGGTTTACGCGACGTATCGCACGCCCTTGAGCGTCACATCGACGGTATTCGCGTCCCCGATATTGCCACCGGACAGCGTGAACCCGCCGTGAACCAGTGTCCCATTGCCGAGTGCGGCCTGCGTGATAAGCGTGTTTGTGGCGTTGGTCAGGTCAGCACCCTGCCCGTTCAACAGGTCAGGCCCGAAATCATCTGTCAGCGTCAAGTCGAATTCATCGGTTGGCTGCGCGCCGCCAGTCCCCGGCTTCACATCGACTTCCAGAAGAAAAAACTCTTCCGGCCAGTCCTGCGAATAACTGTCAGTCGCACCCGTCAGCCGAACGCTGATGGTGATCACGCCATGATTGCTACGACGTTCAAGAACTGTGGCCATGACATTCGCGCCTCCATGCGCTTTCGATATCAAGATGGCCGGGTCGTTCGCGTCCTGCTTGGACCCGGCCCCCCATGAGATTGATGCTACACCGCAAATATCGCGGCGAAAGCGAGATTCAACAATTTTTCGAACGCCTGCTCGACCGAGCGGGACACCGCCATGCGCATACGGTCGCCCGCAATGGACTGAACCGCCGCCAGCGTCCCCTTGGCCAAGATGATGTTTCGCTGATAATTAGCCGCCTTGGCCGGATAAGCCGCAGCCAGTGCCGTGTTGTGAACGATGGCAGTCAGCGCCCGCTGAACAGTCGCCTGCTCTTCCAAGCCGAGCTTCTTCCACTCCGCGCCAAGCTCGTCCTTGAACGATTCGAACGCATCGGAGATCGAGTTGAAGCTGCCGAAGTCACCAAGGTCGCCATCGGCGGAAATTTTGGCACGAACGTCAAACGCCGCGTCGCTTGTGTCGGCGGATGTCGTGGTTTCGGGCTGCTCGTCATCGCGGCTGAAGTTAAATCCGCCGACTCTTTCGTTGCTGTCCATGAGTGCTTTTACCTCGTCGTAAAGTTCCTGTTCGGTTGCGAATGATAACGTATTCCGCGTGCTCACGGCGAAGAACCGGCAAGCGCCGTATCAACGGCACGCTTGAACGTAGCGACATAGTCACGTCGCACCTGCTTGTCTTCCGGCGCAAGCTCCGGGTCGGCCTCGACGTATTCGAGATATTCCACATCAACGACCAGAACGTGCGCCTGCGCGGATATTGCAAGAGCGTCGTGCTGCGGGTTCACGCAGCCGGCGAGCCACAAGCAGGGCAGGGCAAGGAGTAGCAGCGGGACGACCTTACTGCCGCCCATGAGGGAAATTGTCTTCTTCGCTTTCATGCGACCGATGACGACCATTCCGAACGAGACGATTGCCGCAGCGAGCATCGACCAGTCGCCAGTGGTGGCAGCACCAATGATGCTTTGGCCGTCTGCCTCATTGACCTCGATGCCGAGAAGCATCTGAAGGATGAACAGGACCAGAAGAAAAACGCCGCCCCAGAGGGTCTTACTTGTCATTGCTGCCTTGGTGTCGATAGTAATTGCCATTGCGCGAGTCCTTTCGCAGAAGATGTTGTGATATTACCCGTTGACCGAGATGCGCGTTGATTCTGGGCCGCTCGCCGCACCCGCGAGTCTTCCGTTGATCGCAATGCCGCACAGGATCAGACTCACCGATGCCGGTAGCGCAATCGGGAACTGCGTATGTTCCCAGTAGAGCAGCAACCAGTCGATGTTCATCACATGCCCGATAAGCGTGGTCGCGCCGATCAGCGCGGCGATACGGCTCAGGAACATCGCGGCACCGATGCGATCGAAGAAACCACGCATGAAACCAGACACCGACATAATCATAATTGCAACACCGTTGCTCAATGCGGGTAGATCAGAACTGCCGACATAATCGCGTGCGTTGGAAAACGGAACGTCGCGCATCACCCATGCCGAAAAGTAGGTGATGAAAATTGCCCCCATCATAAACGCAGCACAAGCCACAATGATGAACTCGCGGTAATTCCCCAGCTTCTTGTGCGCCGCGAACGCCATTATCGTCATAAAAAAGAGTGCGAACGTGGCGGGACTTTCGATACTTGGCATAGAACCGTCCGACCAGCTCAACAGCAATTCGACTTTGAATAGATAGCCGATGCAGACAGATACACCAAGTATCAAGGCGGCGTAGGCGGCGGTGTATTGGATTGCCTTCATAGTCCCGCGCCCTTCAAAATCGCGTAGAGAATCGGCAATGAGAAGAAGGCGATGGCGAGCAGACCCTTGATGAGTTGATCCCTTGACCGCTCCCGCTGTTGATCGAACCGATCCTGCCACTTCTCCAGCGTTGTCACGCGATACTGGAGGTTCACAATTCGTTCGTGATCGCTGCTGTTCGGTGTGGGCGATTCCATGTTCCATTGTGTCCTTAGTCCTCAAGGCACGGTTAGGGCCGGGCAGTCTTGTTGATTTTATTGGCCTTCTTAATTTCACGCTCAATTTCCGTCCAGCGGCGATCATTGCGTCGCAGGTCGAGCGCACCATCGAAATATGCGTCTGAGACCTCTTTAAGCAGATCGGCGATCCGATCCTGCATCTCCTTGTCATCACCGACGACCGCCTGCTCCATTGCCTTGCGGGCCGGGAGATAGTGCTTGGAATAGAACTTCGACAAATCGTCGAGTTCCGACTGCTGCTTATCGCTGCGCTGCTCCTTGGGGATCTTGATGATCTGGCTGCGGCGCGATACGAGCCACCGCCCATTCTTCGGCAGCTTCAGCCGCGATACCGCATCGATCCGATCCGCCGCGCGTGATGTTTCATACTCATCTTCCTTCATGCCGCGGTCTGAGACTTTGATGAATCGATCAAGGCCAGGAATCGATTGCGTGGTCACTTCCATCGTTGTCGGGGGCGTCTCGTCATATCGTGTGAGCGAATAAAACGGGATGGTTGCAACGCCGCCCTGCTTGAGCTGCCACTTAACCATGTCACCGAACGCCGGCCAGCCGCCGACCTTCCATTCATCTCGACCGATGATGTCTGTGCCGCGAAACGAATCTCTCGGATTCTTGTCGATGGCGTATTGTCCCCAATTCCACGTGCTTTGAATCATCGGCGACATTGACGGTGCCTCTCCACCGATTCCGTAACCGACCAAGCTGAGCATGTCGTCAAAGACACTCGCGTCGTCTTCGAGACCATTCAGGAACGTCCACACGCTGCCGGCGATGATGCGGCCGGTGTCCGAGTGAGGAATGCGCAGATACACGGCCTTCCGTTTCGTCGGGTCTTCGTCGTCTTCGTCCCATCCGAGCGGGATGATCACATAGTTCGTGAGGTCGTAATCGCTGACGAAACTGAATAGTTCCTTGAGGCCCGCGCCGAACAGACCGAGCATTGCAGCACGCATCGCAATCTTCGGCATGATCTCGACCGATGCTGTGCGCAGCCACCACGACGCCGCTGATTCATGTCCAGCCGATGACGTCGCAAGCTCTGCGTCAGACAGCAGACCGCGAATGCGGACGTTGTAATACATGAAGATGCCGTTTGCCATTTCACCGGCAAGGCCCTTCTGCTTATAATTCGGCGTGCCGACGTAGTTCCGAACGCGGAATGCGGTGTCTTTGTGATCGAGGCCACGCTTCTCAAGAATGCGCCATCCAGCGATCTTCGGCACCGACTCCATGAATATGTTCAACGCCTCGACGAAGTGATTGATCTTCTTGAGAACATTGCCCGTCTTTTTGGTCTGTCCGGTTCGCGCGATGTACCCGTAACGCTCCATCGTCTGCTCGTAGATTGAGTCTTCGCTGGCGGGGTTATAGTTTGCGAACGGAGTCTCAAACGCCTTGTGCTTCAGCATCTTCTCAACGTCGTCCACGTTGATCTCGCGAGCACGCTGCACAGCCGCGGGCAATGCCCTGAACCATTCCAACAGCACTTCGCCAGTGGAAATGTTCTTATCCATGTCCTTCATCGACGTCAGGTTCTTCCACGTCCGCACCGGATCGCGGAAGAAGAAGTTGAAGCCCCAGAATGACGGGTTGTATTTGACGAACAGCGGGTGGAAGACGGAGTACGTCACCGTCGTCATCGCTCTGGCGAGCTTGCGCATACCGCCGATGTCCTGAGACATCAGCATCTTCGAGACATCGGCGGGAACCTCATACGCAACAGCGTTGCCCCGCTCGTACATATAGATATTGTCGCGGTTCATCGCGCGATCGGGTTCCTTAATGTACTTATCAATCCCCTCCTGCTTGACGATGTTCGCGGTGTCGAACTTCTGCATCCATGTGACGACTTCTATCTTCGCGCGCTGCGATTCAATGAGACGATTCATTGCCATCGTCTTCAACAGCGTGAACACGAACGGGTTGCCGACTTCCTTGAATGTACCGATTTGCTCTTTGATGCGAGGATCGACCGACTCCGTGATGTAATCCACCACCGCGAACGTCGCGTAGAAGTCTTTATTCTTTTCGATCTTGTCGCGAAATACCTTGTCGCCGATGATGCCGACGTCGTGCGCTTCAGAATTCACGTCGAAGATCAAATCGTGGAAGAGACGCATCCGATCAGAGAGTGTTGCGAAGCTCTTGTCTCCGATCTTCTCTCGAAAGTTGTCAAGGCCCTGCTGTGCTTCCTTGGGGGTGAAGCCATACGGGTTGGCCAGCTCGGCGCGGTCGCCGCCGATGATGCGGTTGTAAAACAGAAACTCACCAGCATCCTCAATCGACATGCCCGCCTTGATGATCGGCTCTACGACTTCGTTCTCAACGCGACCTGACAGCAGGTGATTGTTGTTGTCGGCGTAGCGCAGTTCTTCCAACGCCCATCGCGCAGCCATCGCCTCTTTGCGCGGCACGCCGCGCTTCACCAGTTGATGAGACTTGCCGATGATCGGGCGTGATGAGTCATCGAGGTACTGGCGAATCCATCCTAAAACTGTCTGTCTGTTTGCCTTAATCTCCGCCAGGCGTGCGCGGAACTTGTCTTCAGCGCGGTCGTAACCTTCACGAATCGCCGCGCGCCGCGTCTCTAGCACGTCGCCAGAGATGCCGTTGATGATGTCCTGCATATCAAGAAACGCCTTCGCGACAGCGGGCTTCTCATCGAGGTAATTAAAGAACCCTCGGAAGAATTCCGGCGCGCGTGTTTCAAGTTCGAACGGAGCATTCAGCAGCACACTCAATGCGTCGGCATACAACTCTTCGCTGCTGCGACGATATTCGACGTAGCTTCGCGGGCCGCTGATCGGGCCGCGCCACCACTCACTGAGCTTCAGCAGTTCGTTGCGGATCGTGGACTCTTCGTAGAGCTTGCGCTTCTTGATTTCCTGCTCGATCAAATCGCGATACTTGCGGCCGATCGATTCGGGCGTGGCCGTGCTGTAGATCGTCTTCTTGATCTTGTTGCCGGTCTTCTCAACGACGACCTTGGCGAATTTCTTGAGATCTTCAGCAACGACGCCCTTCAACGCTTCCTTGACGATGCTCTTCTTCTGCGCATCGCTCATTCTCGCGACGTATTTCCAGAGTTCAGGATTGACGTTGCGCTGATCCATCGTGCTGTTCCAGATCGCCAGCACGTCTTCGGGGGTAATTGGAGTTTCGCGTCGAATCTCTTCGTCGATCTCGATGACGGCTTCGCTGCCGCGCATCAGCTTCTCGGCTTCACGCTTGATGCGAGCACGTTCTTTCGGAGTCAGGATGCCACCCGGAGCACCCTTGAATTCCGGCAGCGTTGTCTTCATGTACCCGCGCAAGGTCGCAATACGACCGAGAATGTTGCCGCGCTTCATGCTCTTATCGGGCAGGTAATCGACAATGTGGCCGATCTCGTGTGCGAGTGTCTTGGCGAGCTGCACCGGGTCTTTCGCCGTTTCAGCAGCGATGAAGATGCGCTCTAGGCCAGGATTGAACTGGCCGCGATTGCCGCGCAGTCGCTTCTTGATCGTCGGGACGTTGCCCATGATCTCTTTGGCGAACGCAACGAGTTCGGGCAGCGGCAGCGGGTGGATATCTTTAATTCGCGCCTGCGCCGTTCGTTGATCGTACTGACGCGCGCCTTCACCGCCGGCCTTCGCACTGCGAGGAACATCGCCGCGAGACGCACCCTTGCCTGTGGCTGGCTCGTCGGCCTGTGGTGACGCCTGAGCACGTTCTGCCGCGTCGATCGCGTCGAGCAGGTTCTTGCGCTCGTCCATCAACGGGCGTCGCTGTGCGCGCATGGTGTTGTCAAACGGCTCTTCGGCGATGCGTCTCTCAATGTCGGCCAGATGCTTTTTTGCTTCTTGAAGTGTCGCGCTGGACGTCATGCCGCGCTGCGTCGGGCTGACCCATGTGACCTTACCGGGGCCGGGCTTGGCTTCGGTTTCTGATGCCGCAACATTTTCTGATTCGCCTTCAGCAAGGTCTTCAATTCCGGGACGGTCCACTCCGCCTTCGTTTGCGTATTTGCCCGCCTCTGTCGGCGCGGCTGGTGTTTTCGTAACGCTGTCGTCTTTCGCGGGCTTCTTCGCTTTCGCCTGAAAATCGGGATAGTCCGACAGCACTTCGGCGGGGACGGGACGGCCTTCAGAGAGGGCGGCTCTTACGGCAGCATCTGGAACAACGGCGGTGTGCAATGCGCGTACGTCGTGATCGGTGCTTGTCCGGCCATCGACTGTTTCAAGGGCGTACTGCTCAGCCAACGCGCGGCTCATGCCATCGCGGGACATCAGCGCAGTAACCAGTTCTTCCTTGACTTGATCAATCGGCAGCGTTTTTACTCGCTTGGCGTGTTCTTTCTCCGTCATCTCCCACGGTTGCTTCGCCGGTGCGGGTGCCGCCTTCTTTTTGCCGAGCTTCCTCGCGGGCTTCTTCTTCGTCAAACCATCGTCGCGCGATTCGGCTTGCTGCAACTCCGGGTAATCTTCCAGCACCTCAGCGGTCTCAGGGCCAGCCGGAGCCGCCTCGACGGGCGGCGCGGGTTCAGCGACCGCTTCGGGTGCTTTCGGCGGCACCGAGGGTTGCGAGGCGACTGCCGGCTGACTTGGATCTGCTAAACTTTCCGGAGATGTTTCAATTACTGACTCAACTTGCGCTGCAGGGGCGGATTCGGTCGGTGCAGCGGCCTGACCCGTCTCAACCGGAACCGGTGCTGACGGCGGAGGTTGAGATGGACCTTGTTGTTGAGCGGCGGAGGCGTCACGGGGTTGTCCACCACGTTCCACAATCTCCTGATTCAGCCAGCCAAGATATTCCTCAGCCGCAGCGCGATTCTCTTCATCAAGATCGCCCGACTCCATCTGATCAATGATTTCCTGTCGCCACGACGATACTTCCTGATCGTTGGCGGACTGGAACATCTGCTCGCTGGCAACATCAGACTCAGCGAAGAATTCCTCAAGCGAACGAACCGGCTGATCGGGCTTGCGCCGCAGCAACTCGTTACCAGTAACCGGCTCCGCTGACGGCGGTGGCTCGGTCGGTCCTGCGGCCTGCGCCTGTTCGTCGGGACCTATTGTGCCATCTTCGGCTTCTACTATGACCTCTTCACCCGGCGCGGCCTGCGTCCGTTTCCGTCCGGCGATCTCAACGCTACCACGCACGGCACCGCCGAGGATGAACCCGGCAACGCCAGCGAGCCCGACGTTCTCCCAATACTTCGGGTCCTGAAACTCCTTCGGCATCTTCCCGTCACGCAGCAGTTGAACGGCCGTGTCGGTCAAGACCTGCTCGGTCATCTCCTGAATGCTCTCGGCGCCGCCGCCGGCGAGCACGCGGCCAGCCACACGCTGAGCAACTGCCCCGAGTGCCTTGTCGGCACCGGGAACCTTGCGAAGCAGAGCAGCGCCGGGAGCAAGATTTGTGACGGCCGTGATCAATCCGGCTGTGGTCGCTTCGATGGACGCCTGGACCGGATCACCCGTCTGCTCCATCGAATCGACGTACTGCCGACCGACGATGGGAGCTGCGGCCGTGCCAGCGAACACAGCGAGCTGAACCGGCAGACTTCCGCCGCCGGTTGCCATACCAAGACCGACCTGTGCAGCAAGCATTGGCGTTGCTTCGCCAATCGTGCCAGCAATATTTCGTGCGCTGAATGTCTCAGTTTCCTCCGACCGCGGGATAATGGCCTCGTATCCCTGCGCGACGGTTGAAAACGCCCGGCCGGCTTCAGCGAGCTTGTCGCTGCCAGTGATCTGACCGGCCATCTGCGCGAGACCGCCGACACCTTCCGCCGCCTGCGCGCCGCCACGACCGAGTCCTGCGACAAATTCACCGCCGACCGAACGATCAGGATCGAGTAGCGATGAACCAGCCGCCTTTAGAATGTTCCCAAACATAATCGCCTTGCGCGTTATGTTCCCGAGTCGGCCGAACTTCTTTTCGTACGCCACATCGTGGATGCGAGCGAAATCAGAACGCATCTGCTGATTCTGAATCTTGCCGCCGTTCTGAGGGTCGAGGAAATAGTCCCACGTCCCATCATCCCAATCATCCGGGCCGGGAAGGTATTTATTTCCGAAGCGAACCCCAGTGCTCGGATCATCGTTGTCCAGTCCAACCGCTTCCTCAATGAGCTTAACAAGATCTGGATTCGGCACGCGAACCATGCGCCGCGCATTTGGATCATCTGCTTCCGATATAAGCTGGTCGAGCAATGTAGGCATGGTTATTATTACTTGGCAAGGATAACTTCAACCTCGCCGGCGTTGCCGGAAGCGTCCTTGAAACGGAACTTTGTGATGTCTGAAAGCGTTCCGCCGAGCCCGTCAGTTTCGGTGATCGTTGCAAACGCCTGCAGCTTACCCGTCGAACTCAATGCACGGATCATCAGGAACGGTACGTCTGCCGCCACCGGGCATGTGTTGACATCTTCTTCGTCTGTTTCATCGTTGGTCAGCCATTCGATGTGTCCGCCCTGAGACGACTTGATCCAGATGAATGCAAGTTCGTCGGTGCCGCCCGAGTCAGCGTCGTCCCAAAGCACGACCACCGCATTCGCCGTGAAGGGAACGCGATACTTCTTGCACGCATTGGCTACGGTCGTGATCTCAGTTGCGATCTCGACGCCGCCGCTGCTGGTATTGCCCTGAAACGATTCAAGCGGCTCGACAAGATTGCCGCCGCTTACTTCGATGATATTTTTGATCTTGACAGTATTCGCCATCCGTGGCTCTCCTGATTACGGGTGTCGTGTCGCGCCCGTTGCCGGTAAGGTGTAGGTTCTTTGTGTCGCGCCGCGTGTTGTTGACGGTTGTTGACCGCCTCCGGTAGATCGTGATGTATTTGCCCGACCGTTGCCCTGCGACGCACCTTGCGAGTTTGGACGCTCCTGCTGCTCCATGAGAACGGTCGTGTCATATCCAGCGGCTTCCAGAGACAGCTCGATCATTTGCGTAAGTTGCATTCGACGAGTTTTATCAAGGTTATCCGTCGGCGCGTTGTGCAAATCTGGGAACACGTCAGGAAGAATAACATCGCGGAGCGTCATAAATGCCTGCAGGTGATCGCGATTCTGCGGATCAAACTTCTCGCCATCAGTTTTCGGCATGATCTTATAGAACAGCGGATATCGGACGATCGCCTGAAGAATTGCGCTTTGCTGTTCATCCATACCGATTGCTTGCGACAATTCTGCCGCGCGCTGTTGAAGAAATTGGCCTGCTTGCTGAGGATCAACCATTCCCTGTTGACCGCCGGGCTGTTGTTGCTGATCGGGAGCCATCGGCGACATCCAGCCCGCGCCAGCATCAGTAGATTGCATCATGTCTGGAATCTGACCGGCCCATGAGTTTGCCATGTTCATGTGGTGCTCCTGCTCCACAGAGGTTTTCTGATCTATCAATGCGGCGTACGCTTTGTGCCCAGAATATCGCGGATCGTACGGGGAGAATGGACCGTCCTCCTGGCTCTTCGCCATCGATTCATGCCGCGCGAGTTCCTTGTTCAAATTCGCCATGTTGGACGAGAACTTCGCCTCGTACGACTTTGCCATTTCGCTGCGGCTTGGCGGCCCCGCATTCTTGCTCATGCGATCAAACATCGTTTGTCGCCATCGCAGC
>Ga0209284_10003341_pt1 | contig 19897 bp, 20 predicted proteins | sample FRY03_FD_187211 | JGI IMG/M metagenome (GOLD analysis project Ga0209284, IMG submission 187211) | Freshwater microbial communities from Lake Fryxell liftoff mats and glacier meltwater in Antarctica - FRY-03 (SPAdes) (version 2) | ecosystem: Environmental > Aquatic > Freshwater > Ice > Glacier... | reverse complement strand
AGCGAAGGCAGGTATCGATTGAGCTCCCATTGACTTACCTGTTGGCGGTATTCACTCCACTCGGCCTTTTTATTGCGCAAGAAGAAATCAAAAACATGCTCACCCAAAGTTTCGGCCACCAATTCACTTCTTTCCATGGCAATAATCGCCTGGTTCAGGCTACCCGGAAGCTCCTTCATGCCTAGGGCGTTGCGTTCTATTTCGCTGAGCGCCCAGACGTTGTCTTCGGCTTCCGGCGGGAGTTCGTAATCTTCTTCGATCCCTTTGAGCCCGGCGGAGAGCAAGAGAGCGAATGCCAAATAAGGATTCGCGGCACTGTCCAAGGCCCGGTATTCGATGCGCGCGCTATTTGCCTTATTGGGTTTGTAAATCGGGACCCGCAACAGCGCCGAGCGATTGTGTCGCCCCCAGCAAACCCAGGCAGGTGCTTCCGCTCCGCCGGCGATGCGCTTGTATGAGTTAACCCACTGATTTGTCACGGCCGTTATTTCAGGCGCATGCACGAGTAATCCGGCGAGAAATGAACGGGCTACCTTGGAAAGTTGGTGTGGTGCACCCGGTTCGTAGAACGCATTAGTGTCACCTTCAAACAGCGAAAGGTGCGTGTGCATCCCACTGCCTGGATGCCGCATGAACGGCTTTGGCATAAAGGACGCAAAAATACCCTGATCCAGTGCGACTTCTTTGATTGCCAGCCGGAAAGTCATTAAATTGTCTGCGGTTGACAAGGCATCGGCATAGCGTAAATCAATTTCCTGCTGGCCTGGTCCACCCTCGTGGTGGCTGAACTCCACAGAAATTCCCATGGCTTCCAACATGGTGATTGCCTGGCGCCTGAAATCGTGTGCGAGACCATTAGGTGCGTTATCGAAATAACCGTATTGGTCAATCGGGACGGGTTCACTGCCGGGCTCCGGTTCGCCCTTGAAAAGATAAAACTCAACTTCGGGGTGGGTGTAAAAAGTGAAACCCATGTCTGCCGCTTTTGTGAGTGCCCGTTTGAGCACGTGCCGCGGGTCAGCAAATGAAGGTGAGCCGTCCGGCATCTTGATGTCACAAAACATGCGCGCAACTCCAGGGCCCTCTTCGCGCCATGGCAAAATACTGAATGTACTTGCATCAGGGCGGGCCAACATGTCTGATTCGTAGACCCTGGCGAAACCTTCAATGGCCGATCCATCAAAGCCGATGCCTTCGGTGAAGGCCCCTTCTAATTCGGCTGGGGCAATTGCAACCGATTTCAGTGCACCGAGAACGTCGGTGAACCACAATCGAACGAAGCGAATATCGCGCTCCTCAACTGTTCGCAATACGAATTCAGCCTGCTTATCCATTACGCCTACCTCACCTCAGTGTGGAAAGAATCTACTTCGATGAGCAGAGCCTCTCACCTACCGGCCCTATCGTCCTCTCCCTCGTGTTACGCGCAGGTTAATTACCTGCAGTAACCTCACCTTCATGGATGAAATGAAGATCCCGGGCCCGACTGATAGCCACTTGAGTGTGGTTTTGGCTCAGGTTAACCCAACCGTTGGAGACATCCAATCCAATGCCCGACTCATTCGTGAATCGGTGAATTCAGCCATCAAAATAGCGCCGGTCGATCTGATTCTTTTCGGTGAAATGGTTTTGACCGGCTACCCAATCGAAGACCTCGCCTTACGTAAAGACTTTCAACAGGCAAGTACAAAAGCGATCCAGCAACTTGCGATTGACCTGCAATCTGATGGCCATGGCGATGTCCGCATCATTGTTGGCTATCTCGATATTGGCGACTCTGGCCCGACCAACAGCGCAGCCGTCCTGCATCAGGGCCAGGTCATTGGCACATACGCTAAACATTTTCTTCCCAATTACGGTGTCTTTGACGAGGCCCGCTATTTCCAACAAGGGAATCAACCACTTGTCATTGACGTCAAGGGCCACACCATTGCCATTGCCATTTGTGAAGATCTCTGGCGCAGCGGCGGACCGGTGCAATGGGCGCGCGAAGCAGGCGCCGACCTTCTCGCAGTCCTTAATGCTTCACCGTATGAGTCCGGAAAGGAAAATGTCCGGACTGATTTGTGCCGCAACAGAGCGCGCGAATCTGGTGCAACAATTCTTTATGCCAACATTGTTGGTGGACAAGATGAGCTACTTTTCGATGGTGGCAGCATGGTGGTCTCCCCTGTCGGAGAAGTTCAACTTCAGGGCGCCCACAATGTTGAAGAATTACTTCACGTTACCTTTCCATATGTTGGTGAACCAGTCGCGTTCACTCCGAATATTGACCCACTGGAAACCATTTACAACGCGCTAACGCTTTCGCTAAAAGACTATGTCGAAAAAAATGGATTCAACAGCGTTCTTTTCGGTGCCAGTGGTGGAATTGATTCGGCACTCGTTGGGGCGATAGCCGTTGATGCCCTGGGCCCCGATCGCGTGTTTGCATGTGCAATGCCCAGTGAGTACTCATCCGAGCATTCACTCACTGATGCTTACTCCTTGGCCGAACGAACCGGGCTTTCAATCCGTACAGTCCCAATCGCCCCCATGGTTAATTCTTTCTTGGAACAACTTGGCGTAAGCGGGCTAGCGGAGGAAAATCTTCAGGCCCGCGTTCGCGGAACCACCTTGATGGCGCTGTCCAATTCCGAAGGGCATCTTGTACTAGCGCCCGGAAATAAAAGCGAACTTGCAGTCGGCTACTCAACCATTTACGGTGATGCTGTTGGTGGCTTTGCCCCCATCAAAGACATCCCGAAAACTATGGTGTGGGCTCTTGCGAGATGGCGTAACGAACAGGGGATCAAATCTGGAACGACTCCACCAATTCCACCGAACAGCATTGAGAAGGAACCCAGCGCCGAATTACGGCCCGACCAATTCGATACCGATTCCCTCCCTGATTACAAACTCCTAGACGCAATTCTGGAAATGTATGTTGATCAAGATGCATCAATCGCGGATCTGGAAGCAAAAGGTTTCGATTCTGCGCTAATTCATCGAATAATTTCCCTAACCGACCGTGCCGAATATAAACGCCGGCAGTACCCACCCGGCACGAAAATCTCCAGCAAGTCATTCGGTCGTGACCGGCGCCTGCCAATCACCAACCGCTGGAAGGGCTAGCCCAACTGAGGTAGACCCAGCACTGAGCGAAGGACATCTTCGGTACTCGTCTCTGAAACCGGGTCGCACATTGACCACATGCCCAGGTAAAGCATTGGTCCGATCAGCGTTGGCATTGCCACATCAATATTGATGGTACTGGGAAATTCACCGTTCTGGATTCCCTGTTCAACAATCTCGCGAATCCGCATCCGTCTGGGCAGCAGGATTCGGTCGTACACTAATTGCGCTAACTCCGGTCGATCGTGACCATGCGAGATCACGGCAAGCATGATGCGACCGTATCGAGAGCCTTGTATCCCCATTCTCGTGGCTTCCATCAGGAAGAGTAAACGCTCGTAGGCACTCCCTTGTGAGGGGATAATTGGGCTTTCCTGCCGCATTCGCTCGATTGCTGCATTGGCCATGTCGGCCTTTGTGGGAAAACGCCGATAGAGGCTTGCTTTGCTGACACCGGCTCTTTGAGCGATACCTTCCATGGTGACTTTGGTGATTCCGTCCTCGGCAATTGTGTCAAGGACTGATTCAAGAATCACCAAATCCACATCCTCGCTACGCGGACGACCGCGAACTTTTAACACTGACATCAATTACCGCGCCGGGTCAGCCGGTTTGGGACTCGAATCGAGTTCCTCAACCACTGCGGTTTCGTAGTTGCTGAATTCAGCTTCAATGACCGCGTTGGTCTCTGAGTGCGCCGGGTCGGGTACTTGCGTTGGCGGTTCGATTTTCGCTTTCTGCGGTGGATCAATTTTCGGGAGACCAAAAAGGACAACGAAAAATGCTATGAGCACAATCCCTGTTGAGATCATCGAGGTGATGTGTGAGGCGTTAAGGAAAGCTTCAAAGGCGCCCGACTGCAACTGAGCAACCGTTGTTGCAGGGATGCCACTCTCGACCGCTTGATTAAGTACCGAAACTGTTCCAATGATCGATTCCGAGGCAATTTCTTTAGCTTGGTCAGGGATTTCTGCCGGCAGGTTACCCAAGAATGGTTCAACATTACTCGCGTAGCGAGTCGCAAGGATCGTTCCAATTACTGCAACACCGAGTGCCCCACCGACTTGACGGACCGTATTTTGCACAGCGGATCCAGCGCCTGCGCGAGCCAGCGGCAATACGTTTTGCATAACGGTTGAAGCTGGAGCAATTACGTTGCCCATACCGAACCCGAAGATAAAGAAAATCACGAGCACCAGCCAAATGGGCGTGTCAATTTGAATGACGGAAAGTGCTCCAAGTGCGACAGCAACCGCACCCAAACCAACTGACATCACGACTTTGTATCCGAATTTTTCCACCATTGCTGCGGACCGAGGCGCGGCAATAATTTGACCTACGGCAAATGGCACGAACGCTAGCCCTGCTGAAAGAGTGTCAAAACCGCGCAAGATTTGTAGATAAAAGGGCAACACGAAGGTGACACCCGAGAGCGCGAAGAACGCGAGCGAGACCGCTGTGAGACTTACCGCGTACCCGCGGTTTTTGAACAAAGCAACATCGAATGAGGCATGATCGCTTCGCGATTCGATCCATAGAAAAAAGGCAATGAGTGCGACGCCCGCGAAGGCTGGAATCAGAACTGAAGGCGCCAGCCAGTTGCGGGTTTCCGAGGCGTGAATGATTCCGAAAATGAGAAGGCCAAGCCCGGTAATGGAGAGCAGCAGCCCTGGAATATCGAGTGCGCGTGGATTTGGATTCTTTGTTTCTGGAACGACTTTGGCAATCGCGATGACTCCAACAATCACGATGGGGACGTTGATCAGAAAGACCGATCCCCAGACATTTCCCACAAGCCATTGAAACCAAGCGGGATGTTGGAGCAGGATTCCACCTAAAACGGGGCCGAGTGCCACTGCCGCACCGACGGCGCCAGCCCAATAACCAATCGCCTTGCCACGTTCATGCGGCGGGAATACAACAGTAATGATCGCCAAGGTGGTCGGCAGTACGGCGGCGCCACCAACCCCCATTAACGCACGCATTCCAATCAGCATTGAGGGAGTCGTGGAAAAAGCTGCCACCGCCGAGGCCAAGGCGAACAGAATCAGCCCGACGATTAGAACCTTTTTACGACCGATCCGGTCCCCCAAAACACCCCAGGTGAACAGCAAAGCAGCGAAAACAAGCACATAGGCATCAACGGCCCACACCAATTGAGATTGTGATGCGCCCAGTTCACGTTGAATCGTGGGTAACGCAATGTTGAGAATCGTGTTGTCGAGCACCACAACAAGCAAGCTGACAACCAGGACGGCCAAAATCGACCATCGTTTGGGATGCCCTTCGACTCCGAATGCTCCATGTGCATCGCGTACAACTCGTACATCACGGGTGTCAAGTGTGTCTTTGGCCGTTGAATCTGTTGAATCTGTTGGCCTATTCGTTGCCATGTCTTCTCCGTATAAATTCCGTATAAATATGGTGAATCCGAATGCATGCGCTACCCAGAAATCCGAGTTGTGCGGCTGACACGGCCAACCATTACGAAACGTTACCGTATCGTAATAAAAAGTCATCACCCAACTTGGGCTGACATTTGCCGATCAAAGTGGCATGCTGTCTCTAAGAGAACTTTCTCAACATGATCCGGGGACTCCTTGTGAGCCTCGAGATTGGAGAAGCAACATGTCCACCCATTTCACAGTGTCCGATAGGTCCGATAGGTCCGATCGGCCAGATCGGCCAGATCGGCCAGACCAGAGCGACCGGCGAATTACGCTCAACGACCTCGCAGAGCTGAGCCTTCGCGGTGAGCGCTGGTCCATGATCACCGCATACGACTACATGAGTGCGGGTATTTTCGAGGAAGCTGGGGCCCACGCCCTCCTCGTTGGAGATTCCGCTGCCATGGTGGTCTACGGCTATGACTCAACAATTCCGGTGACCGTTGAAGAGCTGATGCCGCTCGTCCGCGCAGTTGTTCGCGGCTCCCGCAAACCGGTCGTCATCGCGGATCTTCCGTTTGGCAGTTACCAGGCCAGCATCTCCCAAGCAATGGAGACCTCCGCCGCGTTTATGAAAGACGGTGGAGCACAGGCGGTGAAACTCGAGGGTGGCGCGCCGATTCTCGCTACGGTCGAGGCCCTTTCTAGTGCGGGGATTCCCGTCATTGGCCACCTCGGCCTCACTCCCCAATCAGTTCATTCACTCGGCGGTTATCGGGTTCAGGGCCGGGGCGAAGCGGGCGAGATCCTGATCAGAGATGCCAAGGCCTTGGCATCCGCTGGTGCTAAAGCTATCGTCCTAGAAGCCATTCCAGCAGAATTGGCTGCACGAGTTACCGACATGCTTGACGTTCCAACAATCGGAATTGGTGCGGGCAACGCAACCAACGCACAAGTAATCGTGTGGCAGGACCTTTTAGGGCTTGGCGCGAATCAACCCCCCAAGTTTGTTCGACAATACGCGCACCTTCGCGCACCAATTAAGTCTGCTGTGGAAAATTGGATTGCCGATGTCGCAAGTGGCGCATTTCCGGGACCAGAGAACACGTATCAATAAAACCCCGACGGCTAAATGTCAGTTATTTGAACTCCGGCGTGTGCCTTATAGCGCCGGTTCATCGAAATTAAATTAGCCGTAAACGCTTCAACCTGCCCGGCATTTCTTAGCCGACCGGCGTACACGCCGCGCATTGCACCCAGAGTGTCTGCCAGTGCGCTCACTAAGTCAGTCGCTTCCCGGTCATCCCCTACAACCAAAACATCACCGTTAAGTTCGGGACCGTCGGTATCGAGCAACAATTTTGCCGAGATGTGATGGAATGCTGCGACAACCTTTGCGTCAGTGAGAATTGCCTGTGCTTGCTGAGCTGCTGAACCTTCCTCGACCGCCAGCGAGAAAGCACCTTGCTTATCAAATCCCAGGGGGTTTACGCAATCAATGACGATCTTCCCTGAAAGCTGATCTACCAATGATTCCAACAGTTCCTTGTGCCCATCCCACGGGACGGCGACGATAACGACGTCACTTGCTAACGCCGTTTCGGCGTTGTTCATCCCTTTGACACCATGACCGATTTCGGTTGCAACTTCAGTTGCTCTTTCTGAGGTGCGCGAACCAATGATGACTGCGAGTCCTGATTGCGCAAACCGCGTAGCAAGACCGCGACCTTGTTCGCCGGTGCCACCGAGCACACCGATTATTTTGTTAGAAATGTTGATTGCAACTTCATCTTGATTAGAAGAATCATTTTGTGTCATGGCGATAATGTTGCCAGAGGTTCATTACTTGCGCACACGCGCATCATTTACCGGTATCATTTAAACGACACGCTTGTGACAAATCGCACGAATATCTTTGGATTTTCGCGTTTGCTCTGTCACAGTTGTGTTAAACGTTCCCTGTAAATCGCAGGGATCACTCCACACGGGAGGCATCGTGGCGGTAGCAAAGAAAACTGCACGCAAGAAAGTTGTCAAAAAGGCAGCTCCGCGCAAGGCAGTAAAGAAGACAACCGCGAAGAAGACTGTCAAGAAGGCAGCTCCTCGCAAGGCAGCAAAGAAGACCGTAGCGAAGAAAACTGTCAAGAAGGCAGCCGCCAAGCGCACTGTCAAGAAGGCAGCACCACGCAAGGCAGCAAAGAAGACCGTAGCGAAGAAAACTGTCAAGAAGGCAGCCGCCAAGCGCACTGTCAAGAAGGCAGCACCACGCAAGGCAGCAAAGAAGACCGTAGCGAAGAAAACTGTCAAGAAGGCAGCCGCCAAGCGCACTGTCAAGAAGGCAGCACCACGCAAGGCAGCAAAGAAGACCGTAGCGAAGAAAACTGTCAAGAAGGCAGCTCCTCGCAAGGCAGCACCTCGCAAAGCAGCTCCTCGCAAGGCAGCTCCTCGCAAGGCAGCTCCTCGCAAGGCAGCTCCTCGCAAGGCAGCTCCTCGCAAGGCAGCTCCTCGCAAGGCAGCAAAGAAGACCGCACGTCGCAAGTAGTCTTCCCCGGAAGTTTTTACTTCACGAAAAGGACCCGCACAATGTGCGGGTCCTTTTTATGTCAAGAATTCATGTTACGGGCTATTGCGAGTTTTAGATTTTTTCCTAGTCCTCTTCGGCATCAAATGCGGCATTGCGCTCGGCGGCGTGTTCAATGGCCGCAGCCGCTTCAACCTGTGTGGCATAGGGACCCATACGCTCAGAGTTTCGGCAGCCATCTTCTGGTTCCGACTTCATGTGCTCTAAGCAGTAGTACCAACTCATGTCTCTCCCTTATGAATCCTAATCGTGGCTGCAGCAACAAATATAAGACGTTTCGACCGCGAGTCTAACTCGTATTAGACTAGCGACATGAACCTGCGCACACGTGCACCACTGACACCCGGAGTTTTGGGCCCGCTGCGCACGGTTCCGGTAAATATCGCTCGTCCAGAGTATGTGGGCAAGCGTAGGCCTAGTCCATTTACCGGGCCCGAGGTTCAAACCGAAGAAACAATTGACGCAATGCGAATTGCCGGAAAAATTGCTGCCAATGCACTCGCCGAAGTTGGCAAAGCCGTTTCCCCTGGAGTCACAACCGAGGAACTAGATCGGATCGGACACGAATACCTGTGTGATCACGGCGCTTACCCATCGACGCTCGGGTACCGCGGTTATCCCAGAAGCCTGTGCGCCTCGCTCAACGAAGTGATCTGCCACGGCATTCCCGACACAACAGTGCTCGAAGACGGTGATATTTGCAATATCGACATCACCGCATTTATTGTAGGGGTCCATGGCGACACCAATGCCACGTTCCTCTGCGGCAATGTTGATGAGCAAACACGGCTACTGGTTGAGCGAACCAAAGAAGCCACGCTGCGGGCGATCTCTGCTGTGAAGCCGGGGCGCCCAATAAATGTCATTGGTCGTGTCATCGAAAGCTACGCGAAAAGGTTCAACTACGGCGTGGTGCGCGACTTCACCGGACATGGAATCAGCACTTCATTTCACAGCGGTCTGATAATTCCGCATTTTGACGACCCAAACGCGAATCAAGAAATGCTGGTCGGCATGACTTTCACGATTGAGCCCATGCTCACACTAGGAACTGCTGCATTCGACATGTGGGCAGACGACTGGACGGCGACAACCCAAGACAAGAGTTGGACGGCACAATTTGAACATACCCTGGTAGTTCGCGAAAACGGTGCAGAAATTCTCACGCTCCCAGATCAAACCCTCTAGGCTTTACCGCGATGACTTTCACACTCTCACTCGACGTTGGCGGCAGCGGCATAAAGGCCATGGTTCTCGACGAAAACGGTGAACCGGCCTCTGAGCGCTCCCGTGTTGACACACCGTACCCGTGCCCTCCCGAACTCTTTCTGGAGATCGTGCAGAGCCTAGTTTCAGAGCAACTTAAATTTGATCGGGTATCCGTTGGCTTTCCAGCGATGGTGCGCGACGGCAACGTCTTCCGTGCAACCGCATTTTCTCGAGCAATTAAGAGCGGTCCCCGAGATCCCGAACTGTTTTCAATGTGGAATGGGTATCCGTTGCAGGAGAGGATCGCTGGGTTGTTAAAAGTTCCAACTCTGGTGATTAACGATGCCGACATGCAGGGCTGCGCCGTCGTTACTGGAGTTGGCATGGAATTTGTTCTTACTCTGGGCACCGGAGTCGGAACTGGCGTTTTTTATAAAGGTCACATGCTCCCGCACATGGAGTTGTCGCACGGGTCTTTTGCCGGGACCAACATCGATATCGCCCTCGGCGATGCGCAACGCAAAGAACTGGGGAACAAGCTATGGCGACCTCTTGCCACAAAGGCCCTGATTGACTTTGACACCATGTTTCTTCCTGACAAAATCTTTATTGGTGGAGGTAACGCCAAGCACCTGCGGGAAGAGGACTTGATACCGCGCTGCGAAGTTGTTCCTAATTCGGCCGGCCTAATTGGTGGGGTTCGTGCATGGGAACTAGCCACATGACTCGCTGGCTCAGTGAAGAGGAACAAAAATCTTGGCGCGCTTGGTTAGACATGTCCCGACTTCTTCCTGATCAACTCAGCCGCGAGTTGAGTTCAGAACACGGCCTGTCAATCGCCGACTACGAAATCTTGGTCCAACTTTCCGAAAACACCGACCGGCGAATGCGCATGAGTGAACTAGCTGATCGAACACTTTCTTCGCGCAGCCGATTAACACATCAATGTGACCGGTTGACAAAAAGTGGATTGATAACTCGGGAACCGTGTCAGGATGACGGCCGAGGGTCTTGGGCAGTGCTCACCCAAGAAGGGTGGAAGAAAATTGACGGCGCAGCACCCGATCACGTGGAGAGCGTGCGAGAACACCTTGTTGATGTGCTGACTCCGAGTGAGTTCGAGGAATTAGGAAGAATTTCACGCAAGGTCGCAGGACATCTGCAGTTCGTGAACCGCGAGGGCGACGTTTAACTCGAAGCACACATTGCCATGAGACGGGCCGTTGACGTTTGGTGTCCACTGAACATCAATTTCCCTACCGTAAGCCTGCGAAAGCAGCTCGGTTGTAAGCACCTCTCGTGTTGGTCCCGCCCCGATAATCTTTTGATTCCCCAACAGGATCACATTGGTGGCAAGCGCGGAAATCCAGGAAAGATTGTGGCTACTGATGAGTAGCGTGCGTCCGGCCTGGTTTAGTCCACGAAGTGTTTCATCCAGTTCATTGGTGCCGATCAGGTCAAGATCTGAATCTGGCCCGCGTCAGCCCAACTCGTGAGACGCAACAGTGCGTTACCGCGTGTCCGAGGTAAGTGAACGAGCCGGTCTGTAAGCCGGATCCTGTGTCTGATTACTCAGACGGTGATCATCCATCTGGGACTACTGTTACCAGCAGCCTCGTGCGGTCTACCAGCAAACATAGGGCGAGCAGCCCGTCTGCCTGGGCCAGCAAGCTGACCCTCTTGACCTTGCTTCGGGTGGGGTTTACCGAGCTGATGCAGTCACCTGCACCACTGGTGGTCTCTTACACCACCGTTTCACCCTTACCAGGGTTTCCCCTGGCGGTCTGTTTTCTGTGGCACTTTCCCGCGGATCACTCCGGGTGGGTGTTACCCACCACCCTGCTCTATGAAGTCCGGACTTTCCTCGACACGCTTTTAAAGGCGTGCCGCGATCACCCGACCGACTCGTTCATGCCACAGGCTACGCGGTCGGGAATTCAATCGGTGCGGGAACTAGGCAGAAATAATGTGAATGTCGTATTGGCTCATTTTTGCGTTTCGAGTGATGAGGGAGCAATTCTCTAATTGCGCTTGCGCAATTATCACCCGATCAAATGGATTTCCGTGATGGTGCGGGAGGTTTTTTGTTGCGGTTGCGTGATCCCAGATGACAGCAGGTTCTTTGAGAGTGCCTTGGACCCACCGCAGCAACGTGTGGGTGTCGAGCAAAAATCCACTCACTAACGTCATTGCCTGCAAAAGCGTTCTCGATCTCGGGGATAGGATCAACAAAGTCTGAGCCAATCCACATGTGTCCTTCACCACCTCAATCCCAATGAGGCGAGCCACCGGGTGTTCGGCCCGAGCAATTGCGACGTCTTCACCGTTCTCAACGGCATTGAGCAGTTCAGAGAGCTTCGTTTGGGCCCCATAAACATTGACCACCTTTGACATGTATTGGCCGCACTTGACCAAGGTTGGCCAAGTCAAGGCCTGGCATAGGCTTCCTGAGTGATCTTTCTCCTACCTCCGAGCGAAGGTAAAACCCCAGCGAGCAATGGTCCAAAGTTTGCACCCGGGAAATTGATTTTCCCCACCCTCACCGAAAAACGCCTTCACGTGATGGAAGCACTTGCGAGCTTTTGTGCAACAAAGCCAGAGCTCGCCGCCAAGGCACTTGATCTGGGACCCAAACAAGCGGACCTTCTCACAATTAATGCCAAACTCATGAAAGCATCATGCGCTCCCGCGATCCAGATTTATACGGGTGTTCTCTACGACCACCTGGGGTATGCAGCATTGAACGCAAAAGCTCGTGCCCGAGCTGATTCCAGCATCCTGATCGCGTCGGCCTTATTCGGTTTTGTTACCCCAACGAATCCCATCCCGGCTTATCGACTCAGTGGGTCATCGGTGATTGCGTCCGTTGGTTCACTGACGGCCTATTGGAAAGCCGATCTGTTGGAGGCCCTCGGGCAGTACAACAATGAATTGATCCTTGACATGCGATCCGGCAGTTATGAAAAGTTAGCCCCGGTCAAGCAACTGGAACAACCGGTAGCGGGCGTGAAAGTCTTGACGAACGTCAACGGGGTCCTAAAACCTGTCACCCATTTCAATAAAGCAACGAAAGGTGACCTAGTTCGAGCAGCCTGCAACAGTTCGCTCAAGCCCCCCACCAAAGTCGAACAATTGGCCATTTACTTTACAAAACTGGGTTTTCAGGCAGAACTGGATGCCGACGCGCCGGGAGTACCCACGCTGCAGATTGTCACCAAATAGTTCACAGCAAGTCCACAGGTTCATCTCAGCGCGCTCCCAAGTTCACGTGCGATTCTTTAATCACGAAAGAGGATCACTCAAGGACCGATGCAACTACCGCATCACAAACTAAGGAGCTCCCATGAAAACAAATAAGAAGTTAATGACTCGCATCGGCGCAGGTGTCGGAATCACTGCACTCTCCATCGGTGCCCTTGCCGGTGTCGCTAATGCAACCGGATCAACGCACAAGGGTGACAACAAAGGCAACGGCCCAGTTTCATCCCTTGTTGCCGTCGGAACCTTAACCCAGGAACAAGCAACAGCAGTTAGTGACGCACTCAAGGCAGCGCGTGAAGCCAACCGCACAAGTCACCTCGGGGCACTTGTCGCCGCCGGAACAATCACCCAAGCCCAGGCTGACTCACTTGCAGACAGGGGCGGAATGCGTGAACTGGTTCAGTCCGGTGACATGACGCGCGAAGAGGCAATGGCTCTGCGTGATGCAGTCCAAAGCGCAGACAAGCCCGACATGGATGGCCAATTCGAGTCGGTATTGAGCAAGCTCGTTGCTACCGGAACAATCACCCAATCACAGGCAGACTCAATCAGTGCCGCAAGACCAACCGAACGCTCTAACGGCGAAAAAGGCCAGATGGGTGGCAAGCACGGTGGACCCAGTGGGCTCAGTGGATTCGGAAAAGGCACTAACTCAGCCACTTCCGCTTAAAAATTAATTCATCAAGATTAAGAACCGCTAAGGTGCGGGGAGCGTAAATGCTCCCCGCACCCACGCATTTGCCGCAGGGGAACTGAGATCACGTGGAAGGAAACCAGATGTCCTCACCACTCGTCTTGGTAGTCGATGACGAGGACGGTGTGCGGGATTTAATTGTTGACGCTCTCAGCATGATTTCCATCAAGGCAATTACCGCCAGCCACGGGATGCATGCGCTGAATCTGATTAGAGAAAACCAAGTGGATCTGGTCGTGCTGGACGTCAACATGCAGGTCATGGATGGCTTTGAAGTATTGAGAAAACTCAGGGAAGCGGGAAACAAAATCCCCGTCATAATTCTCACGGCTCGCTTAGACCGTGGGGACGTCAAAAAAGGATTTGATCTAGGCGCCGACGACTTTGTTCGCAAACCATTTGGCATAGAAGAATTGACCCTTCGCATTAACGCAGTCCTTCGAAGGTCAGCTACCCCGGAAGTGGCGACTTCCCACCTCGTAAACGGTTCGCTGACAATGGATCTTGAGCAACACTTAGTGACTGCCGACGGGCAAGAAGTCAATCTTTCAGCCACCGAGTTCCGCCTGTTACAACTCTTTCTGGAAAGCCCCAATAGGGTCCTCCGTAAAGATCACATCCTCAGCGATGTATGGGGGACAGATAAATTCGCCGACCCCAATGTTGTCGAAACCTATGTTTCATATTTGCGCAAAAAACTCGGTAACGCAATTAACCTGCGGACGGTTCGCGGTGTTGGATACCAATGCATGGTGACACCATGAAGGTGACCGACTAATGAGTTTGCGCACCCGAATCACGGTACTCACCGCGATCCTGATTGCTTTCACCTCGACAATTATTGGCTTTGCCACGTACACGACGGTTGCATCGGTTCAACTCCAGCAACTGGATTCAAGCCTTCAGACTTCCTTGGGTTCGACCGGTATGCGACCAGGAAATCCCAACAACCCACCGGCACAACGCGTAGGACTAGATGGAAATGATTTCGCAAACCCGATTGCAATCGCTCGAGTGAACACCAGCGGGGAAATCGCCGTTGTCCGGCCCTCCGGCACGGCGAGTGACCCAGATCCTTTCCCTAAAATTCCTGTCAGCCTGATCGCCCCCGGGGCTGACCAATTCGTGACTTTTGTTGACCCCGAAACTGGTCAGAGTTACCGGGCAACTTCCCGGACTCTGCCCCGTGGGGGAAGCCTGATCGCTCTCACTTCTCTAGCCAACTATCAAGATTCATTACACTCAATCGCGCTGCGTACTTTTTTCATCGTTGTGGCATCTACTCTTTTCGGGGGACTCATTTCTTGGTTCACGGTGCGGAGATCCTTTAGGCCGGTAAATGAGATGGTGAAGGCAGCCGGAGAAATTGCTGCCGGGGACACCGGTCACCGAATGCCTGAGGGTCTGCCCGGGACCGAGTTGGGCGTACTCAGCGTTTCTATGAACGCAATGGTGGATTCACTCACCCTTTCCATGCAGCAGGTTGAGCAGTCTGAAGTTCGGCTTCGCACATTCGTTTCCGATGCCTCCCATGAGATCCGCACTCCCCTCACCGTGATCCGAGGTTACGTTGAATTGCTCATCAGAGATAAGGCCAATAGGGAGCGCGCAAATGGCGAATTCGAGAGCCGTGCGTTGGGCCGAATCAATTCTGAGTCCCTGCGACTTGAACGGCTGGTAACTGCTCTTTTGCAACTGGATCTGACCCAAACGTCAAGTGTCGTTTGGCAGGAGTTCTCCCTTACTGCACTTGTGAATGACTCCTTTGGAGACCTGACCCAACTGTCACATCGCACCGTTGATTTCGATCTACAAGAAGTGGCATTTGCCGGCAGTAAGGACGGCTGGGCTCAACTTCTCACAAACTTAGCCCAAAATATTTCCCGGTACACCCCAACGGATACGCCGGTCTCGATACACCTTGAGCCCACGGAACGAAACGGCGAGCGCTGGTTCATCCTCATCGTTGATGACGGTGGTCCTGGCATCGCGGTTGAGAATCGAGGCATCGTGTTTGATCGATTCACCCGACTAGACCAAGCCCGAGATTCAGCCTCCGGAGGCTTTGGGCTTGGCATGAGCATTATTAAATCTGTTGTCATGGCGCATCAGGGTGAATTAACTCTCGATGAGAGTCCACTGGGTGGCTTGCGGGTGAAAATTTCAGCCCCGATTAGACCCCGTCAGTCCTAAGGCCACGAAGGTGACTCGCTTCGGCAAATGAAAACATGCTGGAGTTTCCGTCCGGAAACCACGCAAGCGAAGTCAACGAGCAAGGGGGCAACTCCATCCGGAACACCGACTCAAGTGGAGCACCCATTGCTATTCCGGTCATGAGTTTGATGGGTGAAACGTGGGAAACAATCAAAATTGTTTGCGCCGGAAATTGCTCCACCACTGTTGTACGACCGCGGTTGACCCGCTCTCGGCACTGGACCAGTGATTCCCCACCCGGTGGTGCCACACTCGTATCCGCCAGCCATTCGCTCAGTTCTGCCGGCCAGCGCTCGCGAACGTCGGCGAAGGTGTGGCCGTCCCAGTCGCCGAATGAGCATTCGGCAAAGTCAGCATTCTCTAAAACGTCAAGTCCAGTAGCTTCGGCCACAATGTGAGCGGTCTGAAGCGTTCGCAGGATCGGTGAAGAAACAATATGCGTGACGACGCCGCGAGTTTTTACTTCTTGGGCCAGAGCCTGCGCCTGTTTTATTCCGATGGGCGCCAGCGGCACGTCAACCCCACCCGAACCGCTGAATCTTTTTTCAAGTGAATAAGTCGAAGCACCGTGACGGGCCATGAGCGTTGTGACCGGTGTGCCCAGGTCAGCCCACCCAATCATCACATTGGGTTTTTTCCGGAGAGCATCTTCCGCGATCTCGCGCGCCTGCAGCTCTTGAACCGAGCCCAAAAGATCTTCACGGGAAAGTGCATTTAATTCAGAGGTGTAGTGGCGTTTGATGCGCACCGGCGTGCTTCCGTCGAATTGATCGAGGGCTTCATTCACCAGTGCGTCGGCTGCGCGGTTTTGTTCTCTCGGAACCCAGGTGTAGGTGACTTGACCGGCCGGGATTGCCGCACGAGCAAGTTTTGCTAAATCGCGCATATCGGGGTGCTTTATTTGCCAGCGACCTGACATTTGTTCAACAACCAATTTGGAGTCGAGCCTGACTTCAACACATGCATCAGCATCAATTTCGACCGCGGCTTGCAACCCTGCGATTGCTCCGCCGTATTCGGCGACGTTATTTGTCGCAACCCCAACTGACTCCGCCAATTCAACAAGGACCTGACCTGTTAATGCGTCGCGTACGAGTGAACCAAAAGCGGCCGGACCTGGGTTACCTCTACTTCCGCCGTCGGCTTCGACGATTAAATCACGGGGCATAAATTAGATTCCCGAGTCAGTGGTTCTGATCAGGATGCAACGGCACTCTTCGCACTGAATAACAGCATCAGGTGTCGCCGCCTTGATAACGTTGAGCTCGCGCGGCGGGATTGTGAGCCGGCAGCCTTCACATTGGCCACGGTGAAGTTTGGCGGCACCCATCCCCTGATGTCCTTTTCGGATTTTTTCATAGAGTGCCAGGAATTCGTCCGGCATGGCCGCCGCGAGGCTTTCTCGCTCGGCATGAACATCGGTGAGATCCACATTCAACGCCGCTAATTCTGAGTCGAGTGCTGTGCTCACGGCTTCTAACTGAATAGAAAAATCTGCCTTCTGTTGGGTGAGCACCTGAACCGCCGCCTTCGCGCCTTCAACCCGTTCCATTACTTCAAGTTCGACGTCTTCTAGGTCGAGTTGGCGCTTGGCGAGTGATTCCAGTTCATGCTGGAGATTAGCTAGTTGCTTAGGGTCGTTAATCTCCCCGGAGTTCAGCATTTGTTGGTCCTTGGCTACCCGCTGCCGCACGACTCCAACGTCACCCTCAGCTTTCAAGGCGTCCCGTTGGAGGTCACTCAGAATCATTTCGGAGGCGACGTGTTGGTCCCGTGCGCGCACAAAACTTACATCAAGATCTTTTTTGGTCTCAATGGCAGGGAGGGTGTCCCGCTTGTATTCAAGTTGCGCTACCTCGGTGTCTTTTCCCTGAACATCAAGGAGTTGCACTTGTATCTGCGGATCAATATTCAATGCAATCTCCCTATTAATCGGGTCCGGCGGCTATTGAGTTATTCGACGGCTGAGAAGTGGTGTCCGGTCCACGGATCGGTCCGCACCGTGGACACCAATGTACTCACCGGCTCACCCAGCTCACTCAGCTCATCACGCACCAACGCCGCGACCGCCAACACCCAAGGCCACTCGGTGGCGAAGTGTGAGGCGTCAATTAGGGCGCACTCATCACGGGGGTGATCAAGCACCCGGTGGTGTTTGAGGTCTGAGGTGACATAAACGTCGGCTAAGGTGGCCGCGAGCGGCAGTAGGAAGTCCCCAGATCCCCCACAGACCGCCACCATGTCGATTCGTTTGTTGGGATCCCCCGCAACACGAATGCCAGCGGCAGTAGCGGGCAAGGAATCTGCCACATGTTGCGCAAATTGCATCAAGGTCTGGGTTTTAGGTAACCGACCAATGCGGCCAGCCCCCGTAAATGGGGTTGCTCCGGGTTCGATGGGTGCGCACTCGACTAAACCAAGGGCTGCGGCGAGTGCGTCAGAGACCCCCGGGTTCGCATGATCGGCGTTGGTGTGGGCGTTAAATATCGCGATTCCGTGCGAGATCGCTTCATGAACTACCCGACCGCCCAATGTGTCCCGGGAAACTCCGTGAACACCGGTGAGAAAAAGCGGATGATGGGTCACCACGAGATCCGCCTGTATATCTACCGCCTCGTGGATTACTTCGATTGTCGGATCGAGTGCGAAGAGCACCCGTTTGACGCTGGCCGCGGGATCTCCGCAGATCAAACCAACACTGTCCCACGAGTCCGCGCTTTCCGGTGGAAAGTGACGGTCGAGAAAAGCGCACACGTCGGCAACATTAGGCATATTGACAGATTACCCAGCCCCTGTGACACATGTGGAGTCACCCGCCAGGTGACTCCACACATAAGAAAAAACTTCGCGAGAGTGTGCTTTTAACCAGCCAAGCAAGCCGGGTCGTACAGCGCCTGCGGAACCATGGCATCCGTTGGGAAGGCGCCGTCGGTGTACGTGCCACAGACATCTGCCGCCCTCTTAGGGATCCAGAACTGGCCTTCAGCCTCAAAAATCATCATGGCCGGCGCGCCCATTTCACCCTCAGCCGGGTCGGCTGAGGCATAAGCCCAACCGCTATCGCACTTGTAGTCGATGACCGTGTAAGAGGCGAATGCTGGATCGCCGTTTACTGCCTCAGCAATTGCGGCGTCACTGCACTCAACCATGCCGCCAACTGCTGCTTCATCCGTTGAATCACTTGAACAACCGGCAAGTACAAGGGAAGCTGCTCCGAGAAGAGCGATGCCTGCTAGTGCAATTTTCATTTGTTACCTTTCAGACTGTGTAGGCACCAAGATTTTGGAACCTCCATAACATTAGTCATTGCAACTTGTTTTTCTCGGTATTGAAACCAAGCAGGTAAACCACAAGCGCGCAGACGGTCGCAACAAGTAGTAGAGCGCCATAGGAACCAAGCGCGGATCCGAGTGCGTGGGACAGAATAAAACCTGCAACGACCACCACGACTCCGATCAATGTTCGGAGCAGGCCCACTGATCGGTTCATCGAAAATACTGCGACAGCACCAATCACAACCATGACAAGGCCGCCGAGCCAACGGATGCCCGTGAGATCTGCGACCGCAAACCCCAAGGTCAGTGCCACGAAAACGAGTAGCGCCGGCGTTATCCGCGCCCGAGAAGATTTAAAATTCATGGAAAACTCCTTTGAGATTGGCATTCCGCTTTCATATGGGCCAACGAAAGTGCGAGTCTGCCAATTGATGAGTAAGTCTTTGAGTTGCCAGGGAGCGATGATACGCATGCAAGCGGTCTCATGTAATCTCCATGGTTTCGGGCGTGTAACTCAGTTGGTTAGAGTGTCTTCCTTACACGGAGAAAGTCGGGGGTTCGAGTCCCTCCGCGCCCACCATTAACACCGCAAAGCGATTCACCGGCCCTTCAAAAAACTGACTCAGACCGCTGAGCGGCGCCACTCCATTCGTTTTTTCGGAAGATCAATACGCGCGAGATGATCATTCACCTAGGTGCAGGTAGTTCCCCACCCAATCAGGACTGGACATGTTCGAGGAGCCGTCGGGATTGAGGCTGTCAAGTATCGCGATGTAGGCGAGATATTCGGCCTTTGCCTTCGCCTGGGATTTGCGGTACTTCGGTGGAAGGGGTGCCTGCATCTGTGTTCTGTTGAACTTGCCGAGCATTTCTTTCACAAGTTTTTGGGCTTTACCCGAATCTGCCTGCTGGTTGTCAAGTTCGAGTCGGCCAGCCGCCGTGTCATAGTTGTACGACTCGAGTTGAAGTTGACTTCGCTGCATGACACCCGTTTTATTCCAAAATGAGTACGCGGCGACCTTAGTATCCGGTGTCCGCATCCCAATAATGTGTCTTGGCGAATTGTTGTAGTCGTAAAACTTCGGGATCCATTCATCCGATGCCATAATGATGTGATCACGTCCTCGGGCTCGCGAAGACTTTAGGATCGGCAACAAGTCCA
>Ga0209284_10003337_pt1 | contig 19915 bp, 14 predicted proteins | sample FRY03_FD_187211 | JGI IMG/M metagenome (GOLD analysis project Ga0209284, IMG submission 187211) | Freshwater microbial communities from Lake Fryxell liftoff mats and glacier meltwater in Antarctica - FRY-03 (SPAdes) (version 2) | ecosystem: Environmental > Aquatic > Freshwater > Ice > Glacier... | reverse complement strand
AACATGTGAGTCGGCTGCGTTGCGGCGGAACTGGGAAGGAGGGACTACCTGGTGCCATTTTTCGGATCGCATAGCGGCGTAAGCGGTTTCGATGACTCGCACAGAAGCGATCGCGTCGATTGGGGTGATGATTAATTCTTCAGTACCACAGATCGCTCCGCCGAAGTTCTTGATCTGGTTGCCGAACGCCGCCACTTTGTCATACCCGTTGCCGAAGACAGTCCAGTCCTTCTGGTCAGCCAACTTGTACTTGGATTCTTTCCAGCCGACGGACAGAGTTCCCTTTGAACCGTAAATGCTGATGAAGTCGGCACGGACTTTGTTCAGGCTCCATGACAGGTCGATGTTGCCCATCGCGCCGCTTTCGGTGCGAGCAAAAATCAAAGCGGTGTCTTCCACAGGCAGGTTCTGGATTCGCTTGCCTTCAACGACCTGCAGTTCGGTAATATTGCCGAGCAGGAAACGGAGAATGTCGACCGAGTGCGTGCCGTTGTCGATCAGAACGCCACCACCGCTGATCGCAGGATTGCTGTTCCATCGCCTGGACATGTCGCAGAAACCGGCGAACGTGTTTTCGTAAAGAATTATGTCGCCCAGAATTCCTGAGTCGATGATCTCGCGGGTCTTCTGAACGTCAGCCACGAAGCGGAACTTCGAGCCCATTGAGAAGACGACTCGGCATCGCTGAGCGGTTTCCGCCATGCGAATGGCTTCGTCTGTGCTGATCGCCAGCGGCTTTTCGCACAGAACATGCACGCCCTGCTCCATCAGGCGGCAGCAGATGTCCGGATGGGTTGAAGGCGGCGTACAGACGATAGCCGCCGTTGGTTTCAGTTCGGCGATCATCTTGTCGACATTGTCGTAGGCAGGAACGTCGCACAACCTGGCAACCTCCTGAGCCGATTCGAGTCGAATGTCGGCGACTCCAACGATCTGGTAAGGCAGACCCTGAACAAAAGCCTGAGCATAAGATCGTGAAATCCCGCCGGCTCCGATGATGACAAAAGTTGGTTGAGTACGAGCGATCATGAGAGACTCCCGCGGAGGTAAATGATAAAGAAAACCAAACTCGTTCCAGGGCTCCAGCCCTGGAATGCAATGCCAGGAGGCTCCAGCCTCCCGAACGCTACGCAAGGCAGGAGCCTTGCAAGCAGTGCGTTCCGAGGCGTGAGCCTCGGAACGAGAAATTCGTTCTCACTTCACCAGTTCTTTGGCTGTCAGAGACAGCACGGCACGGCGAATATTGGTCGACAGATACTGAATGTGCTCATCGGTGTACTTCTCATTCCATGGCAGGACGAGAACATGTTCGAGAGCGTTCCAGGTGCCTTCGAAGTGGCAGCGGCTGTAGTCGGTCGCTTCTGGGCGAGCCAGTGTGAACGGCCAGCGGCTGGTGCCGAACGTCACTTGATTCTTGATCACGATGCACTCGAAGGCAGGCTTCTGGATGTACCGCGGAGCACACAGAATTCCGTAGTCCTTCAGAGCAGCTCCCAGAGCCACCGTGCCGCCTGGAATTACGGTTTCGTCGACTCGCAGGCAGTACTTCCAGAACGTGTGAACGCTGTTTTCGGTGATCACAGGAGTTTCAATTCCTGGCAGGCCGGACAGTTCTGTTGTCAATGCCGCCGCAGTACGGACGCGTGATTCAACAACAGCATCAAGCTTGTCCAGCTGAGCCACAGCCACTGCACCCAGCAGTTCGCTCATACGATAGTTGGGAGCGATGAAGTAGTGGTCCGGTTTTGCATCGCCGTATCCCCATGCCTTGTTGATGAACAGATAGATTCGGCGAGCCAGCTCTGGGTCGTTCGTCGTGACGATACCGCCTTCGCCGGTCGTGATATGCTTGCCCTGCTGCAGACTGAAGCTGCCGACGGCTCCGAATGTGCCGACGTACTGATCTTTGTAGGTCGTCAGGAAGGACTGTGCACAGTCTTCGATGACTGGAATGCCGTGACGATTCGCCAGCTCCATGATCGGTTCCATGTCGCATGGGTTGCCGAACAGGTGAGTGACGATGATCGCTTTGGTCTTTGGGCTGATGACCTTCGCGATGGAATCCGCGGTCACGTTGTACGTATGAGGATCAACGTCGCAGAAGACCGGAATCGCGCCCTGATAGATGATCGGCGTGATAGCTCCCATGTCGGTGATGGACGTCGTGATAATTTCGTCGCCCGGTTCGGTATCCAGAGCAGCGATCGCACAATGAACGGCCGCTGTTCCGCTGGAGCATGCATAGGCGAACTTCGCTCCGATCTTTGCCGCGAACTTTGTTTCCAGCTGTTTCACGAAGTTGCCCTTCGTGCTCGTCAAGGTTCCGGACGCCAGACACTGTCGCACTGCTTCCAGTTCTTCAGGTCCAAATGTTCGTCCGGTTGCGTCCTGGTCAGATGGCAGTGTGATGCGATTCGTCATGGGTCTCGGGTCTTTCGGAAAGGAAGTGATCAGTAGACAGGTTTCAGGTTTCGGTGTTCAGTTCGTTTAACGGCAAGCCGCAGGCGATGCGTTTCGCGGCGTGCACGCATGCAGGCGCCTTCGGCTTGCCGTTAAACGATTATTTCTTCACCGCTCCATGCGGTACTCGCTGCCTATCGGCAACCACTTTCGTCAGCAGCCGCAGATGGCTCAGAATCGTTTTGACGGTCTTCATCTTCGAAAACCCGAACAGCCGGACCTCAAGAGTCGCTGGATGTTCGACAATTTTGCGTCCGTGCAGGCTCAACTGAGCGGCTAGTTCTGCAGTGCCCAGGAAGCCGTTCTCCACCAGCGGCAGATCGACAATCTGCTGCTTGCGGTAGATTCGAAAACAACTGGTCCACGTGGCCAGCTTTTGTTTCAGCAGTCCCCGATACATACAGGACAGCGAATGCGACAGCAGCAGACGCCAGCCCGGTACGTTGCTGACTTTACCATCGCGGTGATAGGGCGATGCTGTCACCATGGCGACGTCATGCTTCATCAGAGGAAGCATGTTCTGCAGTTCGTGTGGATCGTAGGAACAGTCGGCATCGATCGAAGCCACGATCTCTGTCGAAGCTGCGTTGATGCCGGTCAGAATTGCTGCGGACACTCCCTTGTTGGTTTCATGTCGTACGATCTGAATGTCCGAGTCATTGCCAAACAGGGAATGAAGGACATCCCACGTCGTATCGCTGCTGCAATCGTCCACAAACAGAATCTTCAGATCCCATTCGCGGGTCATTTCATGCCGCAGCGACTGCATCGTACGGTGCAGATAAGGCAGCGTTGATTCTTCGTTGTAACAGGGAATCACAAGAGTCACAGCCGGACGTGCGGTGGCTCGGGACCCCGGCTGTCTGACGGTTGAAGCATGATCCAGTTTCGCACTGGTCTGTTGTGCCAGTCGTCGACTTGCGATCTGGTGCGAGCTGATGCTGCCGGAGCGTTCATTGAGGCTTTTCAGCGGACTGCTGTTGAGCTTTGCGTGTTCTGCGATCGACGTGAACTGCGCGGACTGCAGATATTGCGGAAGCAGAGTGCGGTATTTTCCAAGGTTGCGATAATGGCGAATCTGCGTCAGCCGATTCATCATGCTCAACCGTGGCTGGTCGTCATCCAGTTCCCAGACCTGGAAGTACATGACGAATGGCGCTTGTTCGGTGGCCTGCCATTTCTTAATGGCGTTCTGCATCATATTGTCAGGCAACTGACGCAGATAATTCCCGCCGGCAATCGGCATCCAGGCTCCAGCCATGGGCATCGTGGACGGAGGGATTTCCAGAAGACTTCCGTTCTCACATTGGTGCTCGTGGATAAATCGTCGCCATGGCTGCAGCATGAAGTCGCGGCGGCGTGGCATCAGACTGGAGTCATAGCTGTACCCGGCCTCCTGCAGCTCATTGAGAAATCCCAGATCTGACTTCTTCAGCCATCCGTCGGACAGCCGAAACCCGGTTACTTCCTGACCGATCGTGTCTTCCAGAAGTGCTTTGGACCGCACAAGATCTTCGTGACGTGCCTTCGGCGACACCTTCAGCAGAGGCTGATGCAGAAACCCGCGACTGGCAATTTCGTGACCGCCTGCAGCAATGCGGCGGACGAGTTCCGGATACCGTTCGGCAATCCAGCCCAGCACAAAAAAGGTGGCGTGAGTATGCTGTTCGGCGAGCAACTGCAGAGTGTCTTCGGTGTTCTTTTCCAGTCGTGATTCGAATCGGTACCAGTTGCGAGGACTGATGTACTGATGAAAAACCCCTGCCTGGAAATAGTCTTCAAGGTTAATGGTGAGGATCTGAACGCGCGCAGTGTCTGTTACTCGCGATGAGGCGAGCATTTCGTTCCGAACAACGGCGGAGTTTTCCTTCACCAGCATGATACGGTCGCAGATTAGAACGGGGGTGTGCAGCGGATTTCAGACATTTGTCTCTTTAGCGATTCATCCAGGGACTTCGAAAACGTAGTTCCGATGTGCAGCCGCGATGTGAATTTAGGGGGCTCGGGGGAAGTTCAACGTGCCAAAGGGGGGAATTGCAGGGCCTTTAGGAATAGGATCGATTAGTCGGACTTCAGTCGCCGCCGGCTTTGGACGCATGAAATGCGTAAAAGTGACAAAACCGATACGATCTGACGCGACCTTGTTCTCTCAGAATTGCTCCGGGTGCAAGTTTGAGACAGTTTGTCGGGAGCTCGGTGGGCGCGCGACGGGAATTCGAAACGCTGCGCCGGGGATTGGGTGGTTGATTTCGTTCGTCATATTTGGAGGAAGTTTGTCTTGCTCACCATTGGTCCTTATCGACTGGAACTTCCAGTCGTCCAGGCGGCGCTCAGCGGCTACAGCGACTGGCCGATGAGGGCTCTTGCGCGGCAGCTCGGTGCGCCCTACACGATCTGCGAAGTTATGACCGACTCCTTTGTCAGTTCGCTGCGGGACCGGGCGAAGACACGCCACCACTTGTACATTGAGGATGCCGACCATCCGGCCGGTGCGCAGCTGATGGGGTCAGAGCCTGACGAGTTTCCGGCAGCCGCGAAGAAGCTGGTCGAAGCAGGCTTCGATGTGGTGGACATCAATTTTGGTTGCCCGGCCAAACGATCGGGCGGTCGATGTCGCGGTGGCTATCATCTTGGCCAGCCGGATGTCGCGATTGAGATCCTGCGGCGCGTTCGGGATGCCGTGCCAGCGGCGGTTCCGGTCACTGTGAAAATGCGGCGCGGGATCGATGACACTCAGCAGAGCCGTGACAACTTCTTCCGTATTATTGAAGCTGCGTTTGAACTTGGTGTTGCCGCCGTGACCGTTCACGGGAGGACGGTGGAGCAGAAGTACGTCGGCTCCAGTCGCTGGTCGTTTCTCAAAGAGGTGCGGCAACAGTTTCCCAACCGAACATTGCTGGGCAGCGGCGATCTTTTTACGGCAGCCGACTGCGTTCGCATGCTGCAGGAAACCGGCGTCGATGGAGTCACGGCTGCACGTGGATCAATTGGCAATCCGTGGATCTTTGCTCAGTCTGCCGCCCTGCTCCGGGGTGAACCGCTGCCGGCGGCTCCGACTGTTCAGGAGCAGCGAGATGTATTGTGTGAGCATTTTCGCCTTGCGGAAAAAATCCTTCCGGCCGATCAGGTTTCCAAGCAGCTTCGAAAGTTCTGCATTCATTATTCGAGCTGGCATCCGGAAGCTGCGGCGGTCCGCAAGGCGTTTATAGCGGTTCGTAATGCTACGGACTGGATGCAGGTGATTGCGGTTTGGTATGCAGACGAGCGACCGGGTCAGTATCCGGCCGATCCTGGGAACACGGGCAACAGTGATTGCTCGTAGCGCTGCTGTTTTGGGGCTGTGAATTGGGGCTGCGTATCCCAAGGTGCTGACTTGGGCGAAAATAAGATTAATTATCATAACCCGCAGCGTCAGCGAGGGATCTATTGGCACGCCGGCGAAACGCCACAACCCAATCCCTCACTAACGTTTTGGGTTGTGAAAATGGAAAAGGTGAAACGTCAACTCGGGGGCGTCTCAGCCGGTTTGCGGCAGGTCGAGAAGATTGGCGAACCGTTCGAGAACAATGGCTTTCAGAGGAGCAAATTCCGGTTTGTCGAAGCGGCCGTCATCCACCAGATCCTGCGCCATCCGGCGAGCCACCTGAAGAATACTCAGATCGCGCACAGGATCGGCAACTCGCAGCGGCATCGCACCGCTTTGACGCAGGCCGAGAATATCGCCCGGGCCGCGAAGCTCGGCATCTTTCTCCGCCAGCTCAAATCCGTCTGAAGATTTCTCCAGCGCCGTCAGTCGTTCAACCGCGTCCGGCATTTCGGTCGTCGACAGTAAAAAGCAATAACCCTGATAGCTGCCTCGACAAATACGGCCTCTCAACTGATGCAGCTGCGCCAGGCCAAAACGATCGGCCTGCTGGATGACCATGATGGTCGCATTGGGAACGTTGACGCCCACTTCGATGACGGTTGTGGAAATCAGAACATCTGTTTCATGATTTCGAAAACGATCCATCACAGCGTGACGGTGTTCGCGATCCATGCGACCGTGAAGCAGATCAATTCGCAGGCCGGAAAGCTCCGTCTGGCCGAGCAACCGAAACACGGCTTCCGCAGATGCCGCATCGTCATCAGCTTTCTCTTCAACACGCGGACAGACAACATACGCCTGCCGACCTTTCTGAATCTGCTGGCGAATGAAGTGCCACATCTTTGCCTGTTCGGGCGTATCCAGAATGCGGGCCGTGACAACCTTCTGACGACCAGGCGGCAAATCACGAATCACCGAGACATCCAGATCACCGAATTGCGTCAGACAAAGACTGCGCGGGATCGGAGTCGCGGTCATCACCAGCACATGAGGACTGCGGTTCTGACTGGTAAAGCTGGCACGCTGACGAACTCCGAAGCGATGCTGTTCGTCGATCACAACCATCGACAGGTTGGCAAATTTGACACTGTCCTGAATCACGGCCTGAGTTCCAATGATCAGCTGAGTGCTGCCGGAAGAAATGCCTTCCAGAAGCTCGCGACGTTTGGCTGCGGGCAGACCGCCCAGCAGCAGGCCGCGCTGAACTCGACTTTCCGCCAGCAATTCTTCAAACGTTTCCCAGTGCTGAGTTGCCAGGACTTCTGTGGGCGCCATCAACACCGCCTGATGCCCGGCCGCGATCGCCGACAACATTGCATACACGGCCACCGCGGTTTTTCCGGCTCCCACATCGGCCTGCAAAAGCCGGTGCATCGGATGTGGCTTCAGAATATCAGCGGCGATCTCACGCACCGATCGGTCCTGGCCTTCGGTGAATCGAAAGTCAAACAGGCGGCGGATTCGTGCGTCGATTTTCGCTGTGACTTCAATCGGATCGGCCTTCAGCGTTCGTCCCCAGGTTCGACGACGTAAAGCCAGTCCCAGCTGAAATTCGAAGAGATCGTCGAGCAGAATCCGATAGCGACCGGCTTCCCATTGCTTCACGGAATTCGGCAAATGCAGCCAGCGCAGAGCGGTTGGCAGGTCAGGCAGGCGATGCTGAGTTCGAAACGACTCAGGCACCGGATCAGGGACAAGAGCCGCGAAGTCTTCGACTGCGGAACGCACCATGCGCCGCATCGAATCCATTTTGATGCCATCGGTCAGCGCATAACGCGGAAGAACTCCCGCTGCGTTTTCGATGTCGTCGTCAGGCGCCAGCACGTGAACTCGCGGGCCATTGAATTCCCAGCGTCCGGCTTTGCGCTGCGGCTTGCCACTGAAGATGACATGTTCATTGTCGCGAAACTTTTTGAACATCCACGGCTGATTGAACCAAAGTCCTCGCACAAAGTGGCCGTCGCAATCCAGCAGGATGCCAATCAGAGTGCGTCCGTTGGACAGTTGCCGAACATCTCGATCGACCACAAAACCATGGACCGATTGTTCGACGTCGGCTTCCAGTTTTGGCACGGGCCGCAGATCGCTGAAATCGTTGACGGCATGCGGTACATGAAACAGCAGATCGTTCGCCGTGAGGATCCCAGGATTCTTCAGCAGTTCGGCCCGCATAGGTCCCACTCCGCGTACAAACTGGACCGGTGTCATCAGCTTTTCGGCGGACGATGAGTCTGGCGGGGTGGAAGTTTCGGGAAGTGGCTCGTCCATGGCGGAAGAATATCGAATGCCGGAAATCAGTGCGACTGGTATTCACAATCAGCGTGAACTGCGTTCGATCACCTTCATCAGAACCTGCAGATCCTGTTGAACCAGCCGAAAAGCGGTGACCGCCATGCCAAATCCAATGGCTCCTCCCGCGGCCAACTGGACAAGAGCGGCGCGGCGATCAAGGCCGCTGAGAGCCAGAATAGTCACCGCCAGCATGGGGACGGAGGCCGCCAGAACCAGATGAAACCAGCTGGCTCGCGCCAGGTTCTTCAGAGCTGGCAGCTCATCGGCGGAGATCGATTCCCAACGCACCAAAGCCGGATAAAAACATCGCAGCGCCATCAGTGACACGGCAAAGAACGGATAGGCAGCCGCGATCAGGCCGCACAGGGCGAGCGATGCCAAAAAGTGTCCGTAAATGGCCGCCGGAACATCGCCGTACAGCATGTGCAGCAAAATTGGATACGCGGGTGCCGCGACCAGCCATAAGGTCAGTCCCACGATGGACGCCATGTTGCCCAGTTCAAGGCACCGCCGTCGCTGTTCGGCCAGTTCTGTTGCCGAGAGTTTTAATTGAACATCCACGCGCGTCGCTCGAGTCACCGAACCGACAAGCCAGCCGGCGCTGAGAATCCCTGTGGGAAATGTGATGAAGTTGATCAGCGACTGAATCCGCATGAACATGGCATCCGCGTCGGGAATCAATGTCTGCACTTCGCCGCGATTGTACAGAAAGTTGAAGACGGCTCCGACAAGATTGGGAATCACAGTCGCAATCACGATGCTGGACAGAGGCCAGCGAATAATCAGTTTCTTCCACGGCGTTCCCTGATCCTGCAGCAGGCGTCGGGCTTCCGGCTGAAGGCACAGGTCAATGGAACTGGCCAGCGCGGCACCGGTAGAGAAACGCTGGTTGGGATCAGGCTCCAGGCAGCGTCGCACGATTTCGCCGAGTCCGTAGTTGTCCTGTTCGCACAGGGATTCCAGATGTGCATCATTCAGGCCCTGACGTCGTCGGTCGGTCATGGCTTCCAGTCTGCTGGACCAGGACTTCACTTCCTGTTCGGCAAAAGGTCGACGACCGGTCATCAGTTCACAGATCACAACTCCCAGCGAAAACAAATCGCTGCGCCCGTCGAGTTCCGCAGCCTGTCGCGAATGACGAGGATTGCAGGCCTCCAGTTGTTCGGGCGACATATAAGCCAGACTGCCGCCCAGACTGGCTTCTGCCGTTGCTCCCTCCACCGTGGCCCCGAAACCTGATATTGAAGTCCGCAAATTTTGGAACCCCTTCCGCTGTGATCAGGACGTTGGCCGGCTTGATATCGCGATGCAGAACTCCCACCCGATGAGCGTAATCCAGTGCGCGAGAAAGCTGACCGCCGACCCAGCATACAAGCTGAGTCCAGTTCATGCCGGAGATTCTGCGCCGCGTTTCAGATTCTGTCGGACGTGATTCACCGCGATCATCCAAAATTGAATCGATCGCCTTGAGATAGGTGCGTCCGTTCCAGTCTTTTTGGGGAAAATTCTTGATCCGGTGAATTACGTCGGCCAGAGTTCCACCCGCGGCGTACTGCATATACAGCAGCCGAGCAGAATTTTCAGAGAGCACACGCTGATCGTAGACGCGAATGATATTGTCATGATCCAGCTGCGCGAGCGTTTGTGGCTCGGAACCATGATCAGCCGAAACCTTCAGGGCGACCAGCCGCGGCATCGACTTTTGACGCGCAAGAAACACGGTGGCAAACGTTCCCCGGCCCAGTTGCAGCAGGATCTCAAAGTCGTCAATCGTCTCACCTGGTGACAGCTCCATCACCGCGGCAGGGCTGGCTCCGGCAACAAACGTGGAGCGAAGCGCGGGGTCCATTCGAAAGAGGCCATCGAGATCTCGAGCCATCCCAGGAAAACGCTTGAAGTACTCGGTCGGTGAAACGCGGTCGCCAGCGGTCTTGCGAATATGATATTCTTCAAAGACCAGATCGACGGACATCAGAGTGTCGAGCTCCGGAACGTCGTCTGCATAATCTTCCAGAAGTTTTCGCAGTCCCATCTGCCATCGCTGCTCAAGATCCAGCTTGATGAGCTCGGGAACGAGTTCCATTCGCAAAGGCGATTCGGTTTCAGGCAGGAAATCGACGATTGACGGAGGATATGACGCGGAGCCCCAGGCGTCAGAGAACGCTTCGAGTGTTTCTGTCAGACGCGTCCAGTCGCCGTCGTTTAGAGGTGGTGTTGGGGCCACAGTTTCAGGGGATTCCGTCCGGAGAAGAATGCTTGACCTGGCCTGAAAGTAACTGCGGCGACGCTGGGAGTCCAGCGGGGCAAGTCGCTATCATTGTGCATAGTGTCGTCGAGTTCCGGGCGGGATGTCTGCGAAATAATGCCGTTTGATGAGGTTTCTATGTCAAATCCTGATCAGGTGTCCCGGTTTTCCAGTGGCGATGACCTGGCGGCCTTCATTGAATCCCATCGCCGCCAGCTGCTTTCCTATGTTGATCGCAACATTGGTCCGGCTTTAAAGTCGCGGCTTGAGCCGGACGACATTGTGCAGGAAGTCATCATTTCTGCTCTCTCCGCTCCGGAACAATTCAATGCGGCGGGGCGTGACCCATTCCGATTGCTGTGCCAGCTGGCGGAGCAGCGAATTATTGATGCGCATCGACACCACGTCGGCGCAAAAAAAACGCAGTGCCGCCCGCGAAGTATCTATGGATGCGCCGGCAGGAGGCAGCGATGGTTTTGGATTCGTCGATCTGCTCGTGGCCAGCATCACGTCGCCCAGTCAGGCGTTTTCGCACGATCAAAAGGAATTTCGTTTGCAACAGGCCATCGCCGAATTGAACGACGAGCAAAAAGAAATCCTTCGTCTGCGATTTGTGGAAGGTTTGCCCACGAAGGACATCGCCGACCAAATGGGAAAATCGGACGGCGCGATTCGGGTGATGCTGACTCGCACCGTCGCTCAGCTGCAGGAAGTGCTTACCGTCGCTGGTTAAGAACATCGCAGATGGAGAACATCGTCGGCGCAAAACAGAAAGACCCTGCGTCAGAAGTCTGCCGCAGGGTATCAGCGAAAACGAACGGGCACGATGGATTAGACACGTGGACCCGGCTTACGGGATCGTTTCCAGCAGCATCTGTGTCGTGCCGACTGCGGTAGGCTGAGTCGTTTCCAGTCGACTGTCCTCCTGCATCAAACTGTCCAAAGGTGACAGCACTGGCGGCGAGGATGGAATTGTGGTGTCTGCGGGCGTGGATGGCGGGCCGTTCAGAATACCGGGAATTCCCTGCGGAACGGCCATTGGTGGAGCGGACATCGCCAGCAATTCCGCGCGTCGAACAATGCGGACGTTATTCAGTTCGTTGGCTTCCAGCAGTTCGTCAAAGCTGTCGATTGCGACGACGAGTGTGTCAAACGGCGCGGGCTGCTGAGCCCGTGATCCGTTCGAGATTCCTGTGACAGGCAGCTGCATCTGAAACTGGGCGACAGATCCTGCCGCGATGCAAGACACGAGTCCACGAGATGTCGGGCACTGAGCGTGTATCTGGCCGACAACGCCCACGACACTAATCTGAAAACTCTCGACGGCCATCTGACTGTTGTTGCGAACAACCACTTCCACGATCGGCCCCTGAGTTGGCGAACCATCGGCCAGCAGTGCAACGTTCAAAAGCTCCAGATCGCCGGGCAGATTTGCTGACGGCGGTGCCGACAACATCAGACCAGGAGCCAGCTCTGTACCAATCGCGCCGCTTTGCTGGCGAAACTGATTACGAAACAGGAGATCAATCACATACTCGCAGTCAAACTCCTGGCACAGACTGATCTGGCTGGAAGCCGCCGCTGAGGTTGTCACTGTCATCACAGACAGTGGGGTCATTGCTGGCCCTGGCCCGATCCCCTGCCCTAATGGCGGGCTCTGCTGCGGATTCGACGGCTGCTGAAACTGCAGGTTTTGCTGAGAATACTGCGGGGCCTGCTGTTGCGGAACATGCTGAGATGGCTGCGCCGGCTGCGCCGGCTGCGCCGGCTGCGCCGGCTGCTGCGAGTACTGCTGTGGTTGCTGCTGAAGATTATCGGATGGAACCTGCTGCGGCAGCTGCTGTTGTTGTTGAGCGAACGCCTGTTGAGGAGCCGCCTGTTGTGGATGTTGAGCCATCGCCGCATTGGCGGTGACAACCAGTGTGATGGCCGCAGTGATCGTCCGCTGGAGAGCGGTCGTTCGAATAGCGACATGGGGCGAGACACGGAATGCAGTCATGATTGGATCTCCTTGAAGGAAAGGGACAAGTGTTGATGAGACAGCGATTGTGAACAGACAACCGAGTCAAACAGCGAGCGTCAAAGTGGTTGTCTGACAGCAATGAGGCAGGTTCAGAAAAAAAGCCCGGCACCTGCGATGAGCACAGTGTCGGGCTTTTGCGATGTCGACGATTGAATCAGCAGGGTCGGGGTTGAGTGTTGTTTATTGACTAATAGCAGCCCCAGTAGTGACACACGGGCCGGCAGACCGTCTGGTACACTGGCTGACAAACCGGCTGATAGGCACAAGGGCTGTAGTAAACCGGCTGAGCACAGTTGTAGCTCGTGTAGCTGTAGTATGGCTGGCAGTAACTTGTGTAGCAGGGGCTCTGCCATGAGCCATATCTTGAGCCGTAGCAGGAATTGTAACCGCCGCCCCAGCCGTGGTTGCTGTAACCGCAGCGGCGGAAACAGGCCTCAATCGCATCGGTCTTTGTTTCCTTGCCGGCATCAGCAGCCAGTTGATCCACATCCAGATCAAGGCCCACTTCCACAATGTTGGCATCTGCAACAGCGATGGTCGACACGTCGATCGAAAGTGCATCGTCGGCGAAAGTCGTAGCGGACAACATCAGCATTGGAACAACAGCGAACATAAGCTTCTTGAACATGATCATTCTCCAGGTCCGATTAAAGTTGAGTTGAAGAGAACCGCGAGTCAACCGGCCACTCGTGTTTCTCGTTTCCGTTTGGATATTCTTCGAAGCGGCAGCCGTTGAAATTTGTTACACGCTGTTTCAGAAAAAAATTTGAAACATCCGTTTCGATTGAAAAATTCTGCTGTAACAAAGAAGACAGAGTTCCGCCTCGACAATAAACCGGTTGCCTCTTCGCGCAGCCGCAGACTTCGAATCCGCTTCGACGGCGTCAAATCGGTGACTGTCGAAATTCCAAAGTGAGGTGTGTGATGAAATTATTCAGCAGCCAATTTGCTCTGTCCCTGACCGCTCTGGTGTCTGTCGCTGTGAACGGATCAAAAGGAATCGCTCAGGACAACAGCCTGTATTCGTCCGTACGAGCATCCACGGTCTTCTCTGAAACGGCCGCCGCGGGCTCCGGGCCGGCACCGCAAACTTTCGGCAGCGGGAGAATGACGTCGGCCTCAGAACTGGTCGGCTGGCTTCAAAGTGCAGGATTTACGGCGTCAGCAGTGGGTGATCGAGCTGTTTCGACTATAAAGCAACTGGATTCGTGGCGATTTCCGGTGCTCGTCACGATCTCCGAGGATGAACAGGATTTGCTGGTCGTGATTGGACTTCGCAATATTTCCGAGCCACAAAAACTATCCGTCGCAAAGCTGCTTTCGCTGCTGGAAGCCAATCAGAAAACAGGGCGAGCGAGCCTTGTGTTCAGTTCGGAACGCAGGCGAATTGAACTGCAGACGGTCCTTGCCAATGGAAGCATGTCCAGCGGACTCGAAAAACATTCGGAAATTCGTGACGAAATCAATCGCCTCGCCATTCTGGCTCGCGACAAGGAAGCCGTCTGGAATCTGGAAGAAATTCACGGCGGAGCATCGCTGCCAGTGACAGTGGCCTCCGAAACGCAGGCGTTCAGGTCTGCACTGGCACCACAAGACGTTGTTGCAACGTCTCCGGGTTCCGTGCCTGGCTCACTGCCCGTCGCGCCGAATGCACCCACTTCCGCCGCTCCGGCAACAATTCCCCGCGCAATGCCGCCAGCGATTGAAGTTTCTTTGAATTCGCTGCAAGGACGATGGGCGGCCAGTCGTTCGGCGACTGAGGCCTTTGCGATGCAGATCAACGGCGATTCAACCTTCGTGCTGGTCAGTATTATCAGCGGCAAGCAGGCTCGTTCGTCCGGAAAGTTGACTCTGTTGAATGGTCAGCTGACCCTTGAAGGCAGCGATGGCATTCGGATCGCCGGCTCGGTGACCATGGTGTCCGCTTCAGAGCTTCAGTTTTCTTCGCAGTCGACAAGCGGGGCAGCGGCCGTGCTGAGCTTCCGCAAGGCTCCGTAGTGCTTTCGCAGCAAAAAGATGTGTAACACGAAGGATCGAATTTCGCTTGAGACAATATCTGGGGCGTTCTGAGCTTCGTCTTCTTTGTCACTCAACTTCTCAACACGATGGTGCTTCTATGAAAAACACTCGCATAACACGCTGCTTGTCGCATCTCACGGTCTTTATGGGCGCGATCCTGAGCTGGCTGTTCGGGGGCGTCACCGCTGTTCAGGCGGACAGCGAACTCTACAAAAAAGTTCTGCCGTCGACCGTCTGGGTCCTGGCAAAAAGTGGGGGCGTGACATCCAGCGGGACAGGTGTACTGATCGACGCGGAAAAGAAGCTGGTCATCACCAATTTTCATGTGGTTGGCGAAGCCCGCGGGACCATCGTGTTCTTCCCGGACATGAAGAACGACAAGCCTGTTGTCACTCCCAAACATTATGTCGACAGCGTGGAAAAGCTGGGAATTCGTGGTCGCGTATTGAGCGTCGATCGAAAGCGAGACCTTGCGCTCATTGAACTGGATCGACTTCCGGAAGGTGCCGCAGCGATTCCGATCACGGCTGACAGTGCAGGTCCGGGTGAAGAAGTGAAATCGATCGGGAACCCGGGCACAAGCGACGCTTTGTGGGTTTACACTTCCGGTACCGTCCGTTCGGTGTACCAGAAGACCTTCCGTACCGGGGCTGGTGAGCACGATTTTAAAGTGGTGGAAACGCAGGCCCCGATCAATTCCGGAGACAGTGGCGGACCGGTTGTAAACAACGCTGGTGAGCTGGTCGCGATTGCTCAGGCGATTGCCCCGAACGCTCGCCTGGTCAGCTACAACATTGATATTTCAGAGGTCAAAACGTTTCTTGCCAGCCCCTGGAAGCCCGCTCCACTGCCGGCCACCGACATGCTGGACAAAGCCGAACTGAAGTACACCGTTCACAAGTCGGGTCATCTGGAAGTGGAATTTGATGACAAAGAGGCAGGGAAACAGTCCGTTTTCCTGACCAAAGATGTGGAATACTTCGAGCGGGCCGATGTTCGAAAGATCTGGGCTCTGGCAGCAACTTTGAAGCAGGCTCCCAGCTCCGAAGTCACTCTGAAGTTGCTGGAACAGAACTCTCGTACCAAGCTGGGCGCATGGATGGTGGAGAAAAATGAAACCGGGGAATACATGCTTCTCTACTGCGTCAAAATCGACGCCACTGCCAGCCCCGACGCCGTCAAAAGCACGATGGACTACGTTGCCAAGCTGACTCGCGAATCGAAGAAAGAACTGCTGCCGAAAGGCGAGATCAAGACGGCTTCACAGACGCTGGATGACTGGCTGACCAAGTAACGCTGCTCACATTGAGCCCCTTCCGCTCGTAAACCCAGCATTGGCTGGAATTTGGTCAAGCCGGAGCCTCACAGTTCAATCGACCCGCCATTGCAAAAATGGCGGGTTTCTTTGTGTTTTAAGAATCCCGAAAAATGGCTGTAACACTTTGTTTGGGATTTCGCTCAGACCATTAACGGTGTTCGAAACAAAATCTGAAACAAAGAAATCAAGGAGCTGGGTCATGAATCTTCACTCTCACAAACTGATCCTGAAGGCTGTTCTGGGTGGTCTCGTTCTGGCTTCTGCGGTTCCTGCCGATGCGGGTTGCCACAGCCGTTCCAGCGGTCATTCTTATGGCTCAAGCCATTCCTCACATCAGGCCTATTCTCGCCCTGTTCATTCGGTGCCTGTCTATCACAAGCCTGTCTATCGGGAAGTTTATCAGCAGCCTGTCTACCAGCAGCCTGTGTATCCACAGCCAACTTATCCACAGCCACAGCCGGTGTATTCCCAGGCTCAGCCACAGTACGGCAGTGCTCCTCCGACCGTCACCGTGTCTTCTCAGCAGAGCTATCCCGTCAACGGACAGCCGCTGCCAGCGGGTTCGATGCCTGGCAATTCTGTGGGATTTCCTGGTACACCAGTTTCAGGTTCCGCATTCCCGGTTTCTGCCGCAGCTCCTGCTCCAAATCAGATTCCAGGGATGCAGCCGCCTGTAAACGCCGCGTCTGGTAACGGGACACCCGTCAACGCGGCACCGGTGAATCCAGCGATCATGGACGCTCAGCAGTCAGCCTTGCAAGCTCTGGGTGGTTTCACGCCCCCGGACGCCGTAGCAGCTCAGTCAGCGACAGATCCTCAGGCCGCTCCGCAGAGGTCACTGGCCGGAGTCTGGACGGCTCAGCTGGCCAACGGCTCTCGAGTCCAGCTGTCTCTCCAGGCTGATGGAAACTTCAGCTGGACCGCCGTGAATAAAGATGGTCAGTCGAGTGTCTTCCAGGGAAATTATGCAATGCAGAACGGTTCGCTGTCTTTGACTCGCGGCAACGATGGTCAGAAACTGGATGGCACGATGACGCTGACCAGTGCCAACACCTTCAGCTTCCAGCTGACAGCGGCTCAGTCGGCCAGTCTGGATTTTGTGCGAGGCTGATCAAGGTGGATCCAAAAAGTTTCCAGAATGCAAAACCACTGGCTAATCCGGACTTTCGATTTCGTGAGCCGCAAAGCGCTAGCTGCGGGTGAGTGTGTAAAATACACATAAAAACACCCGCGGCTAGCGCCTTGCGGCTCACAGGTGTGACTCAATCGACAGCCTATAATCACCAGCGGTTTTTTTGCGCGCAAGTCAGGCAGTGGGGATCAAGGCGGGTGTTTGGCTGGTATATTTGGCCCGCGGCTGTAATCTCTCAGTCACTGAGGACGGCCCGTGCTTTTAATTATGAATCTGTGGAGCCCCGCCATGCTGTTGCTGAGATATTTTGCTGTTGTCTGTCTTGCATCAGGACTTCTGACCTCCGATTGCGGCCGGCTTGCGGCTGATGAAAACTTCAATCCGTTGTTCAACGGGAAGGATCTGAGCGGCTGGGTTTTGGTGAATACGCCTGCGGAAACCTGGAGCTTCGAAGACGGGATGCTCCAATGCACCGGGAAGCCGATTGGCGAGATTCGAACAGACCGCATGTACCAGAACTTCATCATGGAAGTCGAATGGCGGCACATGGTTTCTGGCGGCAATGCCGGAATCTTTGTCTGGGCGGATGACATCACGGCGAAGGGTGTTCCGTTTCACCGCAGCGTGGAAGTGCAGGTTCTGGAGCATGCTTATGGCCAGGGCGCAGGCCATACGACTCATGGAGACATCTTTCCCATTCACGGGGCGACGATGACTCCGTTGAATGGTCGCGGTGGTGGCAGTCGCGCGTTTCCGACGGAAGAACGCGGGAAGCCATCGCCCGAGTGGAACCATTATCGCATCGAATGCAACGACGGAACAATCAGCCTGGCCGTGAACGGAAAAGTGGTGACTCAGGGAAAAGACGCGAGCCCTCGAAAGGGCTACATCTGCATCGAATCCGAAGGCGGAGTTGTGCATTATCGCAACATGAAGATCCGCGAACTGCCGGAGACCCCCATCAAACCAGAACAGGTGGCGATTTCAAACCGCGAATATCGCAGCATCTACAATGGACTGAATCTCGACAACTGGAAGGTCACGGAAGAAGGTAAGAAGCACTGGCATGTCAACGACTGGATTTTGTCTTACGACGGTAAAGCAGAGTCCGTGGAAGCCAGGATGATCGTCAGCGGTGAGCGAATGAACAATCATGGTTTCCTGTTCGACATCAAGCCAGGCGAAGGTTTCGACGGTGTCGGTATCGGCTCCAGCATGCTGCCAACACAGCTGACGAAACCCGGTGCGTGGTCCCGAGTGGAAGGGATCATCGAGAATGACATGATGTCCATCAGCATCAATGGCGAGGAAGTCACATCAGGGAATCCGTTGGGAAAGTCCGCTCCGTTCGCGCTGTACGTGGTCGGTGCCGCGGAATTTGCGAACATCTATGTGAGAGATCTGAAGAAATAGTTTCGCTGTTGTGCCCGCCGAACCGGCGAAACAGGACTTCGAAATTTGACGCACCGTCTTCCCATGGCCAGGTCGGTTCGATAAAAACTCATTGCCTCGAAGTGAACAATGACCAGGTCCATCCAATCAGGGAGTCTGACATGAATTCACATTTCTTTTCGCGTCGCCGAATTCTGCAGCAGACCGGTTGTGGGCTGGGGATGCTGGCGCTTGCGGGGCTGCTGAAAGACGAAGGTCTGCTTGAAACGAGTTTCGCGGACGACAGCCTGGGCAATCGGTCGCTGAATCCGCTCGCTCCACAACCCGGGCATTTTGAATCCAGGGCAAAGCGAGTCATCTGGATCTTTATCAACGGTGGTCCGAGTGCCGTGGATACCTGGAATTATCGTCCGGAGCTGACGAAGTGGAACGGCAAATCGATTCGGGAATTCGATCCGGAATTCAAGGATACGACTGGCTTCTTCAAGAACGCTGTCGGCAATCTGATGCAGTCGCCGTTTAAGTTCACGCCGCGCGGAGAATGCGGCAAGATGGTGCCCGATATTTTTCCGCACCTCGGCGAACATGTTGATCGCATGGCCGTCATCCAGTCTGGGTTTACGGAATCGAATAATCACTCCCCTGCTCTGTTTGCGATGAATACCGGATTCGCACGCATGGGCTTTCCGTGTGTCGGTTCCTGGGTGACTTATGGTCTGGGCAGCGAAAGTGCCAATCTGCCGGGCTTTGTGGTGATGAGTGATCCGAAGGGTCGAGGCCTGCCGAAAGGTAACGCGGCCAACTGGAGTGCCGGATATCTCCCGGGCGTTTACCAGGGAACGTACCTGCGGCCTCAAGGCGAGCCGATTGATAATCTCATTCGACCTGCGTCGCTCACGGAATCCGCTCAGCGAAATGAACTGGATCTGCTGAAGCAACTGAATGGCCTGCATCAAAAGCAGCATGCCGCGGATGCCGAACTGGCCGCCCGAATTGAAAGCTTTGAACTGGCGTATCGCATGCAGTCGTCCGCTCCGGAAGCTCTGGATCTGGCGAGCGAACCCAAACACATTCAGGATCTGTACGGCATTGGTGATGCGCAATGTGACCACTTCGCCCGCCAGTGTTTGACGGCACGACGCCTTGTGGAACGCGGCGTTCGCTTCGTGCAGATCTATTCAGGTGGCATGGAGAATCAGCGTTCGTGGGACGGCCACAGCGACATTGAAGGCAATCATCGTCAGTTCGCCGGAGAAACCGACAAGCCGGTCGCCGGACTGCTCAGCGACATGGCAGCCAGCGGTCTGCTGAACGACACACTGGTTGTCTGGTGTGGCGAATTTGGACGCCTGCCGATTGCTCAGACGGGAGATAAACCGGGCCGAGATCACAATCCGCATCATCTCTGTGCGTGGTTGGCGGGTGGCGGTGTTAAAGGCGGAATCAGCTACGGCAGTTCAGATGACATCGGGTACAAATCCGTTGAGAACCGCGTTCATATCAATGACCTGCATGCAACAATTCTGCATCTGCTGGGAATGGATCATGAAAAGCTGACGTACAAGTACAACGGCCGGCGATTCCGCCTGACTGACGTGGGCGGACATGTGATTCAGGAGATTATTGCGTAGGACTACGAGATCATGGTTCCGTTTCAGACGCTGTTA
>Ga0209284_10003336_pt1 | contig 19924 bp, 20 predicted proteins | sample FRY03_FD_187211 | JGI IMG/M metagenome (GOLD analysis project Ga0209284, IMG submission 187211) | Freshwater microbial communities from Lake Fryxell liftoff mats and glacier meltwater in Antarctica - FRY-03 (SPAdes) (version 2) | ecosystem: Environmental > Aquatic > Freshwater > Ice > Glacier... | reverse complement strand
AATAAAGTTAATAGCAGTGTGCGAATATGTTGACCATCAACATCAGCATCGGCCATCAAAACAATTTTATGGTAACGAAGTTTTGCAATATCAAAATCATCATGCACGCCAGTACCGAGTGCTGTAATTAACGCCTGCACTTCGTTATTTTGTAAAACACGATCGATGCGCGCTTTTTCAACATTTAGAATTTTCCCGCGAATTGGCAAGACTGCTTGATTTCGTGAATCGCGCCCGCCTTTTGTTGAACCGCCGGCAGAATCACCTTCAACAATATAGAGTTCGCATTTTTCTGGGTCTGTCCACTGACAATCCGCTAATTTTCCTGGCATTCCGCGGCCTTCTAATAAACCTTTTCGACTTCTAGATAAATCGCGCGCCTTTCGGGCTGCCACACGGGCTGCCGCTGCATCAATGCTTTTACGAACAATCTCTTTACCTTCAGTAGGATTTTTTTCAAACCATGTGGTTAATTCTTCATTTACAACTTTTTGCGTAAAGGACTTAGCCTCGGTATTACCTAGTTTTGTTTTTGTTTGGCCTTCAAATTGCGGGTCGATTAATTTGATTGAAACAATGGCGGTTAAGCCTTCACGCACATCATCGCCAGTTAAGCGGTCTTCTTTTTTGCGGATAAAACCTTGCTCTTCTCCAAATTTATTAACAACCGATGTAAGTGCGGTGCGAAAACCGTCTTCATGTGCCCCGCCTTCATGTGTGTGAATAGTGTTAGCAAAGGTATATACCGATTCAGAGAAACCAGCATTCCATTGCATGGATACTTCTAGCGCTATTTTTCGTTTAGTGTCCTCAGAATAAAAAGCGATAATTGATTTGTGTGTCTCACCACGAGTTGAATTTAAATGTTTAACAAAATCTGTAATACCGCCATGATATTGATAGCGAACAACTAGTTGTCCGCCTTTTTCATCCACATGTCCCGCACGATTGTCGGTTAAAGTTAAAGTTAAACCCTTATTTAGAAAGGCCATTTCTCGGAAACGAGTCGAGAGAACTTCAAATGAGTAATCTGTTGTTTCGAAAATTTCCTCTGACGGCCAAAACCTAACTGTTGTTCCAGACGTTGTTGATACCTTCCCTTTTTTAAGAGGCGTGGTTGGAACTCCAAGTTTATAATTTTGAGACCAAAAATTTCCGTCGCGTTGTACAATTACTGATAAGTCGCGACTAAGTGCGTTCACTACAGAAATACCTACTCCATGCAAACCACCAGCTACGGCATAACCGCCATCGCCGAATTTTCCACCTGCGTGTAAAACCGTTAATACAACTTCAAGTGCTGGTTTCTTTTCGATTGGGTGAGTATCGACTGGAATTCCGCGGCCGTTATCGATTACTTCAACTCCACCATCGGCCATCAAGGTCACATTAATTTCAGTGCAATAACCAGCCAAAGCTTCATCTACTGAGTTATCAACGACTTCGTAAACCAAATGATGTAAACCGCGTTCTCCAGTTGAGCCTATATACATGCCTGGGCGTTTGCGAACAGCTTCTAAGCCCTCTAGAACTGTGATCGCGCTGGCGTCGTATTTTGCTGGCTTCTCTGGCACAAAACTCCCTATAAAGGCCACTAGGGGTTAAATCCCTAATTACATGCCTTTATCCTATCTGTAAAGCGAGTACTGGATTACTGATAACAAGCCTTGTGTGTGGGTATAGCCGAACAAGGAAGCGATGGGTGGGGGTTAGTAGTGCGGAAGCTCTTTTTCGCCGGTTTTACCCGTAGGTGTCTCGCGGCCCTCGGGCCCCACGAATTGTGCGGATTCCACGCTTCCAGGTTGGGCCTTGCGGGCCTATAAACCGCAGCGACTCAATAAGGATCCCTGTTACATCGCTTTGGATGGTTCTTAATAATTGATCTGAAACAAGAGATAGTTGGGTTGCCCACGCAGTTGAAGATGTTTGTACTGTTAAAACACTATCTAGAATTGAAATAGGTGTTGTGTGTTGCGCTATTTCAACACCAACAATTTTACTCCATGTTGTGAAGAGAGTTCCTTCGGCAAGCCCGTTTTCCCAATCTCGTTCGTTTATTAAATTACTTAAAACTTCACTAATTAATTCAGGATTGTTTTTTTTAGAATTTCGCTCCTTTGTTAGTATTTCTTTTTTTGGTAAATAGCGAAGATTTCCTGTTTTGAAGTTTCGGAAAAGATCAAGAGCTAAATCACGTTTTGACATTAGTTCCGCTCTTTTCTAACTTGCCCTGGAGTAACATAAAATTTCTCTGTTATTAATTCACTCGGTAGATCGCTTTCAACAGCTGCTGTGATAATTGTTTGTTCCGCTAATTTCGTTGCTGACATTAATTGTATCCTTCGCGAAGAATCAAGTTCGGCAAAAACATCATCTAGGATTAGAATTGGTTCATTTCCTTCTGATTTTAATAAATTAAATGAGCCTATACGTAAAGCTATTGCCATAGACCATGATTCGCCGTGACTTGCGTAACCTTTTGTTGGAAAGTCTCCAAGTTGTATGTGCAGGTCATCTCGATGTGGGCCAATTAAAGAAATACCTCTTTCAATTTCTTGATGTGAAATTTCTTCTAAACGCTCCTTTAAAATATTTATATTCCCTTCAATATTAGAAGTAAGGCCTTCGGTAGTTGATTTATAAGTTATTAATGCGGTTTTAGCTTCATTTAAATTGGCGTAAACTTGACGCACAAATGGATTTAAAACATTAATCAAAGAAATTCTTTCGGTTGTTAATTGGGCTCCTAAATTGATCAACTGCTCACTCCATGGCACAAGCGCGCTCTGTGATGCCCTTGTTTTAAGTAAAGTGTTGCGTTGTTTAACAACTCTTTCATAATCAGTAATCACACCAGATAAACGTGGGGAGCGTGTTATTAAAAGTCGGTCTATGAAGTCGCGGCGTGTTGCTGGTTCTCCTTTAATTAAATCTAAATCTTCTGGGGAGAAATAAATTACTTGACATATCCCTAATATTTCCCGTTGACTGCGGGTTTGGTTTTGATTTAGTTTTGCTCGGTTTGCTTTATTTAGGTTAATTTCTAAATCGATTTGCAGCACCTTCTTGTCGCGTTCTATTTCCGCTCTAATAACGCTTTGTTGTGCGCCAAGTGTTACTAATGGTTGGTTGTTTGAAACTCGGTGTGATGAAAGAAACGATAGATATATAAGTGCTTCGGCGATATTTGTCTTACCAGACCCATTATCTCCTATGAATGTTGTAACGCCTAGCTCTAATTCTAATTCTAAATTATGGTATGAGCGAAAATTAGTGAGCGCTAATTTATTTATGCGCATTTAAGAACCTTTTTAAAATAAATTTGTTTATTAAGAGGCGTAGCGCATTGGCATTAATAAATAGCGATAATTCTCGATTGCTGTACCATTTGGTTCAGTTCTGCCCATTAAGATTGCTGGTTTGTTTGAACCTGTGAAGGAGATTTGAACAAAACTTGTTCCGATTGCTTGAAGTCCCTCTGCAAGAAAGATTGGATTAAAAGCAATTGAAATATCTTCTCCTGTTAGTAAAATATTAATCTCTTCTCTCGCTTGGGCTTCTTCACCAGCGCCAGCTTCTAAAGCTAGGGTATTGTTTTTAAACTCTAGGCGGAGTGGAACGGTTTTATCTGTTACAAGCGCTACCCGACGTACTGAATCTAAAAGTGTGGCTACTTCAATAACAGCGGTGGTTGTTACTTCTTGTGGTAATAAGTGGCGGTATGGTGGGAAAGTGCCATCTAACATTCTTGATGTCATTGTTTTGCCGTCGGCCGCAAAACCCGCTAAGCGGTCATTATTTATTGTTGGGGCGAAAGAAATTGAAACGTTTTTTGATCCATGTAAAGATTTAGCGGCATCAGCTATTGTTCTAGCACGAAGCAGCGCTGTTGTAGAAACATTTGGTGTTGTTGGTTGCCATTGAATTTCTCGCACTGCTAGTCGATATCGATCTGTTGCCGCCAAAGTAACTGTGTTTTCATTTACTTCAACATGAACACCAGTAAGGGTTGGTAGTGAGTCATCACGGCCTGCTGCTATCGCAACTTGAGCCACAGCGGTTGCAAAAATATCACTTGATATAATTCCTGTTGTCTCTGGAAGTTCTGGTAGCGCTGGATATTCATTTAATGAAAGTGTTGGCAGTGTGAATTTTGCGCTGCCGCTTGTAACTAAAACACGTGAGCCGTCTAGCACGATAGTTATAGGTTTGTTTGGAAGAGAGCGCGAAATTTCAGCGAGTAATCTTCCTGGTACTAAAACCTTTCCTTTTTCTTTAATTTCAGCTTTAAATAACGCTTTACTGGCTGTCTCTAAATCAGAACCAGAAAGGAGTATTTGATCACTAGATGCATCAATTACTATTCCAAGGAGTTCTGTTTTTATTGGGCGTGTTGAAAGGCTGCGGGAAACCCAATTCACACCATCGACAAGGGTGGACTGCTCGACTGTAAATTTCATTTAGCGCCTCGCTTTAAGTAGTTCGTTTCATTTGATGTTTTATATATATAAAGATAGTCGTAGTAGCTAGAGCTGTTTTTTGTGGGAAAAAAAGAAAAACCCTGCTCAATCAAGCGTTTCAGAGATTTTTGTGTGTGGATAAAACCAAAAAACCTGTGGGAAACTAAATTCGAAATAAACACCTCTAAACCACCACCTTCCTTTTATTAATCTAAAAAAGCATTTGTGCACATAAATGAAGGTATTTCCCACACTTATCCACATCTTTTCCACAGGTTGTGGGAAAAGAATAGCAAATCGGGCAATTTACCCAATAAGTACTATTTGAAGTTAATTGTTTTTATTCTGCTGTTTGATCCTATTAGTTAGTTCAGTGACTTGGTTATAGATAGAGCGGCGCTCAGCCATTAATTGGCGAATTTTTCGGTCAGCATGCATAACTGTTGTGTGGTCACGCCCCCCAAAAGTCTGTCCAATTTTAGGTAGAGAGAGTTCAGTTAGTTCGCGACAGAGATACATTGCAATTTGACGAGCGTTAACCAAAACACGCGAACGAGAAGTACCACACAAATCATCGATAGTTAGGCTGAAGTAAGCCGCTGTTTGAGCCATGATTGTGGCCCCAGTAATAGTTGGGATGTTTTCATTAGGGATTAAATCCTTTAAAACTATTTCTGCAAGAGATAGATTAACACTTTGGCGATTTAAACTAGCAAAAGCAGTAACACGGATTAAAGCGCCCTCTAATTCACGAATATTGGTTGAAATTTTACTAGCAATATATTCCAAAACATCATCAGAAGCATTTAATTTATCCTGCGCCGCTTTTTTTCGAAGAATAGCTATACGTGTTTCTAATTCTGGCGGCTGGATATCTGTAATCAAACCCCACTCAAAACGAGAACGCATACGATCTTCCAAAGTTGTTAATTGTTTTGGTGGTCGGTCGCTGGAGATAACTATTTGTTTATTAGCATTATATAAAGTGTTAAAAGTGTGAAAGAACTCTTCTTGGGTGCGCTCTTTGTTTTCTAAAAACTGAATATCATCAACAAGTAAAACATCTAAGTCGCGATAGCGACGCTGAAAAACAGATGCCTTATCGTCGCGAATAGAGTTAATAAAATCGTTTGTAAATTCTTCACTTGACACATAACGAACACGAATGCTGCCATATAATTCTTTTGCGTAAGCGCCAATAGCGTGCAATAAGTGGGTTTTACCCAACCCGGACTCACCATAAATAAACAGCGGGTTGTAGGCCTTAGCTGGAGCTTCAGCAACAGCTACAGCGGCGGCGTGAGCGAAACGATTAGATGCACCAATAACAAATGTTTCAAAAATATAACGAGGGTTTAGTTGTGATTGTTCGATAGATTTACCTACTATTTGAGGCTGGAGATCCTCGCGACCAATACCAAATTTTGGAGTAACAATTTCAATTTCAATTTCTGGGATAGGTAGATTTAGCGCTTCTAAATTCTCATCAACAGTTACTGCAATATTTGCTTTCTCACCAAGTTCGCGAGTTAGAACATCACTAACAATTGTTCGTAATCGGCTCTCTAAAACATCTTTTGCAAACAAATTAGGAGCAGCAACTAACAAATTTGTTATCCCATCGCTTTCAAGGAGACCTAAAGGTTTTGTAAGTTGTAAAAAAGCGCGATGTTGAGGAGCATTAACTGCAACCTCCTCAATAACCCGACTCCAGAGTTCAGTTAACTCAATCTCTTTAACGGCCATTTGACTGCCTCTCTGGTTGTCCACAACGTTATCCACAGGCTGTGGGTCTAAACCATAGGTTTATCCTATAGAGCGTCTTAGAAGAGCCTAAAACTGTGGATGGGAAACGAAAAGTAGAGCGAAATGGAGAAAAAAGCAACTGGTTATCCACACTTTTATTTCTCGTCTAACTTTTTTCTAGGCTGAGCGTGAGTTTGACCAGCTTATCCCCAGACCTCTACCGTTACCTCCTTGCTCCACTTCCCCTGTATTTATGACCTGAACTATTTTTAAAAAGCCCTAAAGGAGTTCTCATGACTAAGCGCACCTACCAACCCAATACACGCCGTCGCGCCAAGAAACACGGTTTCCGTGCGCGTATGGCAACACGTGCAGGACGCGCAATACTTGCAGCGCGCCGCGCTAAAGGCCGCATTCGTCTCTCTGTTTAATTTCGAATAGGCACCGGAAATTCTCGTGCTTCCAAAGAGCGCACGTTTAACAGATAATGACGATTATGCTCGAGCAACAAAGAGTGGTTTGCGTGTTACAAGTGCAAATTTTGTCGGCTACCTACATATTTCTAACTCAACTTATCCAACACGCGCTGGTTTAATTATTAGCAAGAGTGTTGGTGGATCAGTAACACGTCATCGGGTTGCGCGCAAAATTCGTCATGTATTACAAGATCAAATTATTTTACTTCCCACAGGTAGCCTTTTGGTAATTCGAGCCCTAACAAATGCAGCAACAACTGATTGTATAGACGAAGTTAAATTTATTATTTCAAAACTGATTTTTAAAACCACTGATGTTAAAACAGGAAAGAAGTGAAGAAAATTTTATTAACACTAATCCACATATACCAAAAATGGATTTCCCCATCCATGGCGCCGCGCTGCAAGTACTACCCATCATGTTCTAGTTATACAGCAACAGCGATTCAAACTTACGGGCTTAAAGGAATTACCATGGGTCTGTGGCGTGTTGTGCGTTGTAATCCTTGGTCGTATGGCGGTGTGGATTATGTAAGAAAAAACGGAATTGAATTAAAGAAAGCAGGAGTCTAGAAAGTGAATACCATCCTAAACCCATTGTATTTCGCTGTTTCTGGGGTCATTGTCACAATACATAAAGCCTTGGCGCCAATATTTGGAAGAGATAGCGGAGTTACTTGGTCGCTATCGATTATTGGCCTTGTGATTCTTATCCGTATCATCTTAATTCCGTTGTTTGTAAAGCAAATCAAGAGCCAAAGAGCACTCACGGCGCTACAACCACATATGAAGACAATTCAAAATAAATATAAAGATGACCGCCAAAAACAATCCGAAGAGATGATGAAGCTCTATAAAGAGCATAAAACAAACCCACTAGCATCATGTTTTCCAATTCTTGCACAAGCCCCGATTTTCTTCGCACTTTTTACTGTTTTAAATGGAATTGCAAGAAACAAACCGCATGGATATTTACGTGGAGATTATTTAACTAGTGCAGCCCAAGCTAAGTTTTTTGGCGCCTCAATCTCACAAACCTTTTTAGGAACAAGCGAGATAAATGTAAAAATTGTTACAGTTTTTCTAATTGCACTTATGTCAGCGACAACATTTATAACAATGCGTCAATTAATGTTAAAAGGAATGCCGAAGATGGATTCCAAAAACAACATGATGTTGCAACAACAGAAAATCATGTTGTATTTATTTCCAGTAATTTTTGCAATTTCAGGGGTTAATTTTCCGGTTGGTGTTTTAATTTATTGGTCTACAACAAACGTGTGGACATGGGGACAACAGTTTTATGTAATTAAACGAAACCCAACACCAGGTTCTCCAGCCTATGAGGAGTTGCAACATAAAAAAGCGAAAAAACTTGGCACACAAGACGAAGAAGCAACTGGAGATGTTGTAGTTGCAGAACCCGAGGATCTAAAAGGACAGAGAAAGCAACCAAAAAAGAAGAAAAAGAAAAAATAGGATAAAAACGACAATTCATAATAAATAGGTTTAAAACACACCAATAAGCAGATGGAGGGCAAAAAATGCCTAAAGAAACAAAAGTTAAAGAAGTTGAAAATGAAGCCGAAGTTGAAAATGAAGCCGAAGTCGGCGAAAAACCCCAAAAAGAGGGGGGCTTAAAAGGGGTAGCTCGGTTGGAAGAAGAGGGTGATATTGCAGCTGATTACCTTGAAGCGCTCCTAGATATTGCCGACCTAGACGGCGATATAGATATCGATGTGGAAAATGATCGCGCGGCACTCGCAATCGTTGGCGGGAAACTAGGACATCTAGTAGGCCATGGCGGCGAAGTTCTGAACGCGATCCAAGAGTTAACGCGCCTAGCGGTACAGACTTCAACAGGGGAGCGCAGTCGATTAATGCTAGATATAGATGGCTTCCGTGCAGGCCGACGCTTAGAGTTGAAAAAACTAGCTGAAGAGATGGCTGAAGAGGCAAAAAAGAGCGGAAATTCGATTAAATTAGCTCCAATGAACGCCTTTGAGCGCAAAATCATTCACGACACAATCCAAACTCTAGGCTTAACTAGCGAATCTGATGGCGAAGACCCAGAGCGCTTCGTCGTAATTTACCCAGCGTAGAGGCTCGAAAATGGAGGTTTCACGTGAAACCCTAATTGAGCGCTATTTTCCAGATACTAAACGCGTACACACGTATGTCGATTTTCTGAGAGCATCTGGGATAGAGCGCGGTTTAATTGGCCCACGCGAGGGCGAGATAATTTGGGAGCGTCATATATTTAACTGCCTTCCAGTCACAACGCTAATAAGTGACGGCTCCTCCCTTTTTGATATTGGCTCTGGGGCTGGCCTGCCAGGGATCGTTATCGCCATGGCCCGTCCGGATTTAAAAGTTACCTTGATCGAGCCATTAGAACGAAGGGTTCAATTTCTAAAAGAGGCGAGCGTCGGCTTAAATATTGAGGTAATCCATAGCCGAGCAGAAGATGTTAAAAATCAGTCTGACTATGTAACCGCCCGCGCTGTTGCCCCATTGGAGAAATTAAAGAAAATGAGCTGGCATTTACTTAAAGTCGGAGGGTCACTTTTAGCCATTAAAGGCAAATCCGCTCTAATTGAGATGGAAAGCGTACCTAAATCAATTTTGCACGAGATAAATTGCGATGGAATCGAGCTCACACGTGTGGTTGAACTGCGCAAGGGTGGTTAACTAGCCGCGTGGATGATTCACGTGAAACAAAGAGCATTATCGGAGTGCGCCGACTAAAAGAGGCGATGGCTAAACCAGGGGCCCTTCGAATAATTACCGTTGCCAACCAAAAAGGCGGGGTTGGCAAGACGACCACAACAGTTAACCTTGCAGCGGCCCTTTCTATGGGCGGTCTTAGCGTTCTAGTTATTGATTTAGATCCACAAGGAAATGCCTCCACCGCTCTTGGGGTAGAACACCTTGAGAATGAAGGGATTTATGAAGTTTTAATCGGTAAATCTTCAATGACCCAAGTTGTGCAAAAAGTCACAGGCTTTCCATCCCTTGATTGTATTTCATCTAACACTTCTCTTGCGCAAGCAGAAATTGAATTAGTCCCCATGGTTGCACGCGAACTGCGATTGAAAGATGCGATTGAAGAATTAATAAAAACAAAAGCGGAAACAAATCAAAGATATGATTATATTTTTATTGATTGTCCACCAAGTTTAGGCTTATTAACTGTAAACGCCCTTTCTGCTGCAAAAGAATTGTTAATTCCAATTCAATGTGAATATTATTCACTAGAAGGTTTATCTCAATTATTAAAAACATTTGAATTAGTAAAGAAAAGATTGAACCCAACACTTAAACTTTCAACTTTTGTATTAACAATGTTCGATGGGCGAACACGTTTAGCAAATGATGTTGCAGAAGAAATTCGTAAACATTATCCAAATGAATTAATTGACATTCCAATTCCACGCGCCGTGCGCATATCAGAGGCCCCTGGTTTTAGACAAACAGTAATGACGTACGATGCAAGTTCACCAGGAGCAATTGCCTATATGTTAGTTGCGCGCCAATTAGCCGAGCGCGGTAAGCCATTTGATTCTAATGTTGTCAGTATTAACTACAAACGTGAAGGCGAGATTGCTTAATGGTACGTCGTGGTGGGCTAGGAACTAATTTAGATGCACTTATCCCAACAACACTATCAGTAGGTGGAATTGATGTTGCACAACAAAACGAAGTACCAATTGATTCTATTTCGCCAAATCCGCGTCAACCACGGAAAAGTTTTAATGAAGAGGCACTCAACGAATTAATTGCATCCATTAAAGAAATAGGAATCTTACAACCGCCAGTTGTGAGAGAGAAGAGCCTTGGCAGGTATGAATTAGTAATGGGTGAGCGTCGTTACCGCGCAGCTAAGGCCGCAGGGCTAAAAAGCATCCACGTTATTATTCGTCAGACTCCTGACAATGAATTATTACGAGACGCGTTAATTGAAAATATTCACCGAAGTGAATTAAACGCGATTGAAGAAGCCTCGGCATACCAACAATTACTTAGTGACTTCGCTTGCACACACGATGAACTAGCGGCAAAACTTGGCCGATCACGCCCGCTAATCTCAAACACAATGCGTTTGATGAATCTACCGATTTCAGTGCAAAGTAAAGTTATCTCAGGATCTATTTCGGCAGGTCACGCACGTGCTTTACTTGGCTTAAATGACCAAACGACGATTGAAAACCTAGCGAATCGCATAATTGTTGAAGGCTTAAGTGTCCGAGCGATTGAGCAAATAATTTCTCAAGGCACTATTGGTGTTGCAAAGAAGAAAACCGTAAGTAACAAGAAATCAACCACCCCTGAATTAAATGAGATTGGCGAAGAAATCGGGGATACTCTTGAAACTAGAGTAAGTATTGAAGGCGGGAAAAACGGCGGGAAAATTATCGTAGAATTTGCCGATATTGAAGATTTGGTACGCATTAAGAAGATAATTATTTAATTGAAATTGCTCCGCCACGGCGTTCAATTTCTTGCTTAACAATCTCACTCAAAGCTTTTACGCCCTCACGAATTCGCTCTGGCGTTGGATGACAATAAGAAAGACGCATGGACCAACTTCCGAACCCATCAGCATAAAAAGCGGTACCTGGTACATATGCAACTTTGGCTACAATGGCTCTAGGCATCAAAACTTTTGTATCAATTTCTGGGGGCAACGTAACCCAAACATAGAAACCACCACCGGGGTGAGTCCATTTTGCAACAGGGGGGAAATATTCATCTAAAGATTCCAGCATCGCATCACGGCGCACTTTATATAATTGACAAAAAGATGCAATTTGATCGCGCCAGGGTTGGTCGGCTAAATAACTCGAAATTGTTAGCTGAGTAAAATTCGATGGGCAAAGAATTGACGATTCATTTGCGATTATTAATTTTTCTTTTAGTGATTGCGGCACTAGAGCCCAACCGACGCGTAAACCAGGAGCGATAGTTTTAGAAAAAGTTCCTAAATAAATAACATTTTCACTATCTTCTGCGCGCATTGCATTGGGTGAGGGCTTATCAAAGCCCAGCAAACCATAAGGATTATCTTCAACCACAAAAATGCCTTCTATACGGCAAATTTCCAAAATTTCAGTTCGGCGGTCAGCGGGCAATAAAACACCGGTTGGATTCTGATAGTTAGGAATCAAATATAAGAACTTAATTTTTCGCCCAGCGGCACGCACACTTTTAATCGCATCGCGTAGCGCTTGTGGCACTAGCCCCAAATTATCTAATTCAACATGTACAACAAATGCTTCGTACTGATGGAAAGTTCCTAAGGCGCCAACATAAGAAGGTGCTTCAACTAAAATAACATCACCTGGGTCAATAAAGATCCGCGAGATTAAGTCAAGGGCTTGTTGTGATCCTGTAGTCACCAGAACATCATCTGGATTAGCACGAATTCCTTCTAACGCCATAACATCACAAATTTGTTCACGTAATTTTGGATGGCCTTGACCGCTTCCGTATTGCAACGCTTCTGCACCGTTAGTTGAAATTAATTTATGAACAACATTGGCCATCATTTCCATCGGCAGAGCAGAAAGATTTGGCATGCCACCAGCTAGAGATACGAATTCGGGGCGTGATGCAACAGCAAATAAGGAGCGAATCTCACTTGGCTGCATTCCAGCGGCACGCATTGCAAAACGGGTCTCTAGGTTTTGTGGCGCACCCGTTGAAAAACGCGATGTAATTTCACTCATTAGATAAGTCTCCCACACCCATACACTTACATGCGCAATTAATTAAACGGCGACTAGCGACGAATCCCTGCTTTTCGCAGATCAGATAATCGTAGCGTCCCAGTTTTAGCATCATCCTCAGCGGCTAGATACAAACGTTGGATAGCAATAACAAGCGCCTCAGCAATTACATCACGAAAGTCAGCCCTCCCTAATCTATCCATATCTCCAGGATTGCTTGAATAACCTAAATCTATTCGCACGGCGGGAGCGCGAGTCAAACGTAACAAATCCCATGTCATAGCATGCGTTCGGCAATTAACTAAATCAGTTCTAGCACAAATCTCGCGCTGTACAAGGGATGCAAATCTTTCGCCAACGATTGAATGAATACCATGAGCATCGCTGCCATAATAATATGAAGCCACACCATGTGCTTTTTCATTTTTATAAATATCAGTGTGTAATGAAATCATTAAATCAACGCTATTAGCATTTGTAAATGAAATTCTCTCTTTTTCATCTGGATTATTTATTGCGCCATGTGTAAGAAAAACACTTGCACCGAGAGCTAAAAGACGACCTTCGGTACGTACTGCAACATCATAAATGAGTGAATCACTACCATCGGGATTTAACACAATAACTTTATTTGTAAGTGCTGGACCGCGATTTTTTGTTGTTGCACTTTCGCGTAAAATTGAAGGCGTACCACCAGAGACAATCTTAACTAAGCGAATCAGCGCAATAATTGTTGCTGGCCCACACTTTCCATCAACAGCGATACCAACAGAGCGTTGAAACTCTCGAACAGCGGTCTCTGTGCGCACTCCATAAATTCCATCGACCCGTCCGCAATTAAAACCCATTTCGGTTAAACGGGACTGAAGGGCAGCAATATCATCGCCATGTAGCACGAGTGAATCCTTTAGATAAAGGGAGCGATCACCTAATTTCCAACGAGACTCTTCAAGGGCTCTAACAGTAACTTCATCTAAAAAGCCGGTAACGCTTAAGCCACGACCTTGTTGGAATGAACGGATTTCTGACTCAGAAAGCTCCATATTAATAAAAGTTAATTAAAACTAGATATAACTTTCAAGATCTTTCAACAGAGCAGGTTTTGGTTTTGCACCAATAATAGTTTTTACAACCTGACCATTTACAAAAACATTCATAGTAGGAATAGATGTAATCCCATATTTGATGGCAATAGCAGATTCTTCATCGGTGTTTAATTTTACAATCTTAAGTTTCGCGCCATGTTCGGCGGCAATTTCCTCAAGGATTGGGCCTACCGCTCGGCAAGGTCCGCACCATTCAGCCCAAAAATCAACCAGAACAGGGATTGCGCTTTTTAATACAACTTCATCAAAAGTTGCCGTTGTTACTTTACTTGTTGAACTCACTTGGATCTCCTTATTTCTTATGTCGTAACTTTAGTGGTGGGATAGAAACTTTTCAGCATCGAGGGCGGCTTGGCAGCCTGTTCCAGCTGCAGTGACTGCTTGGCGGTAGGTGAAGTCGACTAGATCACCACAGGCAAATACTCCTGGTAGCGATGTCTGTGTTGAACGTCCTTCCACTTCGATATAACCCTCGGAATTAAGTTTTATTTGGTCGACAACTAGTTCACTGCGTGGATTATGTCCAATTGCAACAAAGAGTCCAGTAAATTCGCGGGTACTTTCTTCACTAGTGGTTGTGTTACGCAATTTCAAACCAGAAACTTTGTCAGCACCCAATACATCTGTGACTTCGGTATTCCAAAGAAATTCAATTTTAGGATTTGCCGCTGCGCGGTCAGCCATAATTTTAGAGGCACGAAGAGAATCACGACGGTGAATCAAAACTACCTTGCTAGCAAAACGTGTTAAAAAATTGGCTTCTTCAATTGCTGAATCGCCACCACCCACGACTGCAATTACTTGATCACGGAAGAAGAAACCATCACAGGTAGCACACCACGAAACACCATGGCCCGATAAACGTTTTTCGTTGACTAAACCAATTTCTCGGTAAGCCGAACCCATCGCCAAAATAACTGCCTTGGCTTTAATTGTATTTCCTGAGCCATCTTTTAACGTTTTTACATCTCCCGATAAATTCATTTCGATGATGTCATCGGTTATTAATTGCGCTCCAAAACGTTTTGCTTGCTTGCGCATTGAATCCATTAAATCCGGGCCCATTACACCATCTACGAAACCTGGAAAATTTTCAACTTCAGTAGTATTCATTAGCGCGCCACCTGCCGTGACAGAGCCCTCATAAATAATTGGTTTCAATTGCGCGCGCGCTGCATAAATCGCAGCCGTATATCCGGCAGGACCTGAACCTACTATTACAAGCTCATTAATCTCTTGGCTGCCTGTCATCTCATTACCTTAACCGCATTTTACTAGGATTTATTCCGCTAGTTAAGTCTCGCACCATTGAGATTTCCTTCACTCCAAACGCTTTTGCTGTGATGAGATAACCAAAAAAACCTAGCCCCATGATTAGCACCAATTCGATAGCTCTAAACGCTGGTTCTATTTCCCCAACCCGGCGCGATAAAAATTCAGAAATACCGAACAAAGGCAACATAACGAGCAGTGCAGCAAAAAATAGACGCATGTGTTGTCCTAGGAAATCACGCAAATAAATCCGTCCGGTGTGGCGCGCGAGCAGAACTAAAGTAACTCCCAAACCAATTAAATAACTTACTGAGAATGCCCCACCCAGCCCAATTGTTACCCATTGATTTTTAAATGTGTAAAGAAATAAATAAGAAAGCAACACCGATATAGAATTAATAACAAAGATTGAAACTACTTGAGTTCGAGTATCTTCGAATGCATTAAAACCACGGATCAAAATTATGTTGATAGAAAAAGCGACTAAACCAATACTTAGCGCCGACAAAACATAACCAATATAACGCGAATCCTCAACTGGAATTCCAAAGAATATAACTTCGGTTATAAGAGGGCCAAAAAATAAAAAAGCAACGGAACTTGGAATGGTTATAACACCAACTAATTTAATTGCACGAATTAGTTGTTCGCGAACTTCGCTAGGTTTTTTAGCGATAACTAAACTGGAAAGATGTGGAAGCAACGCAGTAATTATTGAAATAGTAATAATCGAATAAGGCAGTAACATAATTAGATAAGCATTTCTAAAGGGTGTAAAACCGACTCCTGTAATAAAATCATCTTTGGCACTTCGAACCGCAGCACTTGTAGCAACATTGACTGTGACCAAATAACCTAATTGTGAGATTAATACATAAATTAAAGTCCAACCAGCGAGTGAAAATGATTTGCCAAGTCCATGCAAACCAAACTTAGGCCGTATTTTTATTCCAAGTTTCGCTACTACGCGAACCAAAATGAGTGCTTGTATGACAATACCAAGTGTTGTTCCCCAACCCATGATTTTTATTTGGGAAGAGGTAATCGAAGTTACCGATAAATTGCTTGTATAAATCAAGAATCCTGCAAAGAGAGTGATAGCCACTACGTTATTGGCAATTGGTGCCCACATAAGGGGGGCGAAAGAGCCTCGGGCATTGGCAACTTGGCCCAACATAGCAAAGAGACCCAGGAAGAAAATTTGCGGCAAGCAATATCGAGTGAAAGCGATTGTTATCTCTTTTTCCATTTCAAAACCCGGAGTAGAAAATTCTGGCGCATATAGCCGCACAAGGGCGGGCGCGAAAATTATTCCTATCGCGACAAGGGCTAATAAAATAAAACAAATTGTCGTGATTAATCGGGATGCAAAATTATCTCCACCATCAGAATCTTCTTTAGAGCGCACAAGTTGCGGAATAAATATTGCGGTCAACGCCCCACCAACTAGTAAGTTATATAAAATGTTAGGCATTGTGTTAGCGACGTTGTAAGTATCAGCTAACAAAGAAGTTCCTAAAGTGGCAACAATTAAAATACTTGCGATAAAACCAGTTATTCGCGAAAGAATTGTTCCAAGTGCCATAGTGCCAGATGCCCGAAATAATTCTTGTGATTTCACTTTCGCGACCTCCGCACTCTGCGAACGCTCTGGGCTACACCAGCCAATAAGAGAAGTATTGCCGCTCCTGTGGTAAACCACGCAACTCGCGAATCGATTACTGTTAAATTTAATTGAAGATCTATTGGTTCGGTAACTTTACCGCCCTTGGAATTGGTTAATTGGGCTTGAACAATTGTACTGCCTGGGGCAATGACACGCACTGGGATAGAAAGCGTAATTTTTGAGTTAGGTTCGAGGCTAACATCAGCTACATCAGATACAAGGACTCTGGAATTTGATGGCGTGAGAGAAAGGTTTACAAAAACTTGCGCCTCGTACTTATTTATGATTGTTACAGGTACTTCAACTTTTTCTGAGGTTAATTGATATTTGCCAGGAATTATTTGTAACTTCTTCAATTCCTGCGTCACAGCAGAAGTTGCAGCGTAAGAAAAGTAAGAGCGATCAGTGAGGTCAAGATCTGGCGAAAGTAAAGAACCTAAGCGGGCTCGCAATAATTCTAATTCTGGTGTATTCACAACCCTCGAAAAACGAGTCAAAGCTTGGCGGTTTTTTGTGTAATTCTTTTTAAGAGGATTACTTAACTCTGATTTGCCCTGGCTCCATGAACCACCGGAAGCGCTTTGCACGGCGCGTCCAAGTATTATTTCTAGTCGTATCTTGCCAAATGCGTAGTACATCTTTAATTCATTTGGTGCCAATTGTTTTGCAAGTTTAATATCGGGATTACCGTAGGCAAGGGCGATGATATTATTTTTCTTAGTCACATTAATTAATTGTTGAATCCAACTTTTAGCAATATAGGTATCCATCGGCTGAGCACCGCCCGATATTTTATATTCACCTGTCATCGCAATGACTTCGTCAACTAAAGCTGGATCAATAACCCAAGTAAGCCCACTTCTTATCGGCGAAAAAACCAATTGACCCAATCGCCCCGAAGGCGTTAAATCTTGCAACAGAGAATTATTTCGAAATTCACCATTAAAATTCTGGTGTGGAATTCCAGTAATGCGAATTACTGACTCACCAATTGCATGGTCTGGCGGTAATGCAATGACCGAAAATAAAAAAATCAAAAATAAACGTTTCATGTAATCAAATCACCAAAACGCGCGATGAGCTTTTTCTCATCTGGGTATGCAAGACGATTAATAATTTCATCGAGAGGAAACCAAGCAACCTCATCAACTTCAGTAAGTTGTGGAGCAAGCAACCCGCCAGTTTCTTTAAATAAGAAGTGGTAGACTGTTTTGTGAATTCGCTTTCCATCGGCCATAAACCAAAAATCGATAACCCCCAAAGGTTTTGCGATCTCTGATTGGATTCCCGTTTCTTCGGCTACCTCGCGAATGGCGGCCTGTTCTTGTGTTTCGCCAGTTTCGATATGCCCTTTGGGTAGCGACCACAGCAAGCGCTTGCCATTTTGGTCTTTGTGGTCGATGCGCCCTATTAGTAAGCCTTTAGTACCTGTTATATCGATGACTAAACCGCCGGCGCTTATTTCATCCACTCGTTTTGCATAAACGCGCGATTTTTTTGGATCAGTTTTCTTCTCAACCGATTTTTCTACAGCGGTTTCGCCATTTATTTGTGGGGCGCGATTGGCGGGACGTCTACGTCTCCGCTTTTTCTTCGTGCTTTCGCTGCCCGCACTAGGTGCAGGGGTCATGGAGCAAGGGTACTGCTCTAACCTTACTTATTGTGACGAGTGCATTAGGAGCCGCAGGAGAGTTAGCAATTCGCTCTCTTATCGAACGAGCCCCCTTGGCAAGTTCGCTTGCGATGGCATTTAAAAACAAGGGATACAAACTCGCCTTAGTTGGCGGGTCAGTTCGGGATGCAATTTTGGGCCGCCTTGGCAAAGATCTAGATTTCACGACAGATGCAATGCCGCAAGAAAGTAAAAAAATATTAAATCAATGGGCTGAACATGTTTGGGAAACAGGAATTGCATTCGGAACCGTCGCTGGCAAACTTGGTAAAACAACTGTTGAAGTAACTACTTATCGCAGCGATATATATGAAAGAGAAAATCGTAATCCCGAAGTTAAGTTTGGTAAAGATATTAAAGGTGATTTATTGCGACGAGATTTTACAGTCAATTCGATGGCGTTGGAATTAAATGGTGACGTACCAGAATTTATTGATCCCTTTAACGGTCTGGATGACCTTGCCAAAAAATTATTGCGAACACCTGGAAAACCAAAAGACTCATTCTCAGATGATCCATTGCGAATGCTGCGTGCTGCCCGTTTTGCAAGCCAGTTAAATTTTGAAATCGCTCCAGAAGTTTTAATTGCTATTAAAGAAATGGCTAGCCGTATTTCGATTGTATCGGCTGAACGTATTCGTGATGAAATTACCAAGATATTAGTGTCAAATAATCCCCGCACCGGAATTACTTTGCTTGTTGATACTGGATTAGCCGATTTAATCTTGCCAGAAATTCCGAAATTGAGATTAGAAATTGATGAACATCACCACCACAAAGATGTTTACGAGCATTCAATCACCGTTTTAGAACAAGCAATTGCTTTAGAAAATCGCCTTGGTGGAGCTAATTTGATTTTAAGATTAGCCGCGCTATTGCACGATATTGGAAAACCAAAGACTCGCAATCTAATTGCTGGCGGAGGAGTTTCATTCCATCACCACGAGGTTGTCGGTGCTCGTTTAGTCAAAAAGCGCTTACATGAATTGCGATTTGATAATGAGACGGTCGAGGCGGTAGAAAAATTAACTACACTGCACTTACGTTTTCATGGTTACGGCGATGGAGAATGGACAGATTCAGCCGTTCGCAGATATGTACGCGATGCTGGTGATTTACTTGAACATTTACATATTTTAACGCGCGCCGATTGCACGACTCGAAATAAAAATAAAGCGGCGCTCCTTGCCACAACTTATGACAGCCTAGAAGCGCGAATTGCAGTTTTAATGGAGCAAGAAGAACTCTCTAGGATCCGCCCAGATTTAGATGGCGAAGCGGTTATGCGTTTATTAAATTTAAAACCTTCGCGCGATGTTGGGGATGCTTTGGATTTCCTTATGGAGCTGCGTTTAGAAAAGGGACCACTAGGTGAAGGCAAAGCTACCGAGCATTTACTAGAATGGTGGAAAACTAGAACTCCGACTTAAATTTCTTTTCACGCAGCAATACTGCCGCGGTTACAAAATATAAAAAGGTAACTGCTAAAGGCACTAATGGAGTAATTCCAGAAGTTGGTAACAACAGGGCGGCGATTAACCCACCAGAAATAATGGCACCATTGACTAGTACGTCATATACAGCGAAGACGCGACCACGGTAGTAGTCATCAATTTTTGTTTGGACAAGTGCGTCATTAGTAACTTTTATATTTTGTCCGAAGAAAGCGGTAAAGAAAGCAGTTATAGCTAAAGCTAATTGTGTTTGTGAAGCGGCAAGTGCTAGCGGCCAAAGGGCACTTGCAAATAATGAGTAACGTATCCAGCGATGGCGGCCAACTCTAGAAACTCCAAAAGG
>Ga0209284_10003333_pt1 | contig 19929 bp, 18 predicted proteins | sample FRY03_FD_187211 | JGI IMG/M metagenome (GOLD analysis project Ga0209284, IMG submission 187211) | Freshwater microbial communities from Lake Fryxell liftoff mats and glacier meltwater in Antarctica - FRY-03 (SPAdes) (version 2) | ecosystem: Environmental > Aquatic > Freshwater > Ice > Glacier... | reverse complement strand
GAGACATACTTCCGGTGGAGGCAGCAGATTTCATTTCTTCGCCACGGGTGCTTTTGGCCACTGTTTTGCCCAGGTCCTTTCGAGAGACTCTGGAATTTTACGCCCGGAAACTGTTTTTCCTCTCTACTTTTCTTTGTTCCGGCAACAACTTCCTCATGGCAGTGGTGCCACTGTCCGCCAGGGAGCGACGTGCTGGGGCGCTGGCGCGGACCAGCGGAGGTCCCTCATGTGCGAGGGTTGAGGGCTAAGGCCCCACCAAGGAGGATTAAATATGCCCCCCACGCGCTCCTGGTTGCCTCTCTATTTGGGAATTGCGCTCAGTTGGGGTTCGGCGTTTATCTTCATCAAGAGTGGTCTGGAATTCCTCACTCCCTTTGGTATTGCCTTTAGCCGTTACGCGCTGGGTGGGCTGGCGATGATGGTGATTGTGGTGTGGCGCAAGATTCGCCTGCCCGCCAATCGCACAGAGCTCTTCCACATTTTCATGCTCTCGTTAGTCCAGAGCTCCCTGTACGGGGTGTTGATGGCGTTGGCGCAAACCCAGGTGACCACGGCGCTTGCGGGCATTGCTGGCGCGCTGGTTCCCCTGATGACATTTCTCGCCATCGCTTTTGTCTTCCGTGGGGAAAAACTCACCCGGAATCAGATTATGGGACTGCTCATTGGTCTTGTGGGGGCCTTGGCGATTTCTGGTTTCTGGTTGGGTTTTGGTGACCATCCCGCGTGGGCCCTGTTAGCTCTGCTGGGGTGCACCATCTGTTACGGCCTGTCCTACCCCTACACAAAGAAATACATTCTCCCCTACAAGACCGCGCCCGAAGCTTTGGTCGCCACGCAGTTTGGCTTCTCCGCGGTGACACTATTGCCCCTCTTTATGTTCTTCGGGGTCAGGCAAGCACCCTCCACTTTTACTCAGGTGGGATCCATCTTGGCGCTGGGGGTGCTGTGCACGGGTATTTCTTTTGTCTGGAACTTCAAGCTGATTTCTCTCGCTGGTTCTCTCGTGTCGTCCACGGTGATCTATTTTGTTCCCGTCGTCGCCATCCTCATCTCGGTCATTTTTACCTCGGAGACGATTACCTGGTACCAGTTGGTGGGCTGCAGCACCGTCTTATTTGGGGCAGCGGTGAGCCAGGGCCGGTTGCGCCGCAAGACCCGCTAAAACGCCAGACTTCCCGCCCAGGGAGCGAGTTCCGGGGCTGCACGGACTACACCAGTGAGTCGAGCCAGGCCTTATGCAAGGTGGCAAAACGCCCTGAGCCCTCGCGTAGATCCACAGAAGGCCCGTCCTCAACGATTCGGCCGTCTTCCATCACCAGCACGCGATCGGCTATCTCTACCGTCGAGAGACGGTGGGCAATGATGATTGCGGTGCGATCAGCGAGCAGCGTTTGTAGGCCATGTTGCACCAGGCGTTCGCTCGGAATATCCAGTGACGCGGTGGCTTCATCGAGAATGAGGACGCGCGGATCAGCAATAAATGCCCGCGCGAAGGACACGAGTTGTCGTTGGCCCGCAGAGAGCCTCCCGCCGCGTTTGTTCACATCGGTGTTGTAGCCCTCGGGGAGAGCGCAAATAAAGTCATGAGCCCCCACCGCACGAGCTGCGTGCTCCGCCTCCGCCTCGGTGGCATCGGGTTTACCCACGCGGATGTTGTCTAGGACGCTGCCGGAGAACATATACGCCTCCTGGGAGACGAGCACCACAGCGCGCCTGAAGTCAACATCGGCGATGTGTCGCAGGTTGACCCCGTCGAGGGTAACGGTGCCCTCGGAGGGATCATAGAAGCGAGCGATCAGCTTTGCCAGCGTGGATTTCCCCGCACCGGTGGCTCCGACCAGAGCAAGAGTCTGCCCGCCAGGGATGGTGAGATCAAAGCGCGGAAGCACTTCAGTGTCATCGGTGTAGGAAAAAGAGACCCCATCGAGCTGTATCGCCCCGGTGGAGGAGGTAAACGCAACGGGGTCCGCGGGTTCGGCGAGCGCGGGAATTTCCTCGAGCACTCCGGAGATTTTTTCTAAGGCCGCGGATGCTGATTGGAACGAGTTGTAGAACATGGCGAGGTTCTCTATCGGGCTAAAGAAGTTGCGGGTATACAAAACAGCCGCGAGCAGGATGCCAATTTCTAACCCGCCCTCAATCACGCGGAAGGCCCCCAACAGCAACACCACGGCCACGGTGATGCTGCCAATAACTTTGAGCATGGGGTCATAAATACCGAAAACCTGAATGGTGCGCCGGGTTGCTTCGCGGTAGTCCTCGACTTTGTCGGCGTAGGTCTCTTGGTTGATCTTTTCGCGACGAAAGGCTTTGACCGCCCGAATACTCGCCATACTTTCGACAAACTGCACGATAAGCCGGGCGGAATAGGTGCGAGACGCCCGAAACTCGCGGCGCGAAGCGTTTGAGAACCACCAGGTCGCCCCCGCCACAGGCAGAATCGCCCCTAGCAAGGGGAGCGCGCTTGATGGGTCTAGGAGCAGGAGCGCTCCGGTGGTGAAGACCATAAAGAGGATCCCCTGCACAAGGTTTCCTAGACCACCGTTGAGCAGTTCCCCCAGGGTGGAGATATCGCTGGTTTGGCGGGCAATGATGCGCCCGGAGGTGTACTTTTCGTGGAAACTCATGCTCAGCCGTTGCGTTTGGGCAAAAACCCTGCGGCGCAATTCCGCCATGATGTCTTGGCTGATGGTGATCGACAGGCGACTGTAGAGCGCCAACAGGCCGGCGGCGCCGAGACCAGAGAGAAGAAACCCCACCACAATGAGTGCTATCGGGGTGAAGTTCTGGTCTTCAGTGGCTGCCGGTAATCCCTGGTCAATTCCCGCTGCAATGAACGCAGGTCCTGCGACTTGCAGTGCGGTGCTGACAAAAACTAACGCCATCGTGACACCAAAGCGGCGACGATGGGGGCGGATCACATCCAGTAACAGAGTGAGGGATCGACGACGAATCTGTGCGCTTTCCTCGCGGGTCAAGTCGTTGCGCTCTTCGCCTGACACGCCCAACATGCTCATGAAGTCGCCCCGGTGTCACACCGTGTTTCTCTGGCATCGTCTTCGACGCCGGCAGACTGGATAATCTCAAGTTCCACGGTGGCATCGGTGACGTTTCGGTCTTCCCGAGCCGCCTGGTCGGTGTCCGCCAGGGAAGAAATAACGTTGCGATATGCGGGGCACGTGGCCAATAACTCTGCGTGTGTTCCCACCGCGGCAATGCGACCATTATCCAAGAGTGCGACACGATCGGCCAGCATCACGGTGGAGGGACGGTGGGCGACCACCAGGGCGGTCGTGGTGGCAAGAACTTTCCGAAGGGCAGATTCCACTCGGGCTTCTGTTGCCACATCCAGTGCTGAGAGCGGGTCATCGAGCACTAACACTTCGGGCTGTGCCGCAATGGCTCGCGCCAGGGCAAGCCTCTGGCGTTGACCGCCCGAGAGGCTGAGACCTTGTTCTCCGATGACGGTATCGACGCCGTGAGGCAGATCAAAGACAAAGCCCGCTTCGGCAATTTCGAGGGCCTGGTGGAGGACCTCATCGGCTTCTGGGCTGTGAGCATCAGAAAGGTCATGCCGACCCAACAACACGTTGTTGCGCACACTTGCAGAAAACAGTGTGGCGTCCTCAAACGCCATAGCGATGCGGGTGCGAAGCTCTCCCAGATCAAGATCGCGTATATCCACGCCATCGAGCAGGATGCGCCCCTGGGTCACGTCATACAGTCGCGTGGGCAAGGCGGTGAGGGTCGTTTTCCCGCTGCCGGTCACTCCGACCAGCGCCATCGTCTCACCGGGGCGAATCTCTAGAGTGACGCCATCAATGATGTCGCTTCGATTATCGGGGGTGTCGCCGTGTCGGAAATGTACGCCCTCAAAAACGAGGGAACCCTCAGTGTTTGACGGTGATGCCGTGTGAGGGTGATTCACAATGGTGTTGTCTGTGTCCATGACGTCAAAAATGCGATCGACGCCGCTGCGCGCTTCGAGGGTGAGGGCTAAAAGAAAACCGATGGAGGCGATGGGCCCGGCCAATACTGCGGCGGTGGCAAAGAACGCAAAGAGTTGGCCCGTGGAGAGCGAACCGGTGCTCGCCAGCCACACACCCAGGAGCAAGCACGCAGCTAGGGCGAAGTCAGGAATCCAGCCGAGCCAGAAGCCCAGGGTTGCCATCGTGCGGCCTTTGGTCACTTCGAGGTCGCGACCTCGTCCGGCGCGCCGGCCAAAAGCGGCGAGGGCCTGCGGTCCGCGGCCAAAGGACTTGAGAATACGAATGCCGTGCACGGATTCTTCGACCGACGTCGCAACATCGCCCCACTGGTCCTGAGTGATTCGAGAGAGCCCAGAAAACCGGGTCCGAAATCGGGAGCCAAAGATCAGGATGGGCAAAGAACACAGCACGAAAACACCGGCGAGAAGCGGACTCCAGGTGAATAAAATCGCCACACCCAAAACAATGGTGATGGAGTTTGCCACCAAGAGCACCAGACCAAAGGACATCCATCTGCGTATGAGGCTCACATCGGTTTGAGCCCGGGAGAGTAGCTGGCCGCTCTGCCAGGTGTCGTGGAAGGAGACGGGGAGCTCCTGAAGGTAGTTATAAATCGACGTGCGAAGTTTGGCATCGATGCGGGTTCCGGGGGTGAGGACCGTCACCCGGCGCAAATACACAAAGAGCGCTTCGAGGAGACCCAAGAGAGCGACAAGCCCGGCGGCTCCCCAGACTTGGGAGGAATCTCCCGTCGCTAGCGGCCCATCCACCAGGGCTTCAAGGGCGAGAGGTATAGCGAGCGCAAAGGCACTCGACATCAGGGCAATCAGCATCCCCAAACCCAGGCGGGGGAGATCTGCTTTCGCGTAGGGAAGCATTCGCGCGAGACCCCGGAGAACTCCGGGTTGAGCGTTTGCTGGAGACAAAGCAGTCATAAGCGCCCAATTCTAGCCCCGCGGTCCTGGGAGAAAAGCGGGGAAGAGGCGCCGGGGCTATCGCGACCATGCACTCTGGGTGGTTAACCGTACTTCGGCTTTACCTCTTTGCTAAGCGGTGCCGGAGATCTGCGGAAACAAGGGAGACGGACCCCCGTCATGACAGAGCACGTCGGCGGAACCGATTCTCCTCTTGGAGGAAGAAGCAACAGGGTGGCCCCCGGAATGGGCGCTAGCGCCTGTCCGGGGGCGCCTTTACGCTATTTCTGCGGTCGAAAGGCTTGTGCCAGCGTGTTCATCGCACCGGATAATTCGCCGGGGATAATCCAGACTTTATTCGCGTCACCTTGGGCCATCAGGGGAAGCTGCTCGAGATAGCGGTAAGCGAGCATTGCCTCATCCAGTTCGGCTTCCTTCACCGCATCAAACACCCGTTTGACAGCGGTGGCTTCAGCTTCAGCGCGCAACACCTGTGCTTTAGCCTTGCCTTCTGCGTTGAGAATCTCTGATTGCTTAGATCCTTCTGCAATGAGAATCTGACTTTGTTTTTGGCCTTCAGCGGTGAGGATTGTGGCGCGCTTTTCGCGTTCAGCACGCATCTGCATTTCCATAGCTACTTTGACTGTTTCGGGTGGTTCGATGGATTTGATTTCGACGCGGTTAACCCGCACCCCCCACTTGCCGGTTGCTTCATCAAGTACCCCGCGCAGGGCGGAATTAATGGTTTCGCGCGACGTCAATGCTTGTTCTAGGTCAATACCGCCGACGACGTTGCGAAGAGTGGTGATGGTGATTTGTTCGATGCCCATCACAAAGTCTTCAATCTCGTAGAGAGCTGACTTGGGGTTGGTGACTTGGTAATACACAACGGTGTCAATCTGCACCACCAGGTTGTCAGACGTGATAACCGGTTGTGGCGGGAAGGACACCACTCTTTCGCGCAGGTCAATGAGGGGCCGTAGACGATCCACAAAAGGAATCAGTAAGTTAAGCCCCGCTTCGAGAGTGCGGCTGTAGCGGCCAAGGCGTTCGACCACTCCGGAACTTGCCTGGGGGATGATGCGAATGGCGCGAGAGAAAAAGGCGACAACGGCGACTATCAGGATAATCGGAACGATGGCATCCATGGTGAGACCTCCTAGTGAGCGGACGATGGGGCTGATTCAACGACGGCGATGGCGCCGTCAATCTTCGAGACGGTGACGCGATGCTGAGCGGGGATTGTTCCGGTGACACTGCGCGCACTCCACACCTCACCACGGAGGTCAATTTCACCGGAATATTCGGTGATCTCTGAGCGAGTGAGTGCGGTTACTCCGAGGAGAGCTTCGGTGTTGGTAGCGTTTTTGGGAGTGCGTTTTGCTATTTCTCGCAAGGCTATAGGGCGCAACACCGCAAGGGAGAGAACAGCAGAGACCGCGAAAGCAATTCCTTGGGCGAGAAACCCGCCACCAGCCCATGCCGTCACCATGGCGGCTGCGGCGGAAACAGCAAGAGAAGCGAACAATAAATTGGCGGTAATGGTTTCCACGACAAATAACACACCCGCTGCGAGAAGCCACAGCCACACTGCCATCTGACTCACATCCTTGCGTTATGTCGCGGGAATTTCAGTTTAGGGCAGTGCTCTTTGGGCTGGCTGGGCATAACCGCCGAACCAGGGGACTAAGGGATCGGGACGGTGAGAGAACGGGTTGTGTTTAACGCTTCACGTTTTGTCGCGCGAAGCCCACTCACGCGGGATCCGATGACGAGTGCTGCCCCAATGATGACAAGGTTCTTAACGATGTACTGCCCTTCGAGGGTCAGCCCCAGCGGGAAATCGTCCCAACATACTTCGGGAAGAAGCACCAAGGGGAGAAAAGTTCCCGGCATCTGGACTGCCAGAAGAAAAATCGCCACTCTGGTGAGGGCAGGAATCAGGAATGTCACCCCAATGAGCACCTCCCAGTATCCGATGGCTGGGACAACAATCTCTGGGGTCCACCAATAGACAGTGGCAGCCAGGAGGTCTTCAGCAGGGCTGATGCCCATAGGCTTAAGAGCACCAAACCAAATAAATATCACGCCAATTCCGACCCGAAGAAACGGTAAACCAACGGCATCCATCAACTTGATGACCACCGCATCGACACGGAGCAGGGCTTCTTGAACGGTCATCATGGAAAAATGATAGCGACTCAAGGTGAGGGGTGTCCCCAGAATCATGAGGTGCACCTTGTGCCTTATTCCTTCCGCAAGAGTCACGGCAATGCTTCCGGGCTTATCTCTCAGTGCGTAGGAGAAGAAAACGCTCGAATGGGGGCGTTTTGACGCTTTGACGTGGTGTGGGACTCCATCATGACCCGAGACTGAGCCGCCGCCTCACGGTCTCCGCCAGGGTCGGCGCCGGCCAAGCTTTGCTGTTGCTCGATAGCGAGGAAGTCGCTTTGAGAAGGAACACCACGGGCCCTCGTCGCTTCGCGCACCGTCATACCGTGCGTGGTTTCTGAACTAACGCGATCCACAACACCCTCCAGGCCACTGCCGCTAAGTTGCGGCGCCTGGTGGATAAGAACACTCATCATCCTGGCCGCAGTGCAGTGTGGGTAGGTCAACACACTGAGGTGGCCAATTCCTGTTCCCACCGAGGCATGGTACTTTTCCGCGGTGGGGAGAATACTCGCGGTTGAGCCAGTACTGCCGGCATTTCGGCACACCCAGCAAGATATTACGGACCAGCTCGTTGACGGCTTAGCCACCGACGCCACCATGGGTGAGGTCATTCGCCGCATTCATCGCTCGACCGGTGTGGAAACCCGGCACTTGGTGATGCCTATAGAGCAGTATCGCGAGATTGACAGTTTTACCAACGCCAATGCTCTTTTTCATCACCACGGCCTCGAACTCGCAGTGCAGGCGACCACGGGTGCGTTGACGAGGGCAGGGGTCACCGCTGCGGATGTCGATTACCTCTTCTTTACGACCGTGACCGGGGTGGGTGCACCTTCGTTGGATGCCGAGCTTTCGACACACCTGGGTTTTCGCTCCGACCTTGTGCGCGTGCCAAGTTTTGGTTTGGGATGTGTGGCGGGTGCGTCCGGCCTTGCTCGGGTTGCCGATTATTTGCGCGGCCACCCTGGTGCCATTGGTCTCGTTGTGTCGGTCGAGTTGTGCTCGCTGACGGTTCAATGGGATGACCCTTCGATGGCCAACATTGTCGGAACGGGGCTGTTTGGTGATGGAGCCGCAGCGGTCGTGATGGTGGGCGAAGACAATCCTCGCCCAGGGGGAGTTCGGGTGATGGCTTCGCGCAGCGCGCTGTATCCCGAAAGCAAAGAAACTATTGGCTGGCGCATCGGCAGCACCGGCTTTCGTTTGATGTTGACTCCTGCGGTACCCGAGCTCATTGATGCCCATCTCGCAGGAGATGTTGAGCAGCTGTTGGCCGACAATGGCCTCACCCGCTCAGACATCGGTTCCTGGATTGCTCACCCTGGCGGGCCACGAGTGCTCGAAGCGTTTTCCGACACGCTGGGGTTAATCCCCAGTGACCTCGCCACGAGCTGGCAAGTGATGGCCGAGGTGGGGAATTTATCCTCGAGCGCTGTGTTGCATGTTCTCGCTCGGTCCATGGACCGACCTTCCGGTCACCGCGCGCTGCTTTTTGCGCTCGGGCCAGGGGTCAGCGTCGAACTTGTTCTTTTGGAGTGGACGTGATTGCCTACACGCTATTCGTGTTCCTCACCGGAGTGGAAAGACTCTGGGAGTTGCGTATTTCCCGGCGCCATGCCGCACTCGCTTTTTCCCGGGGAGGCAAAGAGTACGGCCTGGGCCATTTTCCCTGGATGGTGGCACTCCACACCGGCCTACTTTTCTTCGCGGTCGCTGAGGTCTGGATATTCGATAGGCCTTTTCTTCCCGTGTGGGGGTGGGTATTCCTGGCCCTGGCCCTGGCAGCGCAAGCCGGTCGATATAGCGTGATTTGGGCTCTGGGAGAGCAGTGGAACACGCGTGTCATCGTGGTGCCAGGGGCACCACGCGTCCGTCGCGGTCCATATCGCTTTACGTGGTTATCCCACCCGAACTATTGGATTGTGGCGATAGAAGGAATTGCTTTGCCGATGGTGCACTCTGCCTGGATGACGGCGATCGCTTTCACGGTGCTAAACGCCATCTTGCTCCTGGGCTTCCGCATCCCCACCGAGAATCGTGCTTTGGGAGAGCTCCGGTGAGCACTCTGGATCTTGTCGTTGTGGGGGCTGGACCGGCGGGACTTGCCACGGCAATTTTTGCTCGCCAAGCCGGACTTTCTGTCTGTGTGCTAGATGGAGGACCTGCGGATGGAGATAAGGCCTGTGGCGAAGGGCTGATGCCCGGTGTGGCGCCCCTGCTCGCAGAGCTCGGCATTGACCCTCCCGGCGAAGAGTTGGTGGGCGTGGCCTACCAGCAAGGTTCCACTCGGGTTGAGCATCGGTTCCCGGGGGCACCAGGACGAGGGGTCAGGCGCACCGTGTTGAGTGATGCGCTGCGCGAACAGGCGCTCACACGCGGCGCCACCATTTGGCAAGAAAAATATGTTTCCCTCCGGCAGGACGGCGAGTCGGTCACCGTTACCACCGACGCTCATCGCGATATCGACTCGCGCTACGTGATCGCGTGTGACGGGCTTCACTCGCGGGTGGCCTCCGATTTGGGTGTGGTGGTGGCTCCGCGCAAACGCGCTAAACGCTACGGTCTTCGGCAACATTTTCAGGTGGCTCCGTGGTCCTCGACCATCGAGGTTTTCTATGTCTCAGACGCCGAGCTGTACATCACGCCGGTCTCCCGTGACACGGTGGGCGTCGCTGTCTTGGGTCGAAAAGGGGTGAATTTGGACGACACTCTGGCGATGGTTCCCTCTCTTGCCGCACGCTTAGCCAACGCCCCACGTGCGTCCCCTTTGCGAGGAGCGGGACCTTTTCCTCACCGCGCTAGAACTCAACTCCGTGGCCGAGTACTTCTGGTCGGTGACGCGGGAGGGTATGTTGATGCGATCACCGGTGAGGGGTTGCGCGTGGGGTTTGCCCAGGCAAAAGTGGCGGTCTCCGCTGTTGTCGCGAATCAACCGCAGCGGTATCCAGCCCAGTGGAAACGCGTTACGCGTGAGTTTCGCCTTCTCACGAGGGGCTTAGTGGCCCTTGCGCAGTCACCGCTGCGGCGCTCCATTGTTCCCTTGGCAAAAAGCATGCCGGGACTTTTCGGAATCATCGTTAATCGTTTGGCTCGGTAATGGCACGGTTTACCGTCACCGCTGTGATTCGTTCTGCCCACCCGGGTCCTTCCGCATCGGTCACCGCGCTTGCTGCCATTCTCGCGTGGGGGTTTGGCGTTCCTCTGCCGAGCGCCGCGCTGGTGGTCCTCGCAGTATTTTGCAACCAGTTTTCCGTAGGGCTTTCGAATGACGCCATCGATGCTGCGCGTGATCGTGAGGCGGGGCGCCAGGATAAACCTGTGGTCTCTGGAGAGGTCACGCCGGCCGCACTCTGGCGCATTGCGATTGTTCTGGCGGCAGCGTCTCTGATGCTGTCCGCTTTCGTTCACCCGGGCGTATTGATAGCTCAAGCTGTTTTTTTGCTCGCGGGATGGGTCTATAACGCGGGGTTGAAGGCCACCGTGTTCTCTGTTGTCGCCTACGCAGTGGGGTTCGCCGCTCTTCCGGTTATTGTGAGTTTCGCCGCTCAGCCTGCAGGGTTTGCGCCCTGGTGGATAATCGTGATTGCGGCAGGCCTGGGAGTTGCTGCCCATTTTGGCAATGTTTTGCCAGACCGAGTTGAGGATGAACGCCAGGGGGTTCGTGGATTACCCCAGCGACTGCCTGTTCGCACCTCAGCTTTCACCCTCATGGCGATGATCATCGCGATGTCGGCGGTGCTGGTCGTGGGCGCAGGAGCGAGCGATATCGCCCTCACGCTCACCTTCGCCAGCGTGGGCAGCGCCGTGGCGATTGCCGGTGGCGTTGTTGCACTGCGGGACACCCCAACACGATGGCCTTTTCGTGCGGTGATCCTTGCCGCGGTAATCCTCGCCGGGGGACTTTCTGCGGTGTTGGTTACCTCGGGGTGAGGATGTGCCCCGAGCGCACTCATTCGTCATGAGGTGCGCGCAGCATCGTTCCTCTCTGTCGAAACTTTTCTCCGCGCAATCCGTAAAGAATGGACGTCACCACCCAAGACCTCGACTCCGTGGGTGCTAAGGCTGGGCACCCTGGGCGCGTTCTGTGAAGTGGCGTTAGCTGCCACGGACTGAGAAAAGCCCGCGCCTGCATTCTGGCGCGGGCTTCCAGAGGCCCCCGGACTGTCTGAGCGGTGACTTAGCGTCGAGGTCACGATTTTGTCACAACCGTTCGAGTGGGCTGGGGATGAGTTGACAGTGGAATTTATTTGGTGGTAGGTTCAATGAATCGTTGGTAGGTTCAATGAACCATTCAGCGAGACGGTATTACTTGGCAGAGTGGCCTGAAGTTCCGAAGCCACTCTTTGTCGAAGAAAGGGTTGGCCACATGGTTCAAGCAGGTCCTTACAGCGGCGTTACCTCGACCACATCGAGCATGGAGCGTTCGTTCAATGCCGGCGGAGGAATTGTCCGCTTCGCCCCCATTTGGGTTCCTCGCGCTTTTTGCACCCCCGGAAAACGCATTCGTTTGCACCCGGATGATTATTATCCACTGGGCAAAGATCGCGGTGGAATCGATGAGCGCTGGCTTTCCTCGGCTATCCGGGCGGAAAACGGGCCCAGGACAGATCCCTTCGAAGGGCTTAGCTTGGTTGTTGATCCCGACGGTGGATTCATCCCTTTTGACGAGTTTGTTGCGCACTGGAAGTCGGAACTTGTCGGCGACCATTGGGAAAGCAGCAAGAGCTGGCCGATGTATTCAAAATTCTTTGACAACCAGGCACCCCTGCCCTTCCACATCCACCATCGTGATGAGCACGCCGCCCTTGTGGGAAAACCAGGTAAGCCTGAGGCCTACTACTTTCCCCCCCAAATGAACAACCACCTGGGAGATTTCCCCTACACATTTTTTGGGCTGCACCCGGAGACAACGCGGGACCAGGTCCACGACAAGCTCGTGGGGTTCCTTGCCGGGGGAGACAACCGAATTACCGAATTGTCCAAGGCCTACCGGATAACCCCGGGGACTGGCTGGGATGTTCCCGCCGGCGTCCTTCACGCGCCAGCCAGTGTCTGTACCTATGAACCTCAGGCAGCGTGTGATGTGTTTGCTATGACCGAGTCCTGGTCAAACAATCGGGAGGTCCCGGATGAACTCCTCTGGAAAGATGTTCCTCCCGAAAAGCATGGCGACCTGGAATTCATCATTGATCTGATCGACTGGGATACCAACGTCGACGCCCACCTGTTCTCCCACCGATTCACCCCTCCGGTGGAAACAGAGGAGTCTCGCCGTGCTTCGAACCAGGGGTGGGTAGAGAAGTGGATCACCTACCGCTCAGCTTCTTTCAGTGCGAAGGAACTTACGCTCCGGCCAGGGGCCTCTGTCGCAATCGCAGATCACGATCCCTACGGCCTCATTGCTGTGGGCGGGCGAGGGACAATTAATGGCCAAGTGCTCGAAAGCTCAACGCTGCTGCGATACGGGCAGCTCAGCTCTGACGAGTTCTTTGTAGGCTCCAAGGCACTCGTCGACGGAGTGACAATTACCAATCAGTCCTCGTCGGAGGATCTCGTCATTTTGAAGCATTTTGGTCCCGGCAACGCGCAATTGGCGGAAGAATCTGGTCCCCTGGGCCTGACAGGAAGCTAGGGTGACAGCGGCGGTTGGCCAGACTGTGCACGGGCTCACACCCGAGCTTGTGCGCGAGCGAGTGGGCTCGCTTTCTCAGGTAGCCCGCGTTGATTCCTTCACCGTGGATGACGGCCCCTCACGAGGAACCCGTCGCATCCGCATGGTTAACGGGGGAGGGCTGGATATTGAAGTCCTCCCTGACCGCGGAATGGATTTGGGCCACGTGTCTTATCGCGGAATCCCTTTGGCCTGGATTTCAGCGGTGGGGATGCAATCACCCCACTCCTACAATGACCAGGGAACAGAGTGGCTGCGTTCGTTCGGGGGTGGACTGTTGACTACCTGTGGTCTGAATACGTTTGGCCCACCATCCGAGCATGCTGGAGTGAGTTATCCCATGCATGGCAGGGTGGGAGCAATCGCCGCTCACGTTAGCGAAACTCGCATGACAGACACGGAGCTGCGCGTATCAGGAGAGGTGCGTCAAGCTAAAGTCTTTTCCGAAAACCTGGTTCTGAGTCGGGTGTTGACTTTGCCAATTGGGGGGAAAACCTTGGACATCGAGGACACGGTGACCAACGAATCTGCCCACCCAAGTCCGCATATGGTGCTCTATCATTTCAATTTGGGTTGGCCTCTACTTGATGAATCAGCAAGCCTCCATATTCCGTCTGTAAGTACCACACCGCGAGACGAAGATGCGGCTGCCGGTCTTCCTGCTTGGCGGTCTATTGATGCTCCTCAGCGAGGGTTCAGGGAACAAGTATTTGCGCACGAGTTTCACGATGGTCCCGTATCGGTCGGAATCGAGAACAGAGTGCTTGGTATCCGTGTGGATATAGGTTTCTCCTCTCGAGCGCTTCCCGCGCTCTATCAGTGGAAGATGGCTGATCACGGGCACTACGTGATGGGGCTTGAGCCAGCAAATATTTCACAGGTTGACGGCTTTGCCCAGGCTTCCCAACGGACTCAGTTGCCCATCTTGGAGCCCGGCGAATCTGCGAAATATTCCCTCTCTCTCACGGTCTCGGAGGTGTCGTAATGATCGAGGTAGCTCTGGCATTGAGGATGGAAAAAATTGGGAAGGCTTTTCCTGGCGTACAGGCGTTGAGCGAAGTTGATCTTGAAGTTGGGCAAGGTGAAGTCCACGCCATTGTTGGCGAAAACGGCGCGGGAAAATCCACCTTGATGAAAATTCTTGCCGGGGTCTATCAGCCTGATGCGGGATCAATCCACCTGAACGGGGTGGAGGTCGTGCTTCAGAGCCCGCTGGAGGCAAAGCGCCAAGGGATACGCATGGTGTACCAAGAACTCAATTTGGTTCCTGATCTTTCTGTATCGGAGAACATTGCCTTGGGCCGAATTCCGAAGAAACGCGGGTTGGTCGACCGAGCCCGCATGGACGCCGATGCGCGGGGGGTCCTGTCGGAATTGCAAACAAAAATTGTGCCCTCCATGATTGTCGGTGATCTCACGGTGAGCCAACAGCAGCTGGTAGAAATTGCCAAAGCCTATGCTTCGGAACCCAAAATCATCGTGCTTGATGAACCCACCTCTTCCTTGAGCGAACATGAAACTCAGGCTCTTTTTCGCGTAATTCGGCGAATGAGCAGTGCCGGGGTTTCCGTAATTTACATTAGCCACAGGCTCAGAGAAGTCATAGATATCGCAGACACCGTGACGGTCATTCGGGACGGTCGAAGAATCGACACCCAAAGCATTGATGGCGTGACGGTGGAGAAGATGATTTCCCTTATGGTGGGACGGCAACTGGATGAAGTGTTCCCTAAGAAAAAGGTACCTATTGGAGACACGATTCTTGAAGTCAAGAATGTGTCGGTGCCGGGCCGCTGCGAAGATGTCAGCTTCACGGTTCGAGCAGGCGAGATTGTTGGTCTTGCGGGCCTTGTGGGTGCGGGTCGCACCGAGGTCGCGCAGGCAATATTCGGACTTCGCCGTTATTCGCGAGGACAGGTAATTGTTGGTGGTGTCTCGACGCACATCACGAGGCCACGAAAAGGTATCAAGGCGGGTATCGCCTACGTTCCCGAGGACCGCAAAACCGAGGGCATCATCCCAAGCGAATCTATCCGGAACAACATTTCCCTTGCGGTGTTGCCCTCGTTGCAGCGCGCAGGTTTCATTGAACGTCGCAAGGAAAAAGAATTGGCCCAACAGAAAGCTCATGAACTGGGAGTCTCTCCACCACTCATCGAACGTTTGGCGAACACACTTAGCGGGGGCAATCAGCAAAAGGTGGTGCTAGCAAAGTGGTTGGCGGCAAAACCGACAGTGCTCATCTTGGATGAGCCCACGCGTGGCGTTGACGTGGGGGCGAAAGCGGATATCCACACCATCATCGGTGAGCTGGCGGCACAAGGAGTGGGTATTCTCATGATCTCCTCTGAGCTGCCCGAAATTTTGGCGGTAAGTGACCGAATTTACGTTCTTCATGAAGGGCGGGTGACGGAGGAAATTGCGCGCTCCGACGCCTCTGAGGAGCGGGTAATGCGTGCAGCAACAGGGGGAGGGTTATCGTGACAGAGGCAATGCCACCCGTGCCAGTGCCAGTGGCCTCCCGAGTCCTGGCGCAATCAGGCCTGACTCGAGTACGGGGGTGGATTGGGCTCCCGGCCGGGGTCGTGCTGGTCCTCATCGTGGGCAGCATCCTGTCCGACAAGTTCTTGAGCGTGAGCAACCTCACCAACGTCCTGATATCGATGTCCATTGTGGGGTTGATCGTGGTGGGAATGACTTTTGTCTTTATCTCCCGGGGGCTTGCTGATCTTTCCGTGCCAGCGACCGTGGGCCTAGGCGGGATCTTGGTGTTGGGCCTTCAGCCCTCGCTTGGTTCGCTCGTCGCGGGGATTGTTGGGGTGTTAGCAGCAGCAGTCGCAGGATTTATTAACGGTGGACTCATCGGCTGGGCCAGAGTCAACCCGGTCATCGCCACCCTCGCTGTGGGGACCATTGTTTTGGGAGTCGCCCAAGCCTTTGTCGGTGGGGTCATTGTCTATGGGACCGATACGGCCACCCAAGACTTCATCAACAGCCGCATACTCGGCGGCGTCCCGGTTATAGTCCTTATTTTCCTCAGTGTCGCTGCACTTGGCCACATTTTGTTGTCTAGGACAACCATCGGCCGCTACACGTATGCAGTGGGCAGCAACCCGGCGGCATCGGAGGCTTCTGCTGTTCCCGTAAAGTTCACCAGAGCATTCGCTTTTCTCCTCACCGGTGCGCTCGGAGGTTTTGCGGGGGTGATTCTGGGGCTCAGCTTACAAACGGCGCGCCCGACCTTGGGAATTGGTTATGAGTTTGATGCCATCACCGCCGTTGTCGTAGGCGGGGTGAGTCTTTTGGGCGGCGTTGGGAGTATTCCGCGAGCGATGACTGGCCTACTTTTTGTCCAGTTGCTGACCAACATTATGGTGCTCCAGGGTGTGCCCTCCCCGGTTCAGGGCATTGCTAAAGGGGCGATGATTGCCGGTGCGGTCGCGCTTGATGTGTATCTGCGCCGCCGAGGAGGGACTCAATGAATGGGGCACTCGTGACAGACCTCGGGTTTGCCTTGGTGAGATACCGGGTGCTCGTAATTCTTGCTGTCACCTTCAGCGTCGCCTCAATTTGGGTTCCGGGTTTTTTCAGCGCGGGGACACTGAGTTTGAGCCTGGATCGAGCGGCCACCATGGGGCTTCTGGCGGTGGGGTTGACGGTGGTATTACTTGCGGGCCAACTGGACCTCTCCGGGGGTGCAATCCTGGCAGTGGCGGGAATAACAGCGATTGGTTTGCAAGAGTCAATGGGTCAAATTCCCGCGGCCTTTGTCGGTGTTATGGTCGGGGTTCTTGCTGGAGGGTTGAATGCTTTTCTCGTTGTTGTTCTTCGCATAAATTCGCTGGTGGCGACTCTGGCATCGATGCTATTTATTCGGGCCGTGGGCCACTACATCACCGATTCACGGCCGGTTAGCGGCATCGACCCCTTCTTTGGGCTCACTGTTTCGCGCCCCATTGAAGGCACGATTACGGGTCGGTCACTCCTGTTCCTGGTGGCAATCGTGGTATTGCACTTCTGGCTTACCCGCACCGTGTCGGGGCGGAACATGTTCGCCGTGGGAAGCAATTTTGTCAGCGCCACGGCGAGTGGCGTGAGATCGCGCGCTTATCTTGCCGGCAGTTTTGTTTTTAGTGGCGCAATGGCAGGAATTGCTGGCGTGATTCAAAGCCTCAGCGTGAACACAGGTTCCCCCGTTTTTGGCGAATCAATCGTGCTAACGGCAATTGCCGCTGTCGTCATTGGTGGGACCCGTTTGGAGGGTGGTCGAGCCTCAGCTGGGGGAACCCTCGGTGGCGTTTTGACCCTCGGCGCGCTCACGACAGCCATGGAATTTCAGAACATTCCCGCATACATCCAACAAATTGCGGCAGGTCTAATCCTGCTGCTCCTTATTCTTTTGGACCAACTCGTGTCCAGGAGAAATAGTCGAGATGTGGGCCTTCGTTCGCTGGTTAGGCGAATGAAGGCGCTGTCTCGACCCCACCAGGAAAAGGAAAGGAAGCACATATCTCATGAGAACTAGAACTGGACTTGGCGGCTTGATCGCCATTGCAGCACTAACACTCACGGCTGGATGCGCGGCCGAGACAGCAACCACAACAGATACTAATGCAGCCACAGCGGATGACACCGTTGCAGTTGCAGAGGGCGGAGAGGTTTGCTACATCACCGCCGCAGAGTCGCACCCCTATGTAACACCAGCAAATGAGGCAATTGACGAGGCTGCAGCAGCGGCCGGCTTGACCGTCATTCGGTTGTCTCAAGAATTTGATGTTCAAACGGGAACCGACCAGATGAACACTTGTATCGGCCGCGGATCGGACGCCATTATTTTGTGGCCTCTTGACCCACAGGCGTACATTCCAGGTTTGATTGCAGCCAAGGAGGCGGGTATACCCACAATTATCATCAACTCTCCTATGGATGACGAAGCGCTTGAGCTCGTCGCCTCCTTCACCGGTCCCGATGTCTATGAAGAGGGCCAGCTTGCCGCTGACTCACTTAACGAGGCGCTCGGCGGAGAAGGAAGTGTTGTGATCATTGCGGGTCAGGCTGGCAACGGGACGACCATTGGTCGCACCGATGGGTTCACGGACCGATTGACTGAGTTGGGCTCGAACATTGAGGTGTTGCAGGTAGTGAACGCCGACTTTGATCAGCAGAAGGCTCTAGTTGCTTCCCGTGACCTGATTACTCGCTTCGGCGACGAGATCAACGGTGTCTATGCCAATGACGACACGATGGCCCGCGGATTCATTGACGCATGGAAGGAAGCTGGCCTCGACACGGCCGCACTTCCCCCCATTGTGGGCATCAACGGCCAGGCGGATGCATTTGAGTCCATCAAGGCTGGAGAGATGCTTTCCACCATCCTGCAGTCCCCTTATGAGGACGGGAAGCTTGCTCTCGAGACTGTTGCTCGCTTAATTGCGGGTGAAACGGTTGAAAAGCGTCTTCCCATCAAGTTGACGGTGATTAACTCCAGCAACGTTGAGTCGGAGATGCCTGCGTTCTAAGGTGACGGTTACACGTTGGGGGTTCATCCGCACGGATGGGCCCCCAACGTTTTTCTCCCGTTATGTTGTTTCGCGAACGACAAGTTCGGGCTGTAGCAGTACGTGGTGGGGCTTCATTCGTTCATTGGGGTGATCCAGCAGTTGCATAATCATTTCCACGGCGGTCCGTCCGAGTAAGTTGCGGGGTTGTCTCACCGTGGTCAGGGGAATCATGGCAATTTCCGCCCACTCCAGATCGTCATACCCCACCAGCGCTATATCCCCGGGCACTCGAATCCCTGCGTGATCGAGGGTTTGAAGCATCCCCAGCGCCATCATGTCGTTGGCGCACAACACTGCTGTTGGTCGCGCTTCGGGGGCCCGCCCAATGAGAGTATCCGCCGCGTTTTTACCGCCCTGGACTGTCCAGGATTCGACCGAGATTACCTCGAGTGCCGCGGGCGCGCCGTCGTGGCGAGACAGCGCGTCTTGTGCTCCCAAGAGGCGTGTAGCAACTTTTTTGGACTGTTCCGGGTGGCCGACGAAGGCAACCCTGGTATGGCCTTTGTCGAGAATGTGCCGCATACCGAGTTCGCCACCTCTGCGATCATCCACGACAACGGACCAGCAGTCACGATCGTCGGTCACGCGGTCCACGAAAACCATTGGCACCCCGCGATCGCGGAGCGCTTGCAACCGAGAGCTATTTTCATCCACGGGCGAGATGATGATGCCCTGGACGCGTTGCTGGACAAAGAGTTCAAGAATCTGGTCCTCTCTGACAGGGTCATAGGCGCTGTTAGAAATCACTATGCCCACATCAAGTTCCTTAGCGAGAGCGTCAGCACCTAATGCGACGTCAACAAAGAATGGGTTGTCAAGATTTGCCAAAGCAATCCCGAGGTTTCGCACCCGCCCTGGGCGAAACTGCCTTGATCGTTGGCGTGGGATGAAACCGAGTTCTTTAATGGCCGCCTGAACGCGCCCCCGAGTGTCCACGTTTACGTAAGAGGGCCGGTTGAGCACATTGCTCACCGTGCCAGCAGAGACACCGGCCAGTTTGGCTACGTCGCGAATAGTGGGCATATTTTTAGGATCTCAAGGGTGAACGTTTTTGTTCAATGAACCTAGTGTAGCCCTCTTTGGGGCGAAATGGGCTTCCCCACCGGAGGGAACAACAGCGGCTCACCCGGTGCTCAGCACTGATTACGCCGCACCTGGGGCTTACCCCGTCTTTCCTTGCCACGATGCTCTCTCCTGTGCCCATTGCGCCCTTCGTTAGCGCGTTTGTAGTGGCGACAAGAGAGCGATGAAGTGGTGGGGGCCACGAAATAGTTTTAGCCACCTCGACAACGGGGACGGGGCTCAACGCGGTGCGAACGTTCATTATCCCTGCCGAGCGGGAGGACTCCACCGCTCTCCAACCCCTCGCGCTGCATGCGGGTTCGAGCCTCACCCACTCAACGAAGACCGCGGCGGACATGCCTGGGTTGCGGTGGGACCGCTCTGCAGAAAGAGTCAGCCGCTGACGCTACAGTATCGCCATGGTGAAAACAAGTGAAGTAAAAGACAAGAGCCTTCTTCCCGGCCGTTGGGCAGAAATCATGGAACAGCTCTTCCATATCGTGTTGGGGGTATTTCTCTTTGGCATTGCCATCGCCGCGCTGATTTACTCTGTGATC
>Ga0209284_10003332_pt1 | contig 19935 bp, 22 predicted proteins | sample FRY03_FD_187211 | JGI IMG/M metagenome (GOLD analysis project Ga0209284, IMG submission 187211) | Freshwater microbial communities from Lake Fryxell liftoff mats and glacier meltwater in Antarctica - FRY-03 (SPAdes) (version 2) | ecosystem: Environmental > Aquatic > Freshwater > Ice > Glacier... | reverse complement strand
TTCGTCATCATAATCTGCCACGCTTCGAGCGCCTGCTTGTTCAGGCGTTGACGGTCCAGGACCTGAGCCGTTTTGGCAAAATCAGGAAACGGTAGAAAGGTTTGCATTTTCTAGTTCCAATCTCCTTGGGCAATCCTCGTGCATATACTCTGCATCAGAGTCGTTCATCTCCTCGCAGTAGCAATACTCATAATGGGACATACGCTCCGCGTGAGTCTCTGGAATATCCCAGGAGTCCTCAAAATGAACGGCACCATCATCGGCGAGCATCTGCCCGCCCCAGCCCTGCTCCTCCTCGTAGAAGAGTTTGAAACTCAACTCAGGGAACTGCTGGACCGCCTTGCGGAACCAGTCCTCTGGTGGTGACCAGGCTGTATCGAACCTGTAGGTCAACTCCTGTGGAGTCTCTGGGTCCAGGGTGCCCCTGGTTTCCCACTTACAGCCCCAGTTGTCGATGTTCCAGTCGTACCAGTTTGTGTCCTCGTAATACTCTTCGAGGTTGTCTGGCTTGACGAAGTTCCAAAACAAGAGTTCGCCCTCGACTGTAGATACAGCAGGAACATAACTCCAAGTGCCATCTTCGGCTTGAATCGTTTTCATATGAAAAGACTCATACGGCTGGCTAGCCTGCTTCTTGAACCGCGCTACTTCTTCTTCGCCACCGATTACGGTAAGCGTATTGAATACCCAGTTGGGCATTAGATTCCCCCTTCCAAGAGGATTAGTGAGACCAAAGATACCACACCTATGACGAAGAGCACAATGCTCAGTCTCCATAAATCATAGGAAAGAAACATTAGCCTTCTTCTCCGAGCCAGGGACCTCCTGCTCGGGTGCTCACACTTCTTATGCTTACTCATACTCTTTACAGTCCTCCCACTTGTTGTTCAATGAGTCGCAACTCATTCTCCGGTACACCCCAGCCAGCCAAAACAAGCGCTGACTGTTCTCTCCAGACATTTACTGTGCCCAGAAGTTGCTCGACCTCAAGCGCGTAGCCTGCGGTCGTATCGTCCACCAGAGACATAATGTTCTTGCGGTGCTTGAGAACTTCCTTGAGCGCTCCTAGAACGCTCCTATGGTTCTCCTTGGCCTCGCGTGCAGATTCGGCTGCATTTATGGCGTTGGCGATATCCCTACGGCGCTCCACCATGCCACGCGCATATTCTAGTTCTTGCTTGATATTCATACTTTCCTTTCACAATCTCTGTCGAAGGTGCCACAAGGACACCGGAACATGAAGCATAGGTCATCGGGGTGCTTATCGCAATCCGACCACCGCTCCTCTTTCTCGAACTCATCGAGACTCTTCATATGAAGCCTCGCCCCCCTATGCTCCTCCATCGTCACTTACCTCCTTGATAATGGCACCCAAGTCTATCTGCGTGCCGAACAGATTCTGACGATACTGTGCATCTTTCAGAATGTCAACAACCTTCGATCGAACCTCATAGGCACCATCACGCTCAGCCTCATACACGAGGTCGTTGTAGTGGTCGCCATGAGGCTCTATGTAATCGCTGTATTGGTCAATCCAAGAGCCCAGATATTCAAGCGCAGACTTGACACTCTCGTTCTCTAGAATCTCCTCCGGCACAGACTCAACAGCCGTCCGGACAATCTTATTAGCCCAACCGTACATTTAGTTACCCCCTTCTACATATTCTTGATTACCCTCACAGACACTACAGAACGGTGTGCAATCGAATGCCCCTTCGTGCTTTGGACAAACTTTGATTGTGAGCATATCTATAGCGTGGTTATACGCAACCACCTTACCCTCCAAATACGACTGGTCAGAATCCTCATCCATCGACAAAGTACGACCTTCCGCACAAGCCCAAATCTTCTCCTGGAGTTCCGCATCAGAATCGCGTGCTTCCGTCAACCGCTGGACAATCTCAATCATCATCGCCTACCAATCTGCCAGCATCGGCTATAAGAAGTTGTGCCGTCTCAAACGCATTCGTATCTAACACACCCCGAGCATGTAATGACACGCTCCAATCGTGAACCGTCTCAACTAAGTGCAGAGAAGGCTGGTCGCTATTTTCCATCTCTTCAATGAGCGCATATTCCAAATCTGCATACAAAGCCCGAAGGTCATCGTCAACAGAGCTGTCTTTCTGCTTGCCGTCTAAAGTGCTATTCACTAGGTCAGCCTCCTATGTTATCTGTAACCCGTGTTGATAGTATGACATAGTAAAAACGATTCCGCAAGTCCTGTTTTAGGAATAATCAAAAAAAGGGATTCTGCCGATGCCTACAAACAAGCCTAAGAAGAAAATAGTTTTACCGTGTTACTTATAAGGATTACTATATTCATATAATAGTATTATCGTAATATAGTTCCGTGTGTATAGAGACCCCCAAAAAATGGATTTGACAGTCGTTTAGAATGGCACTACAGTAAGAGCATCAAACAAGGAGGGGTCACAATGAGTGAACTCAGTTACAAGCAGGAGACAGACCTCCTGGAGGGAATCCTCGAAGGTCTACAGCACGGTCAAGATGACTACGAACAAGCCGTAGCAGAATCGATCGACTCGGCACTACCGATTTACTACACGGACCTAGTGACCGAATGGGTTGAAGCAGGAATGCCACAACCCGATGACAACAACAGCACAGACATTCTCGTGCTCATGGCAAGCGGTCTTTATGAGACCTACAGCTGGTTCGCGTGGGACGTCATCTCAGAAGCCACCAACGCCTCTGAGGCGCTTGAAATCGTGCAGGTTGCACTTGGGGTCAGAAAAGGCTATACTCAATTAGCGCAGGCAATCATAGCCTAGCGACACAGACTACCGGCTGGCAGGTTTATTGGTTTCCTCGCCAGCCGGTTTTCCTTTTCTGGAACTTTACGCGTGTGTGTGACTACATAATCATTCCGGAACTTTACGCGTGTGCGCGGGTACATATATATGGGCGGGGGGGTGGGTACATATATATGGGCGGGGGGGTGGGGGTGGCGATGACCGCCGAACGGATCAAACCCTCAACCATTGGTTGAAGGTTGGGGCAGAATGGGCTTGCGTTCACGCCCCAAACGTGGCAGAATGGGGGCGAAGCCCCCACCGAGGCGAACGCCCCAGATGCCTAGGTGAGCCGGCCCGAAACCTGACAAATCCACAGCGAAGCAAAACCCCCAGCGCTAGGCAACCGCCCAGCGCTTATTGTAATTCCAGAAGGAAACCAAATCATGAGCAACGAAATTGAAGCATTACAGCGCACCATCGAAGCACAGCGAGAAAATATCGAAGCGATGACCGCCGAACGCGCCAGCCAGCACGAAAACGCCCAAGCGCGAATCACCAACCTGGAAGACGCTATCAAAGCGAACCGCGACGAGTACAGGGACAGCGCCCTACACATTAGGGACCGCCGAGAAGCACGAGAAGCCGAACTGCTAGAGCGCATCGAAACGCTCACCAACACCGAGCAGGGCACCGCCGTAGAACAAATGCGGCAAGCCGAACTCAGAGCCGAACGCTCAGCGAACGACGTCACCGAAGCCCGAGGCCTACAGCGCCAAGCCGAAAGCGACCGAGACCGCGCCCTAGCAAGCGTGGCAGACGGTGACGAAATCCACCCCGCCGACCCCAGGGTTGCGCACATATGGCGCAAAGCATCACGCATCGCCACAGCCCGAGGCTACTGCAGTGAATACGACGCAATAGCAGAAGCCCTGAACTTGCCAGAAGTCGAGCTCGACTACAGCGGGACAATCACAGTCAGAGTAAACGCCTTCGTAAACGTACCAGTCTCAGGAACCGACACACGCCGTAACATCGCGAACGGTGACGTTGAATGGAGTATTGACAATAGCGACATACTCGACAACCTGAACAGTGACAACCTAGACTGGGAAGTCGACGAGGTAGAGATTGAATGCGAAGATGACTAAGCGACGACGCGAGACCTTCAAACCAGCGCGGAGGCTAGACCGCAAAGACCGCCTAGCCATCACGCTCATTGCCCTAATGTTGGCGCTAATGATTCTCGCCAACGTAGGACACTAACCCAAGCAGAAGCCCACACAAAACCCTTCACGGGTCGCGTGTGGGCTCTCTGTGGCATGTGTACCACTCGCACGTTTATTTTTTTTTAATTTCGGATTTTGGTCCCTAACCTTTACACCAATGGTGCTTTTTTGAAACGACGGGCTGGTTCCATGTCGGCGAACGCTGACACCAGGTCTAAACCAACTTGTACGGTAGAATTATCCGCATGGAGCTAGAGAAAACTTCGTTGGATGAAAAGTTGTTGTCGCTTGCGCGTAAGTCTCCGGCTGAGATTGCGGGTCTTACGGGTCTTGAGCCGCGTTATGTGGCTGAGCGTATTTCGCATTTGTTGGATTCTAAGGATTGGTTGACGGATCGTCAGGAGGAGCGGTTGTTGCTTATTGAGGTGGGGAGTCTTAAGGATCGGGCTTTTGGTATGTTGGATGATGTGGGTCCGCAGGAGTTTGCGGGTGTTGCTAACGTGGTGCTTAAGTCGTTGCGTTTGGTAAGCGAACGCCTGGATGCTCGCCGCAAGTTGGTGGATGATGATATTGATAAGATTACTGCTGCGCACGCGAAGATGTTTGCGCAAGCGTTTGATGTGGCTTTGCAGTATATTGTTGCTGGTTTTCGTGCGTTTGATGGTGTGCCTAGTAATGAGGAGATTGATGATCTTGTGGAGCAGGGTTTGAGGGGGGCGGAAAGTGTCCTCAACGAACACATATTTGAGTAGCGTTGTTTCGGGCGCTGTTGATGAGTTGCGTGCTAGGTCGAGGTTGCGTATTTATCAGGATGATCCTCAGGCGTGGTTGTGGGATGTTTTGGGTAAGCGTTGGTATTCGAAGCAGGCGGAGATTGTTCAGGGTTTTATGTCTTCGTCTCGTACTGCGGTGAAGAGTGCTAATGGTTGTGGTAAGTCTGCGGTGGTTGCTGATTTGATTACTTGGATTGTTGCTACTGGCGTGCCGTCTGAAACTTTGTGTATTGTGTCTGCGCCTACGTTGTCGCAGATTGAGAAAGTTATTTTTGCGTATTTAAAAGTAAATAAGGGTTTGGCGGATGGTAACGGAGTTGTTTTGCCGGGTAGAATTATGGAAACTTTAGCGTGGAAGTTGGATGGTGATAATGGTGCGGAATTTTTGGTTTTCGGCAAACGACCCAGTGATCAGGATATTGTTTCCAGTTTTCAGGGTACTCGTAAACGAAATACTTATGTATTTTTGGACGAAGCAGGAGGGTTACCTGCTGATATGTTTACGGCCGCTGAGGCGGTTGCGACTGGCGCGGGGTCTCGTATTCTTGCGATTGGTAACCCTGATCGAAGAGGAACTGAGTTCCACCGGATTTTCACTGAGCCTCAGTTATCACAGGACTGGTCTCTCCATACGATTAGTGCTTTCGACTTACCTACATTTACTGACGAGTATGTTTACGCTGATAGGGAGGACCAGAAAAATTTTTTAAATGGTTTGACTAGCGTTGAGTGGGTGGAGCACAAGAAGCGTGCGTGGGGTGAGGACTCTGCGCGGTATAAGGCTAAAGTGTTGGGGGAGTTCCCTGATGAGGCTGATAATACTTTCTTTTCGCAGCAGGTTCTTGATACAGCGTTTGATGCAAATATTGATGTTGATGTGCGGCCTGTGTTGGGTCTTGATGTTGCGCGGTTTGGGTCTGACGAGAACGTTCTGTACGAGAACGTTGGAGGGCGAGTCAGACGTGTTGATGCGTGGTCTAAGTTAGACTTGATTGAAACGGCAAGGAGAGTGCATAGTCATGCTCAAAGGGTTGTTGCGTCTGTGGTCAATGTTGACGTTAACGGTGTTGGTGGTGGTGTTGTCGATGCTTTGGTTCGTTTGGATGAGTTTGCTGATTCTGTGTATGATATTGGCGCTATTAATAATTCGTCTGCGAGCCCGGACTCGGCGCGTTGGCTTAACGCTAGGGCGTGGCACTACGACACGTTCCGCGAGATGATGGCGACCGGAACGATTGATCTTGACTATGAGGATAATGATCTTCGTGAAGAGTTGATAACTCAGACTTATAAGTTTTCACAACGCGGTTCTATTCAGATGACTTCAAAGGATGACATGAAGCGTTCGGGAATGAAATCTCCGGACAGTTTGGATGCCGCGATATTGTGCAGTATTGATATGACACGTTTTGAGGGTTTGAAGCCGGGTGACGTGATTATGGGTGTCGAAGAAATGTTTGACGAGCATCCTTTTTATAGTGACACTTACTGGTAATATTGTTTTATGGGCATATTCGATCGTTTTACTGGCGCTTCTGAAGAATCTATTAAGCTTTTGGAAGAGATTCGTAATCTTTCTCAAGACAACAACATTCTTTCGGAGTCTTATTCCGCTTTGGCTCGCGCCACCTTAGAGTTTGACGAAAAGGGTTGGGCTCCGATCAATCAGTTTGAAGATTCGGGTATGCAACTTCAGGACGTGAAGCTTATTGCCCGTCACGCTAGAAGGCAGACTTCTTCTAACCCAATTTTGAAGCGTGGCGCAATGTTGCGTTCAAGCTATGTTTTTGGGCACGGTTTTAAAATGTCTTCTCGGAACAACCCGCTTCCTCCTCGTTTTCAGGCGATCATTGATGATCCGATTAACCAGAAGGTTTTGTTTAGCGAGACGGCTTCGAAGAAGAACGAACGTGCACTGTTCACTGATGGTAATTTTTTTGTACGCTACGACAAGCGTAGCCGTCGTTTTTCTCGGGTGCCATTGGATGAAATTACTGGTTGGGCTACCGACCCGGACGATCCAGAGGTTATTCGTTACTACTTGCGCGAGTATGAGGTGCGCCAGCCTGTAACCGATCCGTATAACTCTTATATGGCTGAGACTCGTAAAGTTTGGTACCCGCTTGACTATGTTGACAATCCTGTTGCACGGATCAACGACATTCCTGTGGACCGCAACTTTGTTGTGATTGATACTAAGTCAAACGATGAGACTGGTTCTTTGTGGGGAATTCCTGATGCGCTGCCAGCTTTGCCGTGGTCGTGGGCATATTCTGAGTACCTTAAGGACGGCTCGAAAATGTTGAAAGCTCTTTCGGGTATTGCGTGGCAGGTTAAGACGCGAAGCCAAAAGGGTGGCGCTAACATTTCTTCTAAGCTTGTGAACAATAAAGATGTGGCGGCTACTGCTGTTACTGGTGCTGACATTGATATTGCTGCGATGCCAAGAAACAACTCGGTTGATTTGGACACGGGGCGTCCGATTGCGGCTATGGCTGCAACGGCTATGGAAGTTTCTGTAGACGCTTTACTATCTGGCCCTGGAGCCGAGGGTGCTGGTGGAACTCAAATTCTCGATCAGTCAACACTGAACGCTGCTTACGCACGCCAGGGTAACTGGGAGGATTTCTTTACCCGTGTGCTTCGCGTGATGGGTGTTCCCGAGCCTAGCGTTACGTTCAACAACATTATTGTGGACCCTGCTTACCGCACGGTGCAGTCGCTTGGTCAAGCTTGGATGACTGGTTTGTTTGGTGCTGGGGTTATGCAGGATGCTATGGCAGAGCAGTTAGGTATCGAGGCTCCCGGTCCAGTGCCAACTGGCGTGCTTGTTCCCAACAACTCTGGCAGCTTTGCCAACAGTGGTAGAACAGTGGGCGCAGGCAATCCCAATAACGTGGCAAGCTCGCAGGGCAACTCTGGTGCAGGCGTGGACGATTTGTCCAACAGCGACAACTCTAATAGGGACCTGCAAAATAACCCTAGATAAAATGATGATATTATAGTGGTATGGCTCAGCTGTTAATAGAATCAAGTGGCGCACCCCAAAAAATTGGTAATTTTTGGCGGGCTGTACTTATTACACCCGGTAAGGGTTCTTCTGGTATCTATACCGAAGAGACCTTGCGCAACTCTGGGCCGATGGCGTTTACCAAAGGAACGCATTCCTATGTTGACCACCCCCGCAACGAGGTGGACATTCGCTCACCCAAGAATCTGATCGGTGTTTTAGCAGAGGACGCTCGTTACGAGGAGGGCGTCGGCCTGGTTGCCGAACTTGAAATCATGCCTCACTGGAAAGAGTTCGTCGAGGCCGTTGCGCCACACACGGGTCTTTCTATTTACGCGATGGGTGAAGGCGGCTACAACGATGACGGAGATGTTGTTGTTGAGGCACTGGTGCCCAACACGCAAAACAGCGTAGACCTGGTGAGCTACCCAGGACGCCCTGGCTCGAAGTTGGCTGACAAGTTGTACGAAGCCGCTGTCGCTATGGTCACAGAAGCTGAGCCCGGTTCGCTAAAGGTTGGAGACTATGTTTCCTGGAACTCAAGTGGCGGTCGAGCACGCGGTGAAAAGTGGGAAGAATATGTCGAGGGTGGTTCCTATTGCAACGCTTGGGCACCGAAACAACAAGAAGCTTCCGCTCTACTGAGTGGCAAGAATGGTACTGCTGCACAAGCAGCCGCAGCTACCGAATCTAACAAGGAAGAAGGAAATTCTGATATGGAACTCAAGGAATTGAGCGATCAGATTGCTGAACTGCCAAACTTGGTAGCCGCAGCTGTCGCAGAAGCCCTTGCGCCTGTTGAAGAGACCGAAGAGAAGGAAGAAGTAGATGTTGCGGCTGTGGCTGAAGCTATGGTCGCAGCTGACCTTCCCGAGGTTTCTCGCAAGGCCGTGTACGAGTCCCTTCGCGCTGGTGGAGACCTCGCAGAAGCCATCGAAAGCCAGAAAGCTTTTGTTGAGTCTGTGAAAACCCACTTTAAGGAGCAGGCTGATGCCTCTCCCCGTGGCGAAGAGACTGTTATTTTCAACACAGCAGAGAAGGCTCCTCGCCTCTCTGAAATTCTCAACGTGAAGGTTGGTGCCTAATGGCTCTTAACGAAGTTTACGCAAACGGAGAATCCCTTAATTACGTTGTGAACTCTGCCGTCGACTCTGGCGATTTTGTTGTTCTCGGTGGAATTGTTGGCGTTGCAGAAACTGACGCTGAACTGGGTGCTGACTCCGCATACTACGCAACCCTGCGTCACATCGGTGTATTCCGCGGCACAACCGCAGATGCCGCCACCGTTGGTGCTGCAATTTATATCGCGGCTGGAGCCACCTACGGCACCGCTCTTACCACTGACGACGACACCGGTTCTAACGAACTGGTTGGCTACGCTATCAGGTCCAAGGGCGCTGTTGCTGGCGATGTCTTCGTCCGGATTAACAACTAAGAATAGGTGATTTAGCAATGGCAAACATTAAAGTTGTTGAGCAGGAAATCGCCAAGATCGAAGAGCGTTCGACCAAGCGTCAGATTGAGGCCGCAAAGCTTCTTACTAACGCATTGGCTGGAGACCTTCGCGCAAAGGTGATGCTTCAGGAAGGAATTTCCTCTTCGGACATTCCTACTGTTCTGGAGCCTGCTATTAACGTTATCTTCCTCGCACAGTACGCTGCTGAGCAGAACGTTTGGAACCAAATCGCTGATGAGTATGTGACCGATAACTTCGGTATCATTCGCTTCGGTGACTTCCAGGTTGACCCAAGCGCTCTCGTTAGCAAGACTGGCGAAGAATTCATTCAGGGTGGACTTCCATCGGTCGGAGAGTACGAAGAGTACCCCGCCGTTCCGTTCACCACCACTCAGCTCGACAAGGACTTCGAAGGCAAAACTGGTATTCGTGCCCGTATGTCGTGGGAGTCTTTGCGTCGCATCGGAAACTTCGACATGATCGGACAGATGACCTCCAAGTTCGCACAGTACGCTGCGCGTCAAGAGGACATCGCTCTGGCCAAGTTGTTCGTGACCACCGCTGGCGCAGTCGGAACTGGATTCTCGGGCAAGGGACTTGCTGCTAACCCAGCATTGAACCTTGCATCGCTTGAGGCCGCTATGGCCGCATCTCGTGAGGACACCGTTGGTGGAAACCGCGTTGTCGCTAACAACTACAAGCTGGTTTACGGCACGGCTTTGTCCATGACCGTCCGCGAGTTGTTCGCAATCACGCAGATTGAGCGCGTCTCCGGCTCTGAGACTCGTATCCTGAACCCTGGTTTCATCACCAGCCCGTTCAACCCTATCGAGTTCAACGCCCTTGACACCGTTTCTGGTGGGACCACTGACCCATACTGGTTTGTTATTCCAGACCTCCAGGTTCGTCCGTACTTCTGGGAGGTCTTCCTCTCGGGTGCACGCACTCCTCTTATTTCCATCAAGGACAACGGACACTTCACCCTCGCCGGTGGAGAGGTTCCAGTTCGCGATGGTAGCTTCGACGAGGACGACGTTCAGACTCGGATTCGCCACGTTGTGCAGGCGTACAACATCACCAAGGATGGACTCCGGTTCTCCACAGGTGCTGGCTCCTAAGTAAGCTAAAATTGTGGGCCTTCCGGCGTTTTGTTGGGGGGCCTACTTTTTTGTGGTAACTTAGTAATACCAGCTCCCCCTCCTGCTGGGAGCCCCCACACCGTTGAGCGAACCCCCTTCCCGATGCTCCGGTGTGGGGGTTCTTTTATGCGGTAAAATGATTGTATGGCTAATTTAGGAGCATCTCCTGTTGATTATGATACTGACATTGGCAAGGTTCGTGCGCTTTTAGGGGATACCCAAGCGGAAGACGTTGTTGACGGTGTTGGTGAGTACATGTACTTTGGCGACGATGAACTCGCCGCTTTCCTTACGATGTACGGCGAGAACGTAAAGCTCGCCGCTGCTCGATGCCTTGAGACCATTTCCATGTCTCAGGCATTGCTCCTAAAGTCCTGGTCCTCTGATGATCTGACCGTTAACGGCGATCGCATTGCCGAGTCGCTGCGCAAGCTTGCTGCGCAGATGCGCGAGGAAGCCCTGATGGACGAGTCCTCCGAGTATTTCAACATGATTGCTATGTTCATCGACCAGGACGACGATGGCCAGGCGGACGAGTACCCGTGGTGGAACTAGCGTGGCCATCTACAAGAACACGCCAATAAACTTTGCTAGAATCTCTGCGGAGATGGGGCAGACCGCCGAAAACTGGATGAACGGCATGATTGAAATTGTTGATCCCAACTTAGAAAATTTAGCTTGGGATGAGTTTGACAACGAGTACGTTTCCGGAGTCGAAAATGTACTTTGGTCGGGGAAAGCACGGGTGCAATTTATTGGCACTGGCTCCGATCCACTTAGCCTTACTGGTTTTTCCTCGCCTGGAAAAAAGATGGCCAGAATTCAAGTCCCACTAGATCCAAGTCGAGATTTTATTAGAAAAGGATTGGAAATTAGGGTAACAGACGGCGGAAGCGATTCTGATCTTATTGGATTGCAGTTTATTGTTCGCAACGCTGTAAACTCTTCTTACGCATGGTTGCGAACAATTGAGTGCGAAATAGACACAAAGTCGGTTATTGACGATGGCGGCTAAGTCTTACACGATAGATGAAACGATATCTACGTTCTCTTCTGGAATGTCTAAGTTTGATGAGATATTTCAAAGAAACTTTCGTCAAGCAATGTCAAGGCAGGCTGCCGGCGCAATAACCGCACAGAGAAACGCATTGAATAATGCCGTTACCGACTGGGGTCTTGCTAGAATGGCTGGTGAAGCTGCCGGAATTAAGTTTCAGCCAGAGGGAAATAGCGCTGGTAGAAACCTAAGCGGAAACATGATTCAAAGCGTTGCCGCTGAAATTTTAGCTGATGGCAATGGACAAGTAGTCATGCGTTTTGGCTGGGTATTTGATCAAGAAGATTATTTCTTGGATCAAGAATATGGTTTTGAGTCTAGCTATACTTTGAACAAACCAACAACCGCAAAAAAGGGTTATCCGGTATTTCGCAGGGGTCAAGAAGTTCGCCCTCGCGAAGGCGCTGAGTCGCTCGATAAGGCATTGGTGGATATTGGAAGAAGGTCGCAATCGTTCTTGTCTGCCGTATGGGGCGACACTAAACGCGAGTACCAAGGCGCTGGAGGTCTTGGAGTTGGAACCTTCTTGGAGGCAAGAAAATCTTATTACGATAAAGTGTTTGGTAACGATCAGGAAGCATTCTAATGGCAGGTTTAGATTTAGTACAAGTTCAAGAAGATATTTACGATCACGTCGTATTATCTTTTCCTGGATATAAGGTTTATCAGGACTTTATTCTTAATGACCAGCAACTTGAGAAGATTGACGCACGGGTAAAACCGTTTATCATTATTAGCTGGGATTCGCTAAGGCGATCGGCACGAAACGCATCATTTGCTGGAGTTCGTTTTGACGAATACTATTCCGGTTTTTCCATTGGCGTTATTGCACCTACACCGACTCAATGCAGACGGGCAATGAACTACATAACAGACGCTCTTATTGGCTGGTCTCCTGATGGTGTGGGGAAGCTCGTGCCTACTGGCGGTATTGGTTCTTTTGTTGTTTCGGAACGATCTGGAATTCCGCATCTTTATATGTCAATGTCCTCTTTTGTGTTTCCAATGAATGCAATTGATCCAGGTTCCAATATCTCTCCAGGAAGCTAATCTAGCCACCCAAAACGGTGGTAAACTAGATACATGGTACTTGCATTAAACACCGTGTCCGGGCAAATCGCTGACGTATCCCCAAAAATGTTACTGCACCCCAAGTTTAAAGATATTCTTGAGGTTGTAGAGGAAGGGCGGAAGCCCTATCTCCCCGAAATGTTTATGTCGGGAACCGTTGAAGAGCGCTCGGAAAATAAAAAGACTTACTCCAAGAAAAAGAAAACATTTTTTTCTGATTTTGTGGAGGAAGAAGAAACACTCGACACCAATGAGGAAGATAAATAATGGCAAACGTAAGGCTCTATCGTGAGAACATTACGTTCCTCCTTGCACACCCGGAAGCGTTTGCTGATCGCACCGCTCCGACCGCTACTGAGTTGAATGACTGGTACAACGCTAGCACTAACGCTGACGGACTGGTCTACAACATCACTTGTGCACTAAACGAGGACGGAACCACCTTTACGCTGGGTGACTCGGATACTGATGACTCTGTTACTTTTTGTGACGCGGGCAACGTTTCGACCCCAACGTTTTTCAACCCAGAGGTTGTTATGGAAGCGTTTCGCGACGCTGACGTTGCTGCCGATGGTGAGTACAATCTGGCCTTCGACCTTATGGCGTGGCCCGACATCGAATACATCGCAATTCTTCGCGTGGGACAAGACAGTGACACTACGTTCGCTGTGGACGACCGCGTTAAGATGGTAGGAGTCAAAACCGACTGGGGAATCGACGTAGTTGGTAACGGAGAAAATGTCCGTATCAACCAGTCCTTCTTCAACAATGACTTCGTTAACTGGAACTATGAGGTGGCGGCATAATGACTGACGTAAGAGTACCCGCAAGCGGCAACATCCGTATTTGGTGGGCATTAGAAAACGCATTTGTTAACTACAAGGCTCCGACTGCCGCTGAGATCAACGCATCTCTTGACCTGTCTGACGCTATCTCATGGAACGACCTGGACTTCAACCTGTCTACAAGCAACGAGCTGGATGACCCAGCAATTACCGCTTTGGGTAAGGTTATCGACCGTGGTTACACCAACTTCGGTGGTTCCATTTCCCTGTACTACCCTCGCGACTTTGATGACGCAAGCAGCAGCTACTCGTTAGCATACGACGCCTTGGACGCGCCCCGCACTAAAGGTTACCTGGTTCTTCGTGTTGATGGCGAAGAGTCCGCAGCGGCAGCCGCAAACGGCGAACTCGTTCATATCTTCAAGGTAATGACCGATGGTTACGCTGAGTCGATCACTGGTGAGGAAGCTTTCCGTTACACGGTTACCTTCTTGCCACAGGGTGACTTTGCTGTTCGCACGGTTGTTGGGTCCTCATTGACACCAATTGTCACGCCAAATACTTTGGCAAGCGAAGCTGGCGATGTAGACAAACTGGCCGCAACGGTTGGTACTCGCACCTACACCTACGGTTTGCTTTGGGCCTCAAGCGACACATCTGTCGCCACGGTTTCTAGCGCCGGTATTGTTACCTCTGTTGCAACCGGAACGGCAACGATCACTGGAACATTTGAAGCTAACGGAAACACCGACACCTGCGCGGTTACCGTTTCCTAGTAGAAACAACTCGAAGAAACCCCCGTTTAGTGCGGGGGTTTTTTCTTGCTTGTGATAAGATTTTGCTATGTCAGACATTGAAGAGATCGTAGAAAAAGCCAAAAAGCCCGGAGTTTTCAACATTGTTGATGCGGTAAAGGGTAGGGGTTATCCAACTACTGAGATTGAAGTTTTTTTAGATGAAGATGTTGCCTACATGGCGGCAAAGATGGAAGAAGAAATCAGTAAGATTGGCCTTGAGATGGATAAGGTTTCCGATACCAAGGAACTGAAAGCCATGACAGAAAGCTACGAACAGTTCATATCCAAAAAGAATGCCATCATTGAGGAAATGGGTGGCACTAAATACACATTTAGTTTGCGTGGTATTTCAGAAGGCGTCAGAAGCGATCTTTACGATAAGGCTATTGAGCGCTATCCAATGAAGTTTGATGTGGACCGCAATCCCCTTACCGGAGAAGCCGTAAAGAAAGAAGCAGAAAGCGAACCTCGCAACAAATACTTTACCGATATGCTGTGGGCGGCTTATGTGGTTAAAATTGTTGCTCCAGATGGTTCCGAGCAGGCTGGAATCTCTATTGAAGATGCGCACGAACTTAGGCGTAGCCTTCCCATTGCTTCGGCTAGTAAAATTACCGACTCGATTGAAAAGATGCGGGCCGCCACCGCTGTATTCATGTTGTCGGTGAATGAAGATTTTTTAGCCAAGTCCTAACCTGGACTGACCACGGGTGGTTCAGGACTTTACTCAAAGCGGCTGTTAAATCTGGTCAACCTCCGCAAGCTGTAATATTTAGCGACCCATCGCACGACAAGTGGGACGAGTGGGACTACAAGCTTTTCAAGGCTCACTACATTCTTGAGGATTGGTACCGTGACGGCATTCCTATTTGGTGGGACGAATCCGATCGCGTGACTTTTGACGCAAAAGCCAGAACGTCAAAATCCAGGGCGGCTATAGAAAGAGCGCAAGAGTCAGATTCTAAAAAGAAATCAAAGTCTTACGGTAAGTATTACGTTACGGAACAGAGGGTCATAGATGGTGGCGATATGCCGACTAGGGAAGAGTGGCTAAAGGAGCAGCAGATTAAGACTGGAGGCTCCAAAGAAAGACCATCGCGATTGCGTGAGCCTCAAATTCTACAAGGGAAAAAATAGCTAGTACGGTAGAATTAATGTATGGCGGATGACAGCTTTAATGTAGAGTTTACCGGTAAGGAGAATATCTCCGATATCGTCAAGAAGATGGCCCGTGCCGTTGAGGGCTTCTCTGACACGATGGGTGAGCTCCTTGGGCAAATGGAGGACGTTTCCAAAGCTCAAGAAAACTTTGCTAACTCGACCGGTAAATCCACCAAGGTTCTTTCTGAGCAGCAAAAGTCTGTCAAAGAGTCAGCCAAGAGGGTAAGCGAACTCGGAAAAGCCCTACAGTCCTCTGGGCTTACCGGTGCACAAAAACTTACAGCGCTAGATGCAATTAAAGCCAGCGCAAAAGACATCATCGAGCTGCGAAAAAGATTAGACCAAGCCGGAGACAGTTACTCAAACTTCCTCCAGCGAGGTTCCGTAGATTCTAAACTTCAAGGCACCTTAGAGCAAGTAAATAAAATTAGGGCTGCTTTAGACAAGCCAAGCGCTGGCTCGGGAACCTTCCTTAATACAGAACAGGCGCTGGCCGAGCTTCGTAGGCTTGAGCAGACCTTTGACTCCATTGTAAAAAGAGCTCAATCTGGCCAAACAGTAAGCCTAGATGTAACCAAGGCGAATGCTGATCTTTCCAGGTTCTACAAAACTCTTCAAGAAATTTCAGACCTGCGCAGGGCTGGAGCTCCAAGTAGTAGCGATTTGGAGCTTGCCGACTTCGCAAAAAACGAACAGGCCGCCCAGAGGCAACTTCTTGTTCTGGAAGAACTGCGACTTGAACTCGTTAGTGTTAGCAACGCAGCAAAGTCCGGGGACACTGGCGCGGTATCAACATTCAATAGATTAACTGAGCAAATTAGGAATGCTGAAAAAGAAGCAAAGCTACTTACAACCAGCCTAAGAACCGCACTAGACTTCGCTCCGCAAAAGCTTGCACCGTTTAATCAACAGCTTGGCTCAATGGGTTTCAAGCAAATCAAGCTTGATGACATATTCCCAAGCGAAGAACAGGCCAAGGTTGCTCGGCTAAACGATAAAATTCAAGACCTTGCCAGGCAGAACATAGCCGAAGGTGCAACGGTTCAGTCCTTAAGGGACCTTGGCATTGTTGTCAACAATGTTGACCAGAACATCGTGCGACTGGCTTCGCACCTTCCGCGTCTACGTTATGCAATTTATGATGTAAGCAACAATGCAACAATTGCGGGCACGGCGCTGCTGGGCGTCTCGGTTGCTACTTTTAAAATTGCATCAGACTTTGAAAGAAACTTTGCCGATGTTCGCAGAACGACTGGACTGACTGGAGAATCCGCAGAAGCTCTTCGTGGGCAACTTGTAGACCTAAGTAAATCAATTCCTGTTGGTTTTGCTGATCTTACACAAATCGCCACGCTTGCTGGTCAGCTCAACATTGCTGAACAAAATGTTGCGAACTTTACGGAAACGGTTGCCAAGTTCTCGGCTACCACAGACGTGACAATTGATGCCGCCGCTACCGCTTTTGGTCGTCTGGACCAGTTAGTCACTGGTGTGGATGGCCAGTTCGAAAAACTTGCATCATCTATCCTCAAGGTTGGTGTCAATGCGGTTGCTACGGAATCCGAAATCATCAAGATTGCAAACCAAATTGCTTCCGTTGCCAACATTGCTGGTTTTTCAGCCTCAGAACTTATTGGTTTCTCCGCAGCGCTTGCCTCCGTTGGAACCCGTCCGGAACTTGCTCGCGGTACGTTTACAAGACTTTTTACAGAAATTCAAGATGCGGTTTCCGATGGCGGAGATCAACTAGAACTTTTTGCACGGACGTCAAACAAGAGCATTGATGAATTCACGGGTGCATGGACCGATGGCCAGGGTGTTGATGTTGTTGTTTCCATTCTGGAGGGACTGCAGCGCGAAGGGGATAATGCTGATAGAGTGTTGCGTCAGCTTGGTATCACTAGCGTGCGAGATGTTCCGACACTACTGAAGCTTGCTCAGGGTGTAGATGAGGTTCGTAGACAAATTAACCTAGCTAAGATTGGTTTTATTGAGGGCACCGAGCTGCAAAAACAGTACAGTGTTATCACGAGCACCCTGTCGGAAAAGGTTATAGTACTTAAAAATAGCTTCCAGGCATTACTAGCATCTCTTGGCGCGGCTACTGGGCCACTGGGTGGCATTGTTGATTTCTTTATTCAGGTTGTGAATGTTTTAGAAGCTATTACAAGAAGCCCAGTTGCTTCGTTTTTCACCAGCATCCTCGTTGCCGTGGTTGGACTTTTTGGAGTTTTGGGATTGCTTGTTGGTGGCTTCGCCAGACTTATTGGAAACTTTTCCGGTGCGGCTACAAGTTTGATTGAACTGCGAACCACCATTGGTATAGCAAAATTAGCAATGGCCGACTTGACCGCAACAACAGCAATAAATACTGTAGCAACTGGTCAAGCAACCATAGCTAACGATCTTTACGCCCAGTCACTTGGTAGGGTTGCAGCAGCTTCTGGGGTTAGCGGCTTGGCTGATGTTGGCAAAAATGCAGCAAAATCAAGCACAGGCATAATCGCTCTCGGCAAGGACATATTTGCCTTGAGTGGCGCTGGAGCTATTTTTGCGAATATTGCAAGATTTGCTTCAAGGGTTGCGCTTCCACTTCTTGCCGTCGTTACAGTTGTTGATCTTCTAAATCAACAGTTTAAGTTCTTTGGCGAAACTGTGGAAAAGGTCGATAGAGATATTGGTCCATTCCTTACCGCAGCCGAAGCGGACACAAGGGCCTACCAGGACGCGAACGAGTCCCTCAAGAGTTCTTTTGAAACTATTCAGGTTTCCGTTGATGGCACCAAGAACGAACTTGGTGAATACGTCAAGCTTGTTTCGATCGGCAACGGCGAGCAGGAAATATTAAACGAACTTATCAATGAAACCACTGGCAACATGGACCTCCAAACTCTTGCCATTGGAGAAAACACAAAAGCTTTAATTAGAAATCAGCTAGCCAAAGACCTTATTACTGGTGCCGAGCCAATGGGCTTTTTTGAAAAAAGTGGTCGCCTCCTTTTGACTGGATTAAATCCATTTGGAGAGAGTGCTTCGGATGTATTGAATCAAGCAGATCAGAGCGAAGCACTTTCCGCTCTTATTGACACCATTGTTGACCCAACTCTAGGACCAAGACTTACACAACTCGGTTTCGATTACCAGGAATTTGCTAAAGCGGTAGCCGATGGCAGCGTAAGTGCTGCTGATGCCATTGCCGACCAGCTTGGCCCGGCCGCCACGGAACTGGCAAACCAGCTGCGCGAAGAGGGTCCGGAAAAGTACGCTGTAGAAATAGCTAATCTTGATAAAATTGCCCAAGACGGAGCCGCCGGTCTCAAGAGATACTCCGCAACTGGTGCCGAGGTGCGGGAAATGCTCGCTAAGGCCAAGGTGGCCGCCATTCTTGCTGGAGAAGGATTTATTGAGCAGGAAGAGGCAACTGGTCTTGCGGAAGATGCACTAGATGCCTACAAGTCTGCCTTTAACGATGCTTTTGGAACTAATGTAAATGCGGCAAACGACCTGTTTGGCGCACTTAGCAATCTTGACAGCGCACTACAAAGCAATGGGGCTAACTTTGATGCAATGTCCGCTCAGGGTGCCGCAAATCTTTTGGCTTTGCAGACAGCAACATTTGCCACTGTTGGCGCGGCAGAAGCACTGGGTCTAAGTACCGCAACTGGTATTGCTATTGTTTTTGGCCAACTCGTAAACAGTGGTGTAGAAATTGCCACAGCTTTTCTTCTTGCAAGACAAGCCGCTGCTGGTATCGGTATTGAAGTAACGGGTGTCGAGCAGCTTACATCTATTCTTGAGGGCTTAAACTTTAATTTTGATTCTGTTACCAAGTCAGCTGGCGGTGCTGGTGGAGCAATTAAAAGTTTTGCCGATCAGGCAAGAGAACTTACATCTTCATTGTTTGAAAACGCTAATGCAAGCAGGGCAACCGAAGATGCAATTTTTGCTTTGGGCGAGGCATTTGGTGAAAGCGGAGCTGAAGCTCTGTACGCTGGCGAACAGATGCAGGGTGCGATTAATGCAATTGTCGGCTCCTCTGGCGATGGGGAAACCGCAGTTGCCAATTTGGCAGCGCTTTTTGTCAAACTTGCAAATACAGTTGGCTCCCAATCCGACCCATCCCTTGTTGCGCTTCGTCAAACAATTACATCTCTTGCTCAGGAGTTTGGAATCACCAACGCTCAAGTTGAAAACTTTATTAAACTTGGCGGTGGCGATCTTGCAAACATAAATCTAGACAACTTCAACAGGGGTATGCAAAATGCCCAGAAAGAAGTTCGCACGCTTTTGGACTATGCAAGCGATCTAGAGGCCGTGTTCTCCCGTGCGTTTGATATTAGATTCGCCAGGACCTCTGCGCTTGACGACATTGCCGAATCATTCCAGGATCTTGCGGAAAGTGTTGAAGACGCAAGGTTCGAGTTAGAAGAACTACAGGCTTCGCAAAGCGACCTAAGTGCTGACCGCGGACTCAAAGAATACTTCTTGTCTATTGCCGAGGCGTACAGTGACACCCTCCGCGCCGCTCAGTTGCGCAAGGAGATTGCGGAGCTTGATCGCGAGCAAGTTGACAACCAAAGGAAGCTTCTAGAAACCCAAGCCATTGCCGGTGGAGATTTCGTCGGCCAGGGTCCTGGTCAGCGACAGAATCGCCAAGCACTTCTGGGGCTCGTGCAGAACTACCAGGACTACATCACCGCA
>Ga0209284_10003324_pt1 | contig 19965 bp, 22 predicted proteins | sample FRY03_FD_187211 | JGI IMG/M metagenome (GOLD analysis project Ga0209284, IMG submission 187211) | Freshwater microbial communities from Lake Fryxell liftoff mats and glacier meltwater in Antarctica - FRY-03 (SPAdes) (version 2) | ecosystem: Environmental > Aquatic > Freshwater > Ice > Glacier... | reverse complement strand
CACATATGCGTGGCTAGTCGGACTAGGAACCATGGGTCTTCTCGTGAGTCTTATCACGATCAGTGCCGCGGTCATCGTATTCTTCGCTCGCACTCGATTGGAGACAAATATCTGGACAACTAAACTTGCACCTGCGCTGGCATTCCTCGCATTTATAGCCGTATTTATCGTCGCTTTCCAGAACTACTCCATCCTCGGGGGCTCAGCCGAGTCCGCTCGGTGGCTCCTAGTCTTAATTCCCGTCGCCGCCCTCAGCGGCTGGGTTCTGGCCGAGGTAAAACTACGTCGTGGTCACGACATCGATTACTCGGTCGAACTTGGAGGCTGAGACGCATCTAGACCTCCCCACACCCGAGCCGCCGACCAGTGAAAGGTTGCCCCATGTCTCACGCCCTTGAACGAAATTTTGATCCTGAAGCGAGCGCCGCCAATCCGCTCGACTCGCTGCTGCCCGGAGAAATCCGAGAAGCCACTCGGATGGTGCGAGAGCAACTCGACCCGTCGCAGGATGTGTGCTTCTCCTTGATGCTCCTCGATGAGCCCTCCCGCGATGAGCTGGCGTCAGACGCTCCTCTGGATCGACGTGTCCGCGTGGTCACTCTTGACCGGACAACCAACCACACGATTGTGTGGCTGGTGTCCGTCACTAGCTCATTGGTGCTCGAGTCTCGCGACCTCACGACCGAAGGTGTAGTTGCACAGCCACCACTGATCGAAGATGAGTTCATCCTCATCGACGAGATCGTCAAGTCCTCACCAAAATGGCGCCACGCGGTGGCCAAACGCGGGATCACCAACTTTGATCTCATCCAAGTCGATCCCATGTCTGCGGGAAACTTCAGTTTCCCCGACGAGCAGGGGCTTCGAATGGTACGTGCAGTCGCATACATGGCCCGAAGTGAGCAGGACAACGCGTACGCGCACCCGATTGACGGGCTCGTCGCGTATGTCGATCTTACGAACCGCACGGTTCTTAAGATTGTCGACGACCAGCTGCTTCCGATCCCCGCTGAGGACTCCAATTTCTACGACGGTAACGGAATCCCCCTCCGCGAAGATCTGAAGCCCTTGGAAATAAATCAGCCAGAAGGCCCAAGCTTCGCCGTCGACGGGTGGACTGTGTCGTGGCAGAAGTGGTCCTTTCGTGTCTCCATGAATGCACGCGAGGGTCTGGTTTTGCACGACATCACCTATGACGACGAGGGCAACCGACGCACGGTCCTGTCAAGAGCCGCCTTCGGTGAGATGGTGGTGCCGTACGGAGACCCCCGGCCCTCCCACTTCTGGCGCAGCGCCTTCGACGCAGGAGAATACGGCCTCGGCGCGCTAGCCAATAGTCTCACGCTGGGGTGCGACTGCCTTGGCAATATTTATTACTTCGACGGGTACATGTGCGATTCCAAAGGAAACCCCTACACCCTAGAGCGCGCCATCTGCTTGCATGAGGAGGATTTCGGTGTCCTGTGGCGCGGGGCCAATTGGAAATTCGGCGGGTCATCGGTGCGTCGCAGTAGGCGTCTTGTCGTGTCGTTCTGGGCCACAGTCGGCAACTACGACTACGGGTTCTTCTGGTACTTTTATCAGGATGGGAGCATTGAATGTGAAGTCAAACTGACCGGAATTATCCAAACAGCCTCATTACCACCGGGAGAACACTCACCCCACCTGTCACGTGTAGCCCCAGAGCTCGCCGGACAGCATCACCAGCACCTGTTCTGCGTTCGACTCGACCCCTCTGTCGACGGTCCGCTTAACACCGTCATCGAAGTCGATGCGCAATCGGTACCGATTGGGCCGGACAACCCACACGGCAACGCGATACGCAAGGTGGCCACGACCATCAAGCGAGAGTCTGAGTCCCGGAGATCGACCGACGCTGCCGCAGGCCGAACTTGGCTGATATCAAACGACTCACAGAAGAATGATTTTGATGAACCCGTGGCCTACAAGCTTGAGCCAGCAATTGGGCCGCTGATGCTCGCTGACGATGAATCCGCCGTCGCTCAGCGCGCCACCTTCGCTAAGACCGCGCTATGGGTCACGCGATACAGCCCTGACGAACGATTTCCAGCCGGTGACTTCCCCAACCAGCACCCGGGAGGCGACGGACTGCCCGCATGGATTAAAGCAGATCGTGACCTGACCGATGCGCCTTTAGTAATTTGGCATTCATTCGGCACAACACACTTCGCACGGCCTGAAGACTGGCCCGTAATGCCCGTAGAGAGAGTCGGTTTCGCCCTGAAGCCACACGGCTTCTTCCGACGTAACCCTGCCCTGGATGTGGCCCCATCGATCTCGTGCGAATGACGTCGGTCGATAACCTGTCCGATAACGAACTAGCGTCGTGGCTATTTGAGGTCCAAGAACGTGCCGCCACCCAGTATCCAGGTCATTCGACCACTCTCGCCTACGGCCCGCACCCGGACCAATTCATTGACCTGTGGGGAGATCAGGATGCACAAGTGGTCATCGTCACCATCCACGGAGGCTACTTCGCAGCCGAGTTTGACCGGTCAGTGAACGAGCCCCTTGCGCGTCGCCTCGCGCACGAGGGCGCACTAGTAGCAAACGTGGAGTACAGACGAACAGGCTCCGTAAGCGACCCCCGACAGACGGTGGATGACGTGCGCCTCGCAATCGCGAAAGTTATTGCACAGAGCCCAAATGCAGCCCGGATCATCCTCCTCGGGCACAGCGCAGGCGGCTTCCTGTGCCTGGCCGGATCGACGGTGCCCGGCGTGGCCGCCATGCTGCCCTTAGCTCCCCTGACCTATTTGCGCGTCACCTCCAACGGGGGATGGGACGAGGGCGCAATTGAGCGATGGATCGGAGTCTCCCCAGAAGAGGATGTCGCAATGTGGGCGGGGATGGAACTTGCGGCTGTGGGCATCGGTCGGGCGGAGTGCATCGTGTTGCACGGCACCGAAGACAAAGTCGTTCCCATCGAACATTCGAGGCGCTTTGTTAGAAACTTGAGCCCAGAAACTCCATCGTCCATGCTCATCGAGCTGCCCGCAACTGGTCACTATGAATTCCTAGATCCAGAATCCTCGGCCACGGCCCAATTGTTGGCAGCACTCAGTCTCCCATAAAACTCGAGTGTGACACGGTAAATTTCGTCTAACGTGGCAGACATACAGCAAAAACTTTGATTGTATCTTGAAACGCCCATGTATGACTTTTCATTAATTCCAGTCGATTCCACGACTGCCATTTCTCTATCGCAACCCGTTCAGAAACGTAGATGTAGTAAACGTGATCCGATAGCTGGGTTTCCCCGCATCAATCACTTTGCAACGCTCATTCACGGTTGCGTTTTCGCGTGGAAGGCCTACACCTTTTACTAAGGCTCTTTATCCATTCGGAGCCTGCAGATCTCTTCTTCCCCCTCAGTAAATCGCTCCCTTCACGTTGAGTTAATGCCGTTTCTGAATCCAGATTCCCGTTCTTCCAATGCATGACACAGTTGCTAATAGTTTCCTCACGGATCTACGACTCTTTGGTATTGCACTAATCGGGCGACCGGACTCAACCACATATTTAGTAGCCTCAGCCTTAAACTGTGGTAGAAACTTCCTGTTCTTCGCCGATTCCCAACTTGCTGGCCGAATCCCGATGGGTAAGGTCGTGGGCCCTGAGGCTGCGATCGGCCCTGCTATTTTGCTTGCATCTGAAGCAAGCTCCTGGGTGACAGGACATCTACTACCGGTAGATGGTGGGTATCTGGCCCTGTGAGTGAAGAGACCGTGAGCCTGTCAGGCAATAAATTTAGCGGCCGGTGAAGAGTGGGCTGATAGCTCAGAATGATTCGAATGACCAATTCCTCCTCATCTCAGGTCCAAACCCCCATCAGGACGTAGCACGGATCCAGTGATACCCCTAGCTGCGCTGGATGCAAGGAAAACGTAGAGCTCGGCTATCTCATTCGGCTCCATCACGGTGCCGAGAATGGTTCGAGAAGCTATTGAAGCTCTCTTGGCGGCCTCATCTTGGAACAACCGGCTTCCTGGCGTTCCAAGCGCACCAATGCTGGGCAAATTCGTCATAACTCCACCAGGAGCGACCACATTAACCCGGACGTGTGGTGCCAACGCGCGCGCTGCCCATCGGGCGATCCCGCTTACGGCATATTTTGACGCCGTGTATCCGATTCCTGCACCCGTCTGTCCTTCGAGGAAGGCTGCATCCGACGACGTCATCACGACGCAGCCATGAGAGTCGCGCAGGGCCACTTCGGCAGCTTGGATGGCGAGAGCGTAACCGATGACGTTGATATCGAGTATGGTGCGCATCCGGGCGACGAAGTCGGTGGCATCTAGTTCCAGCCCCATACCCCCGTCGTGTACACCTGCATTGACAACCAACACGTCTAACGCTCCAGCCCGCTCGAGAGTCGTGTCCACAGCGATGCGGTGGGCGGACGAGTCTCGAACATCGCCAATAACACTATGAGCTGCATCATCGCACGGGCTAACGTCAAGGCTAATAGTAATGTCACCTAGCTCAGCGAAAGCTCGGACGACGGCCTGGCCGATTCCCGAGGCGCCACCCGTGACGAGAACTCCTCTGCGTTGTGGCTGAACGTTCGGCTCATTGCTCATTGATAACTCCGACACAACGTGACTCGAGTCCAATGATGCGCCCTTGCCGCCGTCTTCCTAGAACAAATGATCCGCTCCAGGTACCAGCAGCCATTAACGTTGACATGAATCACATCCTTTCGAATATACTTTGTAGTACAATACTATTCGTAGTTAGACCCTATAGGAGAACCTGTGGACAAAGTGTGCGGTAGCGCGGCCGAGGCCGTCTCGGCCATAGTGTCTGGGTCATCCATCGCGGTTGGGGGATTTGGCCTCTGCGGTATTCCACAGGTGTTGATCGAAGCGCTCGTCACTCAAGGCGCTGACCGGTTAAACGTTGTGTCAAACAACTGCGGGGTTGATGAATGGGGGCTGGGCATGCTTCTGTCTCTTCGTCGTATCGATCGGATGACCGCCAGCTACGTCGGAGAAAACAAAGAGTTTGAACGCCAGTTCCTCATGGGGGAACTTGAGGTCGAACTCAATCCGCAGGGGACCCTTGCCGAGCGACTTCGGGCAGGGGGGGCCGGGATCCCAGCGTTTTTCACTCCAGCCGGAGTAGGCACACCGGTGGCCGATGGCGGCATGCCCTTACGTTACGCGCCCAATGGCTCAGTTAGTTTGGAGTCCCCCGCCAAAGAGGTCCGTCGCTTTGACGGGCTCGACTACGTCCTTGAGCATTCGATCACCACCGATTTCGCCCTTCTTCGGGCGAGCCTGGGCGACCGCCACGGAAATCTCGTCTTTGCCAAGTCCACCCATAACTTCAATTCACTCGTCGCGGCTGCCGGGCGAACGACCATCGCCGAGGTCGAACAACTCGTTGAGCCTGGCCAAATTCCACCAGAGCACGTGCACACGCCTGGCATCTTCGTCAAACACGTTATCGTTCTGACCCCCGAACAAGCCGCAGCCAAGCGGATCGAGAAGCGCATGGTTAGCACATGAGTTGGGATCGCGCGGGGCTAGCTGCACGCGTCGGTAGAGAGTTGTCGAACGGCCAGTACGTTAATCTTGGCATCGGCCTGCCCACGCTGGTCCCGAACCATCTACCACTTGGCGTGCATCTGGTTCTGCAATCCGAGAACGGAATCCTCGGCACAGGCCCTTACCCAAACGAGGACGAGGTAGACGCCGATCTGATCAACGCCGGGAAGGAGACAGTCACTGTGAATGCAGGGGCCTCGTTCTTCGACTCAGCCACCAGTTTCGCAATGATCCGCGGGGGCCACATCGACGTCGCCGTCCTGGGTGCCATGCAAGTATCAGAGACTGGTGACCTCGCCAATTGGATGATTCCAGGAAAGATGATCAAAGGTATGGGCGGCGCCATGGATCTCGTACACGGCGCCAAGCGTGTGATCGTCATGATGGAACATACCGCGAAGGATGGCTCCCCCAAGATCCTCCAAAAGTGCCTGCTTCCGCTGACCGGTCGCGCAGTGGTTCATCGGATCATCACGGATCTGGCCGTCATCGATGTAACCTCGGAGGGCCTTGCCCTCGTCGAAACTGCGCCTGGCGTATCTGCCGACGACGTGGCGATGGCGACTGCTGCACCGTTACTGGGACGCTGAATCCGCATGTCACTAACCAACAAACTTTTGCAATGCAATGACGAAGACAGGCAAAAGCGCACCGCAAAAGATTGCGGTGTAACGTCCGGTCGGTCGTTGAGGCCTCTGCCGAAGAGAACAACGACAAATGCTTCAATGGTCAAATGCTTTGACAATACAAACAGTTGCGATAGCCCGTGTAGACACCACGACGCTCAACGCCAGCTACGACATTGCGCCTTGGATCACGGCGTCGCGGCCGCCGAGCACACGGCCGACAGACCCCCACGAACAACGAAGGGCTGGAATAGCGGCAGCCGAGGCAGGAATTACCGTGAGCGCGACCAGGCCGGAATCGAATGTGCACTTGTCCGAAGTTGTCGAGGTTGTGATGGAAGAAAGGCGAGGATGTGGAGGCTTTAATGCGAGCAATACATATTGGTTCTCCGGGACCCCCAGAAACGCTACGCCTTGTCGAAGTCCCATACCCCACAACCATCTCCGACGGCATCGGCGTAGAGGTGGCGTTTGCAGGAATCAATTTCTGGGACATCATGCAGCGCCAAGGACAAGTCCCGCTACCGGCTACTGGGATTCCGGGCAGCGAGGGCAGCGGACAAGTAACAGAAATCGGTTCTGCAGCAGATGGCTTTGCTGTCGGAGACCGGGTTGCGTGGTCCAAGGTACCGAGCAGCTATAGCGAGCGAGTGACAGCCTCTGCTCACTGGTTTGTCCATGTTCCTGATTCGGTCTCTTTGGAAACAGCAGCGTCGCTCATGATGCAGGGTACGACAGCGTGGTACCTCGCGGCGCAGGCTTGCCCGCTCAAAGAGGGAGAGACCGCCGTGGTATTCGCTGCAGCCGGCGGCGTCGGACATCTACTTAGTCAATTGCTCGCCCTTCGAGGTGTACGAGTAATCGGTGTCGTGAGCAGTGTTGACAAGGTGGCATTCGCGTCGATGTACTGCAATGGGGGCGTCGTTGTCGACTCGATCTCCCTCATCGAGAGCATCCGTCGCATTGAGCGAGACGGCGTCTCTACGGTGTTTGATGCCACCGGGGGTCCAGATGCTCTGCGCGACCTCGCATTATTGCGTCCGCGTGGGAAGGTTGTCTACTATGGAACAGCAGGTGGGCCACTACCCCTCGTTGATCTCGCACTTCTGTCGGCCGGATCGCACTCATTGAGCCGCGTCCGTGGTCAGGACTTCCTCGGAACGTCTGACCAATGGCGTTTTGCCGCACATGAAGTGCTTGCTCTCGCAGCATCCGGCTCGCTGAAATCACATCTGGACAGTTGCCGACCGCTATCGGAAGCCTCCGAGCAGCACATCCGCTTGGAAGGGCGACTGAGCATGGGCAAGTTGCTGTTGGCCGCATCGCGAAGTTAGTTAAGTATTCGAATGGCCTGCGTTGGGCAAGCCTCAGCCGCGGACTGGATCTCGTCAACTCGATCATCGGGTATGACATCGACTAGCAACTTGGCTTTGCCCGTTGCGTCGCTTACCTCGAAGAAGTCGGGCGCCTCAAAGGTGCAGTTTCCGTAGGCCTTGCAAAGTATCGTGTCGATCTCGACATTCATGGTGCTCCTTATTATTCGGTTGACAGCTCGATAAATTCAGATCAGTGGCGCGACGAAGATGCCTGCGTCTGGTGAGCCGATGAAAGGCCCAGGATTGCGAATGTTTGCCGTCCCCCACTGATCAGACCATTCGGGGGTTGTTGGGTGAACCCGGGGTGTCCACTTGCTCCAATCTTCAACAACTTGCAAGGCGGTTGTGTACTCGGTCACGAAACCAGATCTATCGCTGAAATATGCAAACGTGTTGTCTCCCGGTCCATGTCGGCCCGGCCCCCAGACGCAGGGAAGTCCCGACCTGATCAATCGGCCGGACGCTCGCATGTACTCATCCAACCCACGAGTCTCATAAGCCACATGGTTTAAAGAAACGTGGGGACTGGCAGCTAAGGCCATGGTGTGGTGACTATTCGAATTCCCTCGAAGGAAGACCATGTGATCAGCCAACCGATCAGACACCTGCAAGCCCAAATGAGTTCCATACCAGGCTGCCGCAGTCTCAATATCAGTAGAATTGAGGACCACGTGAGACAGCTTGCCGGGTTGCCACTCGCGTTCAGCAAGCTCCCGTGCAGGCGTCGAACGAACGTCGGAAAGTACTTCAAGGGTTCGACCCTCGTGATCAAAGAAACGGAACCCGTAGCCGCCACCCGGACCTTGAGTCTCGCAAGGGGCATCGATGAGTTGGGCACCCGACCGACGGAGGTGTGCTGCCAGGGCGTCTACTTCTTTTGAAGACGGCACGGCGAAAGAAATGAGATCAAGTCGGTCGTACTCGCTCTCGCGAAGGCGAAGGATGTAAGGGTCCGATGTGGCGGGCGCACCAAAGTACTGCAAACCACTGTCGGAATCCCGTTGCTCAAGGCCCCAAATATCCCGATAGAACTCTCGCTGATCCGCGAAGTCGCGAACACCCAGTGCGACATAGCGAATGTGGGTAATGCTCGTTGATTGCACTTTTTACTCCTTTACCTGTGGATCGCCCTGCTCAACGTAGCCGAGTAGCTTTCCATATACATCGGTCCGACGGTTGTCGAAGGGATCAATTCCTTTGCCTCGGTGCCGCGCCCGCTCCACCTGGTCTGCGTCTATCGAAAAGATCAGCATCTCCTCTAGCGACGCGGATCCAGGTCCGGCTAGGACGTCTCCGAACGGATCCACCCCTACGGATCGACCCAGAAACACCTTCTCTTGAACCGAACCGACCTGGTCCGCACAGGCAATAAACACCTGGCTGAGGTTCGCTTGAACGATTGCGCCCTCGACTTGCCCGATCCGACCGTCAGTGAGATTGACCTTGTCAAAGCCGGTCACCCAAGCCGTCGGTACCGCGACGAGTTCCGCGCCTCGCAACGCGAGGATCCGGACGACCTCGGGAAATCGCAGGTCGTAGCACACGACGACGGCTATCTTGACTCCTCCGATGTCAACCACCGGCAGGCCGACATCTCCCGGTGCAAAACAGTCTCGCTCGGACCCAAACAAATGCAATTTGCGGTAAAGCGAGACCGTATCACCTCTGGGATCAATCGTGACCACCGAGTTGTAGAGCCGATCCCCTACTGCCTCTGCAAACCCGGCAATGACGGTCGTCTTCCTGCAGCGTGCTGATTCGGCCCACGCTGTCAGACACGGTCCAGGTGAGTCAAGGCTCTCGGCGACGTCTTTTAGTCGGTCGCGATCGGTGACGTATCCGCAGGCAACCAATTCCGGAAGAATGACGACCGACGCACCCGCGGCCGTTGCTCGGTGAATCTCACGGGCCGATCTGGAAGCATTTGCCTCCGCGTCCAACGCGACCGACTGCATCTGAACGAGGGCAACCGTGCGGGTGCGCGTCATGACGATCAGTTATCTGCCTGCCACAGAAAAGATACCCTCTGCGACAGCGTCGACGACATCGTTCGGTCCGATATCGAAAAAGGCCATGATCCGACATGGGCATCCCTCCCCACCTTCGATCTTCCAGGGGAACGCCCCGATGACGCATCGCTTGTTGAGCACGGCCTCGATGTCACCGCCAACGTTCTCGGCATGGATGCAGCCAGCGGGAAATGCGAGGTGGTGCATTGGGAACAAGTCTTCCTTGATAACTCGGCCCGATAAGTGGTGTACGTACTCGTACTCACCGAAGTACTCCAGTGCCGACATGCCAACGTGTTCCTCGAACCTCTTGGTGATATCCGGGCGCATGTGCCGGATGGTCGTGTTCATCGGATGGTCACCTGAACCGGCATCAATTCCCCACCACGAAATCTCCATGTCCATCATCCATTTAGCCAGTTCCAGGCCTCCTCCAGGGTGCATGCAGAAGTATCGGACGAGGTCCTGCTGCGGCTGTCCGGTGTAGTACTTGTGCCAGCCGGTATGGATGATAATGATGTCGCCCTTTTTCACCTCCACCTTCGATAGAATGTGTTCGGGAGTGATGACGTCCCAGTCGCTTAATACATCAGACAGGTCAACAATTACACCCTCGTGGATAAGCTTGGTGAGCGGCAAAGAAGCCATGTCTGCGCCACCGTCCGCCGCGTGGATCGGTCCATCGAGATGCGTCCCTGTATGCAGCGATGTCTCGATCCGCTGCGAGACGATTCGGTTTGTCTGGAGTGTCTGGGTGTAGTAGATCTTGCACCCGGGATATCCCACCCACCCCGGGGTGTGCATTCCCCAATTGTGAGACAGGTCGACGATTTGCATATTGATCTCCTTCGGGTTAGCGCATAACGCGCAGGGATGCCACGTCCGTGGCGAGGACGCCGGATTGCGACCCCTTTGCTGCTTGGAAAATGTGATAAGCAAGAACGAGGTCCTGCTCCACGCTGCCGATGGACTTGAAGATCGTCAGATTTTCACGGTTGGGAACATCCGTCTGCAGATAGTCGCCTAGGAGTATGGCCGTTGCAGGTTCCCACCCCATAGTCGTCGCCTCGATGCAGTCACCTGATTCATGCGTTGCATCTGGTGTATCAACGACGGTCACAGCCGCACCGAGAAATATATCCCCTGTTAACTCCCGATGAACCGGCTGCGTGGACCCGATGGCGGCGATGAGTCGCACATCGCCGAGGTCTGACGGGCGCAGGATTGGGTCGTGATGAGACGACGTTGCAACGTAAAGGACGTCGCTGACACGTGTAACTTCCTGAGCATTCTCGGCTGCAGTTACTTCTATGCCAAGTTCAGCGCTCATTTCGTCTGCAAATGCGAGTCGATTAACTTCGGTTGGGCTGAACACTTTGGCACTCGAGACAGCCGTTGCCGCAGTTACCGCCCGTAGTCCCTCACGCGCCTCCTCCCCCGAGCCGACGAGACCAATTCGAATGACGTCACCTCCGGCCCAATGCCTAATCGCGGCTGCGGCGGATGCCGCAGTTCTCAGACTGGTGATCCGTCGCCCATCGACAACTCCGAGTATCTCTCCTGTCGATTCTCGAAACAGGTGCACGTGATAGCGCACGTCACGGCCGACACGGTGGAACTCCTTGTACCCGAGCAAGTCCAATGATGAGACAGTTCCGGCGAGAATCCTCATCCAGGCGACCGGGCCATTCACCTGAACGCGTCCAGTAATGATGTTTCCTTGAGCGAAAAGTCGCGCAGCCTCCTCTGCAGCCTCGAGCGCGAGTGGCATCGTCGCCAGTCGATCGACTTCGTGTCCGTTGATGAGCAGCATCTGTCCGTATTCGCTCATCGCGGGTTCCTGCCGGTGTAGAACAGGGAATCGTCGTCAGACGTCACGTCGAGTCCGGAGGCGATAGCGGCATTACGCAGAGTGCCCATTTGCGCGGCGCTGATTCGCATATGCGGTTGCCGAATCGGGCCGCCATTGAAACCATTGAGCCATCCTTGATATTTCCAATGCATGCGCGGCACCAAACCGCTGTTGGCGACCAGCGGAGTACAGACTGCAGCATGCGCACGTCGTGCAGGTGCCATACGCCAGTACAACTCCATACCCGCATCCCATGTGTCTGGCTTACTCAGCAATTTGAGCATGGTCGGGACTGTTGAACCCAGCCATTCGTAGTTAGATGTACCCATGAAGGACATGCCGTAGTTCGCAATCCATGCTGGCGCGTTGAATTCGAGGGGGTCCGTCACTATGACCCGCCCCTTAAACCGCTCGAAAACTGCTGCGATGCCTCCTACTCCAGGACCGCCCACCTCGTTCTTTATTGCAACCACCTGGGGAATGTCTTCGACCATGCGCTCCAGGAGTGAAATGGGAAAGCCTGCAGGATGCAGGCGGCCGAAATTCCACTGGTCTAATGCAAAGATTATTAGGCCCAGGCCAGAGGTATCGCCGATGCGCTTGGTGAACTCGTAAACATCGTCAAGACTCGCCGGATTGAAGTACAAAGGATACGAAGGCATTAAAAGATCCACCCCCACTTCAGAGCCCATCACCGCGGCCGCCACAGAGTCATCCAACGTAGGCTCTGAAACCTGAAGGATGGTCACGAGGTCGTCCCCAGCCTCATCGACGACGATCCTTGTGAATTCCTCGAACTCCGAGGGCGTTGTGCCGCACTCGGAAACGATTAGGAGGCCGGCCATCCCGATTTCCTTCTCACGCTGCACGTCGAAACGGATTGCTTGCTCGTTCAGCTCGTCGAGTGCGTCAGTGAATGTCGGCTGAATGCATCCAGCGCAACCACGCAGGCTCTCAAGAGCCCAGGTGCGCGCTTCACCAATCTTGTATTTAGTCATGATCTCCAACCTGATAGAGTAATATAAATAAATTTGGTGCTAACGATTATGAGACGTCTTCCCATTGTGCGGCGGCCACGAGTTCCTCAGCGGTTCCAAGCAAATCCTCGATGGCCACGTTGAGGGGCTCCGAGAGTTCGAGTTCGAGTGCCACCCCAGCGATTGCGCGCTGCGAATCGGGTCCACCAACGACGAGTACAGCGCAGCGAGGAACCGAAGCGAGTACGAGACGAGCGAGATCTACCGCTTGACCCAGATCATCCGCGTGTTCCACCACGACAGCAACAAATTGTGGAACGCCCATAACCTGGATTTGGTGGGCCAGCGCAGCAGCGGCTGCGCCTTCGACGTCCACGTCAACGAACAGCGCGTTTCCGTTGTTAGAAATCATGTCGGTCACCGAATCTTCAAGCGACTTGTGATCGCACCAAGCGAGAGTCGTCGGACCGATTGACGAGCCACCTAACGCCCGCAGCGCTCTTAAGCCGCCTCTTTCTGGCGCACTCAAGATAAGTGGAGTCATGACTGTTGCCCTTCGGGGCCCATCGGAGTTTCCAGCGCCTGTCCCACCTCGAACGCGCTCGACCAAGTTAGCGCCTCAAGTGCAATCGCATCCAACCGAACAAACGAGTCTTTTCCGAGCGAGCGGATCTCCAGCCGCTCGCCATTCCGAGTAGAGACTTTGCGAACGACGACTGCGGCAAATTCGTTCACGACAAGGATCTCGCTCTCGCTTTCGTCGTTAAATTCCGGCAGCGAAGTCACAACATGATCCGAAGCTGCGGAAAGTCGATTACTGACTGATCTAGGACAGCCCAGCGCTCAACGAGCGTGTAACTATCCCCCTTGACGCCAACCGCGTCGAATCGTTCGGCGGAAATAAACTTGGGTGCGTCTGACTGCCTTGTACCAATCAGTAGCACGTTACTTCGCACATCTAGCAAAGATTCATTCTCCACGAGTCTGACACGCACGTTACTCACAAAATGGCGGAATCGCACGGGCGGATTCTCGGCCCACGACGTTTCGTACATTTTTTTATCAAACCGGCTAAACCACTGGGTCTCTAGAGACCAGCGCGACTCGTCGATTAACAACGCTCGAGCGTCGTAGTGCGGTGCAAATGGGTTGTCTGGAGTGCGCGGCACCGGAATTCTGTAGGTGAAGTTTTCATCGACCAATCTGAGCCAATCGACATAGTTACGGCTGTCCGCTGCCTCCGCCTCTCGGCTAAGGAACAACGCTATGCCAGCATGAACATCTAATCCTGCGAAATTATCTGACTTCTCCTTGAAGGGAGGAGCGTAAATGGAGTTCACGACACCACCCTTGATTCTGCACCCATGAACTCTGCCCACTGCCGGTGAAAAGCCCGCAAAGTCCGCTCGGTCTTATCACCATCAACAACTCGGCCTGGCCAGCCGACACTTTCGGTCGTTTGGGGATGATTTAACCCACCGAGGTAGGTCACGTCCAGCTCGCGAGCTATGGCACCCACTGATGCCTCTGAAATTCCCACGAAATTCTCGGCGTCATCGATTTCGAAGACTCCTGATGGCCCGTTAGTCCGCAGATAAGCGAGCGATGATAGGCGGTTCCAGACGGGGTCAGCTTCCTTTGGTCGAAAGAGAAACCACACGACCTCGCATTGAGTCGCAGATATTGGATAGCGCACTGTGAATCTGATGTAGCGAGCATGCAGGTCTGGCCCGTCAACGTTGGTTTTAAAGTTTTCAAGGAAAGACGCGTTTGGAAAAATTGAGCCATGCGTGACGGAAAGCGCAGACATCATCTCCTGCTGACCCTTGTCGAGGTTGCGATCGAATGACTCCCACATGTACGCTGGATACCCCCAATACATGTTCTCATCAATTTCAACAGGTAATCGCTGAACACGGATGGTGTGACCATTTCCGCAATCCACTGTGCGGCCAGAAAAGCGTGGCTTGAGATTCTCAGTAAGTTTTTCCAAGTCAGCAGTGGTTGCGAAAAGGCCCAACTCTACAGCTGTCGCGTGGGTCACCATCGTGTGATAACCATCTCCCGAAAGGTTCTCGCCTTCGGTTTTCCAATTAGCTTGGACAATGTTTCGCACGGGAGTTCCAACGACTTCCATGCCTCCGTCGAACTTTCCCAAGATTGCATGAAGATACCATTTGAGATCACCGAGATACTCGTTCAATGGGATTGCATCCGGATCCCAATTGGCGAAAACCAGCCCCATGAAAGTGTCAACTTGTGCCGGCTCGTAAAGGCCCAGCGTAGACTTGTCAATCCCATTTTTCCCATAGACATCTGGCTGATAAGTTACGCCCCGCAACTCACCCGTGTTGGCGTAGGTCCAACCGTGATAACTGCAGCGAAAATGAGATGTGTTGCCTTCGTCTGCTCGACACAAGGGAACCCCACGGTGACGGCAAGAATTGAGGAATACTCTGACGACGCCATCCTCGCTACGAATAACGATAACGCGGTCCAACCCCATCTTGCGCTGAACGTAATCGCCCGGCTCTGGCATCTCGCTCTCGTGAGCAACGAACTGCCAAGTCTTTGAGAAGATTCGCTTGATTTCTTCGGCAAATACTTCTTCATCGCCCCAAGACCGGCGCGAGACCGATAAGGGTGTCTCAGACTCAGAAATGCTCATTTTGACTCCTTTTGGCCTCGTGTAATCAAAAAAGCATATCATATTTGTTTTCTGTATGACATACTTTAAAATAAGGGGTAAGAATAAGTAAGGAGGACGACTTGATGTTGACACACGGGCGCCTGCCTTGGCCTAAACCCAGCGAACTGCCACACGATGGTGAATCTCTTTATAACTCAATTGCCCGTGGTCCACGCGCCCTCGGTCCTCAGTACTTCCGGCTCACCAACGAAGACGGGTGCCTAGAAGGTCCCTTCAACTCGATGGTTCTCGCTCCGTCGGTCGGCTCCGCCCTGCAGTCTCTTGGAACTGCGATCCGGTTCCAGACCGGACTCTCAGCGCGGGCGCGCGAGATCGCGATCCTCTCGGTCGCCGTAGCATTGCGCAGCGAATTCGAGTGGTATGCCCACGAGCAGATAGCTCGCGCTGCCGGAGTCAATGACGAGCAACTCAGGGGGATTCTTGAGGGTAATGGCTTAGAGTCCTTGAATTGGGATGACGCGATCATCGCCGGCCTTGCATCTAGTCTCGCACTGCGTCTAGAAATCAGCGAACACGACTACAAGCAGGCCCAACACATCCTAGGAACAACATGCCTCATCGAACTTGTAACGCTTGTCGGCTACTATATGTTGCTCGACCTGACGATGAGCACGTTTCAGACGCCTCTGCCAGACGGAGTCCCATCACGATTTACAGGAGCGAGAAATGACGAATAGCACGAAGGTGTCTGGTACAAAGACAAAGAGCGTCGTACCTCGACTCGGGACCACGTCGTTGACTGATAGAACTACCAAGGCGCTGCTTGAGGCCATTCTGGAGCGCCGATTTCCCGAGGACCGATTGCCCTCGGAACCTGAACTAGCCGAAATGCTGAGCGTCAGCCGAACCACTCTGCGAGCGGCGTTACAGTCGCTCGAAAGGCTGGGCATGCTCAGCCGAGTGCCGGGTCGAGGCACCGTCATACGCACACACATCGGTCGCGAGAGCGTAATCCTGCAACGGCTCATCGGCTTTCGCGCGATGCTCAAGGCCACCCATGAGGAGGTCAAGGTCGTAGGGCGCTATCAGCGTGAGGAACGCCCGGGGCCAGAGGCGATTCTTGCACTGCACGTCACGGATGCCACTCCTGTCGTGTCAACATCGAAGATTTTCCTTGCGGACGGCCATGCGGCGCTCCACATTGAGGACCAGATCCCATTCGACTACGTCTCCAAGTCGACGCAGAAGGCACTAAGGGACGGCCGCGGCTACGATTTTGAAGATTCTATCTTTGACTTCAGCCAGACGTGGCCGGGACGAACAATTGATCACATCGTCGTGGAAATAGTTCCCGTCCTTGTGCCGGACTCCCCCCACTTCCCACTTGAACTCGCGTCAGGTTCTCCCTACGTGATGCTACTCGAAACTCATTACACAGAGCAGGGAGAGCCAGTCGCATTCAGCCGTGTCCACGTTGACGATCACTATATTAGGTTCCATGTCGTCCGCCACAACTGATAAACGGCGATCGCGAGGTACAGCTGTCGTCACCGGTGCATCACAGGGTATCGGCAGGGTCTTTGCACGAGCCCTCGCAGCCGCGGGTCACGACATAGCAATTCTCGATCTATCGCCCGCCCAAGAAACACTCATTGACGTGAGGGCAGAGGGTAGCGAGGGCCTTTCATTTGAAGGCGACGCTTCTGACCCCGAAACGGTCGATGCCTTCGGTAAGCAGGTCCGCTCGCATCTGCGTCCAGTGCGGGTCGTCGTGAATAATGCAGGTATCTCGCCGTACGCTCCTTTCCACGAGACTGACTTAGCAATGTGGCACCAGGTCATGCGTGTGAATCTTGACAGTCTCTTCCTGATTACTCACCAGTTCTTACCTGAACTGATCGCGGACGGCAATGGCCGAATCGTCAATTTGACGTCGAGCGTCGTGTCAGATCTTCAGGCTCGAAACATGTCTGCATACGCCACAACCAAGGCAGGCATCATAGGTTTTACTCGTGCACTTGCTGGCGAACTGGGTGTTCACGGCGTTACGGTCAACTGCATTGCACCAGGAATCGTACTGACGCCCGACATTGCCGACAGAGTCCCCGCTGAGCGGTTAGAAGAGTATCGGAATCGCCAGTCGATCAAGCATCTGGCGACGGCCGAGGACCTTGAATCGGCCATGGAGTTCCTTGTGGACGAGCGGTCGCGACAAGTCACGGCGATTATCGTCCCCGTCAACGGTGGACGGGTCGTGGCATGATCCTTGCCGGCGTGGGATTCGGTGGCACCGATCATGTGGGGCTCACCGTTCCAGATCTTGATGAGGCGATTGCATTCTTCGAGCAAGTTTTTGGCGCACAAACTATTCTGAGACACCCCGGCTATTCTCCAAGCGCAGAGGTAAACGTGGGCAATTTCGCTCGAGAGCCGGAGGTCACGGTCGAGGGGATTGCGATGGTGCGCGTCGCGGGCATGAATTTCGAACTACTTCAATACGAAAATGACTCTATGAGCGGACAATGGCCGACGACCGATGCAACAGGAGGCCACCACGTGGCGTTCTACGTCGCAGACTTGGATCGGGCCGTTGTTCAACTCAGGGCTGCAAGCGTCGAAGTTCTCGGAGACCCTCTCGCGATGGGAGGACCCGAGGCTGGTCCAGGGGCGCGCTTCGTCTACTTTCGCGCGCCCTGGGGCATGTTCTTTGAGTTGGTGTCCTACCCATCAGGCAAGGCATATGAGAGTAGCACCTTTGCGAGACTCGCTACCCCTCGCTAATCCGAGTCAGGGGCCTTGATGTTCGAGAGCGCGATCACCGTGAGGTCGCTCATAGAGTGAATCGCGCTATTCAATTTCGTTAATTTCCAAGCTGCTTGCGGTTGGTACAGACCCGAGTTAGAGACAAAATATGCTACTACAAAATACATATAGTGATGGAAGGCCGATGAAAGGCCTTCGGTCTAAGAGGTCGGCTCGGTACGTCCAACTCGGAGCCTGTGTCTCTTTTGCCGAGCACCGAATCGTCTTCTGGCAGCGCCCGCGCAGGACGACCGCGGGCGGCTGATGTCCTGATTCAGTCGGAGGAACTCGATTTCAACGGTGCTAGCCAGCGCAGAACCCTAATTCGGCCCGCTGGCGGCAGGTGGCGCACCATGCCAACGAGGATCCGATAGCGCAAGCTGGGGACGCAGATTTCACGGCCAGCGTCGAGCCCCTCGAAAGCCGCGCGGGCGACGTCCTGCGGCGTAAGCCACATCCAAGGACGCACGCCGCTCGCATCAGTGCCGCTACGTCCATGAAAATCCGTCCGAGTGAATCCCGGTACGAGCGCCATCACCTGCACTCCCGATGTCCTACATTGCGCTGCGAGGCCCTGAGTCGCGGACAGAACCCACGCTTTGGATCCAGCGTACGTGCCGGCCGACCAGTAGGCAGCCGTGGACGAAACGTTGACAATTATCCCCGTGCCGCGGGGACAGAAGACTTCCGCCGCCACCTGAGACAACTCGAGGACAGTGCCAACGTTCAACTCAAGCATGCGCCGCTCATCTTGGATACTTCCCCAGGGATAGGGCTGTGAAGTTCCTAAGCCCGCGGCATTGATGACCCCGGCACAAGGCCGCTCCTCGTCGCGCAACCGTGCGCAGGCGGCAGAGATTCCACCACTCGTGGCCAAGTCAGCGACGAGAACCTCATGGGCCGTGCCTGGTAGTTCGGATACAAGGTCGAACAGACAAGCCGAGTCCCGTCCTACGAGCACAACGGCCCAGCCGCGAGACGCGGCCTCCACCGCCAGCGCCCGACCTATCCCCGACGAGGCGCCCGTGACGATTAGGTAAGGGGTTGTCATCTCACGGCCAATCCGCTGACGGGCCAAGTGAGCCGGCCCTTCGCTCCGCGAGTGGCCGAAAGGGCAAGCCAGATATAAACCTGTGTGACCTCGTAGGGTTCAAGCACGGGAACCCGTTGATTTGCAGGAGACAGGTGGGGTTCCGCGTCCCCCAGTGTCGAGGACTCTCCTCGGGAACGTCATATCACTCATAGACTTCTGCTTCACTGCGCGAAGACCATCGGCCCGGCCTCGCGGACCAGCTGCATCGTTGTACAGCGTATCCCTCCTCCGTACTTGATGACCTCGTCGTAGGAAACTTCGATGACCTCGACGCCACTTTGTTCAAGCAATCGACGCGTTCGAGGGGCCCCGCTCGACATGACGACCAAATTCGGCTCGATCGTGATGAGATTCGCGGCTGCCACGGTCTCCATCTCCTCACGATCCGCCTCAATGAGCTCGTAGCCGATGGAGTGCAAATAGCGCAGCGTCTCGAAGTCGCACCAGGGCGGATACACCAGAGCAAGGCGGCGGTCCAGTGGCGCGACCCACATGTCCGCATGCATCCATCCGAATATTTCCGGGTGGTACTGGTGGAGTGGACCCGGTGACCGCGCAACCCAGACCTGATACCCGGCACGCTCGAGGACGGGCCGCACTTGGTCGAGACCATCCTGGTTGCAATCCTGACTGAGCATAGCAATGATTAGATCGTCTGCCATCCGTGTGAAGGCGCCAACCTCACACACACCCTTGCCATGCACCGTGAGCAGAATCGGACAGTTGATTGATTGCAAATACTGCGACACGTAGCGCGATCGACCGCGCCAGTAGGGCGCGCCTTCGCGCGCGATGATAGCGCCGCCGTTGATGACAAATCCTGCTGCGGCTGAGACCGCGCGCTTGAGTGGACCGTACGCCGACTGCGGGGTCTCAGGGTAGTTGAACGTCAAAACGTCAATTCCCAGACTGCGGTAGGCCTCCATGAGTCCTGCGTGCTGCTCGATCATGAGATCGAGGTTGGGTAAGTCCCCGCCGTACAAGAAAAAGGCCCGCTCGGTGTCGTA
>Ga0209284_10003318_pt1 | contig 19993 bp, 16 predicted proteins | sample FRY03_FD_187211 | JGI IMG/M metagenome (GOLD analysis project Ga0209284, IMG submission 187211) | Freshwater microbial communities from Lake Fryxell liftoff mats and glacier meltwater in Antarctica - FRY-03 (SPAdes) (version 2) | ecosystem: Environmental > Aquatic > Freshwater > Ice > Glacier... | reverse complement strand
TTCTCAAAGCAAAGAAAACATCTTTAATAATTTGATAGTAAGAATGGTCAAATCAGAAAAAATTTATCAGGCTGAAATTATATGCTCGTAGCTACTGACCTCAAAAAATCTTTAATGCTTATTTTTTGATTGCTGAAGTTTGTTTTTTCAAAAATAGAATTAATTTAATCTGAGCATTCTCATTTATAATATAATTCAGAGTTTCTAAATCAAACTATTTATTTATCCTCGAAATACCTAAAGAAACTTCAAATTAAACATTATATTATTCAACAACTTAATTTGAATTAAAGCAAAAAAAAACTCCATTATTTCTAATGGAATTTTTTATTGTGGGCGATGAGGGGTTCGAACCCCCGACCCCCTCGGTGTAAACGAGGTGCTCTGAACCAGCTGAGCTAATCGCCCTTTGAAGGAGTGCAAATATACATTTTGAAATTGTATTTGCAAACAAAATACAGAAATAAAATCAAAATTTATTTTGAGTCACAAAATGTTTATTTTAATATGAAATAGAACCTAATATTTTAGCGATGAATCAGTATAGTACTATATTTGTAAAAACAAAATAGTAACAATGGCTCGATTTAAAGAAAATGATTTACCAAAATCAAAAATTACGGCAACTTCGCTAAACAAGGCAACTCTCATTTTTAGATATGCCGAAAACCATCGCTGGAAATTCTATGTAGGTTTAGTTTTTCTATTGTTAACAGGAGCTACAGCCTTAGCATTCCCCAAATTAATGGGAATGTTGATTGATTGCGTGAAAGATAAAAATTATGACCAAGCAAACTATATTGCCTTATTACTGATTGTTATATTATTTTTACAATCCATTTGTTCCTTTTTCAGGTTATCCTTATTCATCAATTTCACGGAGCATACACTCGCTAATCTTCGATTGTCATTGTACAGTAATTTGGTAAAACTGCCAATGTTATTCTTTTCTCAAAAACGTGTAGGCGAATTAAACAGCCGCATCAGTTCTGACATTACACAAATCCAAGACACACTTACAACCACAATCGCCGAGTTTTTAAGACAATTTATTTTAATTATTGGTGGTGTTATTTTGTTAGCAACCGAGAGTGTCAAGTTAACCTTATTAATGTTATCCGTAGTTCCGCTTGTGGCTGTTGCTGCGGTTATATTTGGAAGATTCATTCGAAAATATTCAAAAAAAGTGCAAGATCAAGTTGCCGAAAGTCAGGTTATCGTTGAAGAAACAATGCAAGGAATCAGCATTGTCAAGGCTTTCGCCAATGAGTGGTATGAAATTGCTCGCTACAAAGGAAAAATAAGCGAAGTAGTAAAACTTGCCATCAAAGGCGGCATATACAGAGGTTACTTTGCTTCTTTCATTATTTTCTGTCTCTTTGGAGCTATTGTTTCCGTGGTTTGGTATGGCGTTCGATTGAGTATTAGCGGCGAAATGAGCGTGGGGCAATTAATATCTTTTGTTTTGTATTCCACATTCGTAGGTGCTTCTTTTGGTGGGATTGCCGAACTTTATGCCCAAATTCAAAAAGCAATAGGAGCAACTGAACGCGTTTTTGAATTATTGGAGGAATCTCCAGAAAAAATCAATTCTACTCAAAATTTGCATTCCGTTCAGAAGATACAAGGAAATGTAACTTTCAAAAATGTGGGTTTCACTTATCCTTCCAGAAAAGAAATGAAGGTTTTGAAAGGGGTTAGTTTCACGGCCAACTTTGGTCAAAAAATTGCCATTGTGGGACCAAGTGGTGTCGGAAAATCAACCATTGCTTCCTTATTGTTGCGTTTTTACGATATTGAAAGTGGCGAAATATTGGTAGATGGAAAAAACATAACCGATTACGATTTGGAAAATCTCCGCGGCAATATGAGCATTGTTCCCCAAGACGTAATTTTGTTTGGCGGAACGATAAAAGAAAACATAGCTTACGGAAAACCAGATGCCACCGAAGAAGAAATTATTTTGGCTTCTAAACAAGCCAATGCCTTGAACTTTATCGAAAGTTTTCCCGAGAAGTTTGAAACTATCGTTGGCGAAAGAGGCATTAAACTTTCTGGAGGACAAAGGCAACGCATTGCAATTGCTAGAGCTTTGCTGAAAAACCCAAGAATTTTAATTTTGGACGAAGCCACGTCATCATTGGATAGCGAAAGCGAAAAACTGGTTCAGGAAGCCTTAGAAATTTTGATGGAAGGAAGAACGAGCATCATTATTGCCCACCGTCTTTCGACTATTCGAAGCGCTGATCAAATTTTAGTGTTGGACAAAGGTGTCATTGCTGAACAAGGAACGCATCAGGAATTGATTGTGTTAGAAAATGGAATTTATAAAAACTTGAGCAATTTGCAGTTTAGTAATTCTTAAAATCCTATCCATTCCCGATAACTGTAGGGACTCCAGAAAAGATGAATTAAAAAAAACTCCATCGCAATGATTGGAGTTTTTTTTATCTAAATTTCGAAAACTGAAAACTGAGACTGAAAACTGAGACTGAAAACTGAGACTGAAAACTGAGACTGAAAACTGAGACTGAAAACTGAGACTGAAAACTGAGACTGAAAACTGAGACTGAAAACTGAGACTGAAAACTAATTACTCCTTCCCTTTCCTTCTATCTCGTTCCGCTTTTATCATGGCTAATTCACGACTGGTTTGTCCCGCTACAGAAGTATTTTCTTCAGCACGACGAATCAAGTAGGGCATCACGTCTTTTACGGGACCAAAAGGCAAATACTTGGCAATATTATATCCGTTTGCAGCCAAATTATAACTGATATTGTCGCTCATGCCGTACAATTGTCCAAACCAAATTCGGTCATCATTAGTTCGCAATCCATTTTTTTCCATTAAATTCATCAAGAAATAAGTGCTAGACTCATTGTGCGTGCCTTCAAAAACCGACATACTGTCAATATTGTCGACCATATATTTTACAGCTGCATTATAATTTTCATCCGTGGCTTCTTTAGAGGAACAAATTGGTGTTGGGTAACCTTTTTCTGTGGCGCGTTCATTTTCTTTTTCCATATAAGCCCCGCGAACTAGTTTCATTCCAATGAAAAACTCTTCTTTCTTTGCTTTTACATGTAATTTTTTCAAATAATCCAATCGATCCCATCGGTACATTTGCAAAGTATTGAAAACAATTGGCTTTGATTTATTGTATTTCTGCATCATTTCTTCGACCAAATTATCGACTGCATCTTGCATCCAACTTTCCTCGCTATCAATCAGTAAAGCAACATCATTGTCATAAGACGTTTTACAAACTTTTTCAAAACGAGCCACTACTCTATTCCATTCTTCAGTTTCGTCAGCATTCAATTTTTTTCCTTCACCAATATCTTGGTATAAAGCTAAACGTCCAAATCCTGATGGTTTAAAAACAGCAAAAGGAATCGCCGTTTTTTCCTTGGCAAAATCAATGAGTTTCAACGTTTTTTCCAAAACAGCATCGAACTGTTCTTCTTCTTCTTTACCTTCAACAGAATAATCCAAAACAGATGAAACTCCTTTAGAATACATCTTATCCACCACACTAATACAATCATCTTCACTAACACCACCACAGAAATGGTCAAAAACAGTGGCTCGAATCAAACCTTCAACCGGAAGATTGGCCTTTAGAGCAAAATTTGTCACCGCAGTTCCTATCCGTACCAAGGGTTGATTGTCAATTAATTTGAAAAGAAAATAAGCTCTATCGAGTTCGGTATCGCTTTTTAATGAAAATGCAATTTGTGTATTTTGGAATAAATTTTTCATTTTTTGTTAAATTTTTCTACAAATATAAATAGAGTTTTGAATATTATTCAGCAAAAATTACCTTATTTTGCCTTTTCAATCAAATAAATATTATGCAATCTATTCAAGCCAATAATTATCCAATCTATTTCAACGAAAAAGGATATGAAGCCCTTAATTCATTCCTAAAAGAGAGTAAATATTCAAACTTATTCTTAATCGTTGACAGCAATACTAATGAGTTTTGCTTGTCTAAATTCCTGCCTTATCTCGAAACGGATCTTGCAATGGAAATAGTGGAATTTGAAGCGGGTGAAACCAACAAAAATATTGAGACTTGCGTCCAAATTTGGAATGTCTTGACAGAACTTGGTGCTGATAGAAAAAGTCTTATCATCAATCTTGGCGGTGGTGTTGTCACAGATTTAGGAGGTTTTGTGGCTTCGACGTTCAAACGAGGAATGGATTTTATACACATCCCAACCACTTTGCTATCGATGGTGGATGCTTCCGTAGGTGGCAAAAATGGTGTTGATTTAGGAAATTTGAAAAACCAGATTGGCGTTATCAATGTTCCAAAAATGGTGCTTATTGACACTCAATATTTAGAAACACTCTCTAAAAACGAAATGCGATCTGGTCTTGCCGAAATGCTCAAACACGGATTAATTTACGACAAAGAATATTGGGAGAAATTCCTAGATTTAAAAGCCATTGATTATGCCGATTTTGATGAATTGATTTATCGTTCTGTCGAAATCAAAAATGAAATTGTAATTCAGGATCCAACGGAAAAAAGTATACGCAAAGCATTGAATTTTGGACATACATTGGGCCACGCCATTGAAAGTTATTTTCTAGAAAACGAAAACAAGAAAACCTTGCTCCACGGAGAAGCTATTGCCATTGGAATGATATTGGAAAGTTACGTATCCTATGAAAAAAAATTAGTAAGCCTTGCCGAATACCATCAAATAAAAAGTACGATAAAAGCAATTTATGACGAGGTCGTTTTTGAGGAAAATGACATCGAACCCATCCTAGAATTACTCATCCACGACAAGAAAAATGAGTATGGCAATATCCAGTTTGCATTAATTGAAGGCATCGGAAAAATAAAAATTAACCAATCAGTTGAAAACGAATTGATTCTAAAAGCTTTCCAAGATTATAAATCATAAGCTTTTTTTATAAAAAGGGTTGCTTTACGTCTATTATATTTTTTACATTTGCAGCAATGAAAAACAATCAAAACCAAAGAAATTATAGTTCCATCAAAAACAAAAACAATAGCTATTTTCAAAGAATATTGAAACGTTTTTATGGCATCAAAGGCTCCATTAGTTTTGACATCTTTCAATATTTGAAAGCCGATCACGAGAAGCTTCAAATTGTTTATGCAAATATTCGGGTTTGAATTCGTAGCTTAATTTATTTTCTAAATATAATTAATCTAAAATACACAAAATCCGATGAATACTAAATATTCCGATTTAATAAATCAAACTTATTATTTTCCCCAAGAAGAATTTACTTTAAACAAAGACAACCTCGAGTTTCACAACATCGATTTGATGAAACTAGTCGAAAAATATGGTACACCATTAAAATTTACCTATTTGCCACAAATTTCCAACAACATCAACAAAGCCAAAAACTGGTTTCGTAAGTCAATGGAAAAAAACAATTATGAGGCCAAATATTACTATTGCTATTGTACCAAAAGTTCTCATTTTGAATATGTAATGAATGAAGCTTTCAAAAACAACATTCACATAGAAACTTCTTCGGCTTTTGACATTAATATTGTTGAAAATTTGATGGCTTCAGGCAAAATTAACAAGAGCACCTACGTGATTTGCAATGGATTTAAAAGAGAACAATACATCGATAACATTGCGCGAATCATTAATAGCGGATATAAAAATACGATTCCAATAATTGACAATTACGAGGAACTAGATCTTTTGCAGGAAAAAATAAAAAGAAAATTCAAAATTGGGATTCGTATTGCAGCAGAGGAAGAGCCAAAATTCGAATTTTATACTTCCCGACTTGGCATTGGCTACAAAAACATAGTTCAGTTTTATAAAAAACAAATTCAGGATAACAAGAAGTTGGAACTTAAAATGTTACACTTTTTTATTAATACTGGAATTAACGATAATGCTTATTATTGGAACGAATTGGTAAAATGTATTAAAGTATATGTTGCCTTGAAAAAGGAATGTCCTTCGCTGGATGGATTAAACATTGGTGGTGGTTTTCCAATAAAAAACTCCTTAGCATTTGAATATGATTATCAATATATGATTGACGAAATTATCAATCAAATCAAGATTGCCTGTGACGAAGCCGAAGTGGATGTTCCCAATATTTTCACCGAATTTGGTTCTTATACCGTTGGCGAAAGCGGTGGAGCCATTTATCAAATTTTGTATCAAAAGCAACAAAACGATAGGGAAAAATGGAACATGATTGATTCCTCTTTCATCACCACTTTACCAGATACTTGGGCTATCAACAAACGTTTTATTATGCTGGCGGTTAATCGTTGGAATGATACTTACGAAAGAGTTTTACTAGGCGGAATGACCTGTGACAGCGATGATTATTACAATTCTGAGCAAAATATGAATGCCATTTATTTGCCAAAATACAACAAAGAAAAACCTCTATATATTGGATTTTTCAACACAGGAGCGTATCAAGAAACCATAGGCGGGTACGGCGGTTTGCATCACTGCTTGATTCCAGAACCAAAACATATTTTAATTGACAAAGATGAAAACGGAATATTGGCAACCGAAGTTTTCTCGGAACAACAAACAGCAGAACAAGTTTTAAAAATATTAGGTTACGACAGAAAATAAATAGTTAATGCACAATTAGTTAAATTAAAAATTCGTTAAATTTGAAAATGTTTTTTCAAGTTTTTGATTTTTAAATCTTTAAATTTAAAAAAATGAGTAAAGGACCAATCAGTCAGTTTATCGAAAAGCATTATTTGCATTTCAACTCTGCATCTTTAGTTGATGCCGCAAAAGCGTACGAACAACAATTAGCCAACGGGGCAAAAATGATGGTAAGTATGGCTGGTGCAATGAGTACCGCCGAAATTGGGAAAATTTTTGCCGAAATAATTCGTAAAGATAAAGTACAAATTATTTCTTGCACAGGTGCAAATCTTGAGGAAGACATTATGAATTTAGTGGCACATTCGCACTACGAAAGAGTGCCAAATTATCGTGATTTGACACCAGAAGACGAATGGGCTTTATTAGAAAGAGGATTAAATCGAGTTACCGATACTTGTATTCCAGAGCATGAAGCATTTCGTCGTTTGCAAAAACACATTTTCAAAATCTGGAAAGATGCCGATGATAATGGTGAAAGATATTTCCCGCACGAATTTATGTACAAGATGTTGCTTTCGGGAGTTTTGGAAGAATATTACGAAATTGACTTAAAAGACAGTTGGATGTATGCCGCTGCAGAGAAAAATTTACCTATTATTGTACCGGGATGGGAAGATAGCACGATGGGAAATATATTTGCTTCTTATGTTATCAAAGGAGAACTGAAAGCATCAACTATGAAATCTGGTATAGAATATATGGTATATTTATCAGATTGGTATCCTAAAAACAGTGCAAAAGGCATAGGTTTTTTCCAAATTGGTGGTGGAATTGCTGGAGATTTTCCAATTTGCGTTGTTCCAATGTTATACCAGGATATGGAAATGCACGACATTCCGTTCTGGAGCTATTTTTGCCAAATTTCAGATTCGACAACCAGTTATGGTTCTTATTCTGGAGCTGTGCCAAATGAAAAAATTACTTGGGGAAAATTAGACATCAAAACCCCAAAATTTATTATCGAGTCGGATGCCACTATCGTTGCTCCTTTAATTTTCGCCTATTTGTTGGATTTATAGACTATTTTTATGAAAAGAGTAATTGTTGACTACGCAAAACTTACCCACGAAATCTTGAACCTTTTGGTCGAGAGATTTCCTGACGGATATGATGATTCAAACATCATCCGTTTTAGAAACGCAAAAAACGAACTTATTGAAGCTGTTGAAGTACGAACTGATGATACTATTTATTTAGTAAAAGTAAGCACCAAACTTGCTGATAGAATTGAAAATTACGACGAAGATGATGAAATAGCAGTTGATATTGATCCTGTTTTACCAATGAAAGGACTTGACGATGATGATGATGAAGATGCTGACGACGGAGCTAGTTTAGACAAACCCGACTATAAAGACGATGATGATTCTGATGATTCTGATGACGACGACGATGAAGATGCAGATGAAGAAGCGTCTGATGATGAAGACGACGAAGACGAATAAGACAATTATTCCATAAATGAAAAGGAACTCCTAATCGAGTTCCTTTTTTTGTTACTTTCGTTAAAAATATACGCCAATATGACAACAACAATTTTACACGCCAAACTTAAAGAAAATTTCGGGTTCGAAAAATTTAGACCCAATCAAGAAGACATTATCAACTGCATCCTTGCTGGACAAGATACTTTGGCCATTATGCCAACCGGAGGAGGAAAATCAATTTGTTTTCAACTCCCTGCTTTGGTTTTACCAGGAATCACAATCGTAATTTCGCCACTGATTGCCTTGATGAAAGATCAAGTCGATAGTTTAAAAGCCAACGGAATTGCTGCCTGTTTTATTAATAGTAGCCAATCCAACGAGGAACAACAATTGAACATTCAAAACCTAAAAGACAACAAAGTCAAGTTGGTTTATGTTGCTCCAGAGAGTTTATCCTATCTCGAAAATGCTTTCAACCAAATTAAAATAAGCTTAATTGCGATTGATGAAGCGCATTGTATTTCGGCTTGGGGTCACGATTTTCGACCAGCTTATACTAATTTGGGCTATTTGAAAAACCGCTTCCCTTCTACTCCAATCCTCGCGTTGACCGCAACTGCGGATAAAGCAACTCGAACGGATATTTCCGAACAATTGAATTTGCTCAACCCAAAAATAGTCGTCGCTTCGTTTGATAGAAAAAATTTGAGTTTAGAAGTTCGTCCAGCTTTAGACCGAGTAAAACAAATCATCGATTTTATAAAAGACAAGCCCAACGAATGTGGCATCGTATATTGCTTGAGTCGAAAAACTACCGAAGAACTTGCTGAAAAGTTACAAAAAATTGGAATTAATGCCAAAGCCTATCACGCAGGTTTGGATAGTAAACTTCGATCGAAAACTCAAGATGAATTTATAAATGATGAATGCCAAGTAGTTTGTGCCACCATTGCTTTTGGGATGGGAATTGATAAATCTAATGTGCGTTGGGTAATTCATTATAATTTACCCAAAAATATTGAAGGCTATTACCAAGAAATTGGTCGTGCCGGTCGAGATGGTTTGCCATCAGAAACGGTTTTGTTCGAAAGTTATGGTGATATGATTCAGTTGCAAAAATTTGCTTCCGAAGGTTTGAATGCCGAAGTACAACTGGCAAAACTGGAACGAATGAAGCAATATGCCGATGCGTTGAGTTGTCGCAGAAAAATATTACTTTCTTATTTTGGAGAATTGGTTACCGAAAATTGTGGCAATTGTGACATTTGTAAAAATCCACCCGCTTTTTTCGATGGAACTATAATTGCCCAAAAAGCATTGTCGGCCGTAATTCGTTTACAAGAATCGGAAGCATTACCCGTAATTGTTGACTTTTTGAGAGGTTCTAAAAATGCTTCTATTTATGATAAAGGCTATCAGAATTTGAAAACTTACGCCGTTGGTGCCGATATTTCTTGGTATGATTGGAACCAATACCTCATTCAACTCATTAATTTAGGTTATTGCGAGATTGCTTTTCATCAGCAAAACAAAATAAAATTAACGTCATTTGCCAAGAAAGTTTTGTTTGAAGGCGAAAAAGTGCAATTGACAACGGTTCAAAAAATAAGCAAAGGCAAACCTGAAACAAAAGAACGAGCAAGTCGAACTGCTGCGAATTCTCTTTTTGAAACCCTGCGAAAACTTCGTTCCGAAATTGCCAAAGAGGAAGGAGTTCCTGCCTACATAATTTTCAACGATGCCACTTTGAAACAACTCGAAACAGAAAGACCAATGAGTGATACCGAATTCTTAACCATTGACGGAGTTGGAAAAGCAAAATTGGAAAAATATGGAGATGCATTTATCAAGGCAATTATTGAATTTCAAAAAAACAAAACCGTCCGAACCAAAAAAGAAGGAAGCACTTATAAGGAAACTTTTGAATTATTACAATCAGGACTAACAGTTGAAGATATTGCTGCCAAAAGAAATTTAGGTCTTAGCACAATTACATCCCATTTGGCCAAATTATATAGCGATGGACATGCAATAGATTTAAGTTCTTATATCACAACCGAGGAAATTGCAAAAATTGCAGCAGCGAAAATTAAACTAGAATCGCCAAACGCTTTAAAACCCTACTTTGACTATTTCGAGGAACAAATCGCTTATGATAAAATCAGAATTGGTTTGGCAATAATTGAGAAAGAGGCAATTCCACTTAATATAACTTTGTCAAAGTTTTAAACTTTGACAAAGTTATACCTCGGTGGCAAAAATCACAAATACCGTTCTTGAAAAACTCTTTGATGATGCTTTGAATGTCCTATAATCAAAAATCCCAGTGCTCTTACCGAAATTGGATGACTAGATGCGATGCCCATTCTGGTCAATTGTTCTTCTGAAAAACTTTTGAACAGAAATAAATTGGAATGTCGTACAGCCGAAAATTCTGTTAATAATTCTTGAATACTTCTACCATTGGCATCGGTATTTTCTACATAATCATTTTCTTCAAATCCAGGAAGTGGCGTTTGGTCGTTTCTGGAAATTCGCAAAGCGCGATATCCAAAAATTCTTTCGGCATCTATAATATGCTGGATAATATCTTTGATTGTCCACTTCCCTTCAGCATACCGATAATCAAATTTATCCAAAGGGATGTTTTGGACAAACTTGATAAAATCGTGTAAACTAATTTCTAATTCTTCCAATAAATCCACATTTTCAATCGCGTTGATGTAAGTCGCATTGAATGTAGAATATTCATTTTCGGGCAATTGATTGGAATTCATAAGATTCTTTATTTAATTTTAAATTATGGAATTTCAAGAATTAAGCCGAGTTTCTGCTTGCATTTGTGTTTCCAAAAAGAGAACGGGTAACAATCTTCTCATAGGTTTTTATCAACTTTAAATCTGGGTTTTTTTCCTTGTTCAATTCATTAATTCTCAACAAAGCATATTGCTGTATTGTCAACAAAGGCAGTACAATACGCTCTCTAATATCAATAGATGCTTTTCCATCAGGATAATTTTCCATCAATCCTTTGTGTCCTGCAATTTTCAATAATAATCTTTTTGTTTCCAAAAATTCATCATAAATAATTTGCCAAAAATCTCCAAATTCAGGATCATTTCGCATATAAGCCGTTAAAGGAAAGAATGATTTAGCCAAGGACATCATACTGTTTTCCAACAAAGTTTTAAAGAACAAAGAGTCGTTATACAAATCTTGAACTTTATCCCATTGTCCATTATCTTCAAAATGTTTCAAAGCTGTTCCAACTCCAAAGAAACCTGGTACGTTTTGTTTCAATTGGCTCCAAGAACCCACAAATGGAATAGCTCTCAAATCAGCAAAATCGAGATTTTCCGATTTACTTCTTTTAGAAGGACGGCTACCAATATTAGTTTTCGCATAATATTTCAAAGTACTCATTTGCTCCAAGTAGGGAATAAATTTCGGATGATTCTTGAAACTCAAATACTTTTCATATCCCAATCCTGCCAACTGATTTAAAATAGCTGTTTCGCCGCTAGTCAATTCATTTTGTCCTTTGCTAAAAATATGATTGGTAACACCGGCACTCAACAAGTTTTCTAGGTTATAACGGCAAGAATCCAATGTGCCAAAATTAGAACTTATGGTTTGCCCTTGCACTGTAATTTGGATTTCGTCATTTTCAATTTTTGGCCCCAATGAAGCATAGAATTTATGTGTTTTTCCACCACCACGAGCTGGAGGTCCACCACGGCCGTCAAAGAAAATGGCGTGAATTCCATATTTTCTAGACATTGCGGTCAACTCTTTTTTAGCTTTGTAAATACTCCAATTGGCCATCAAATAACCACCGTCTTTTGTTCCGTCAGAAAAACCCAGCATAATGGTTTGTTTCCTGTTTCTCTTGGTCAAATGACTGTCATACGCCGGATTATTGTAGAGTTTTTCCATAATAATATGTGCGTTTTGTAAATCAGTGACGGATTCGAATAAAGGAATAATATCGACAGATAAATCATCCCAGCCGTTTAAGTGGAAAAGCGCAAAAGTTTCCATAACATTCAATGCACTTTCGTTATTGCTGATGATATATCTGTCTGCGCCAGATTCTCCGTTTGATTCTTGAATTTTCTTTATAACTTGTATGGATTCTAGAGTCGATTTTGTTATTTCATCATTGAATACATTTGTGTCTAGATTTCCTTTGGCATTTGATAAAACAGCAATTTTTTCATCTTCGTTTAACTCAAAATAATTTTCAGGAAAAACAGTTGAACCCGAATTCCAATAAAATTGAACCACATCCTTGAAAACAGCGTCGTGTATTTTACTGTTTTGTCGGATATCTAAAGAAGCAAAATGGAATCCAAATAAATTCACTTTGATGAGTAATGCTTCCAATTCTTCTAAATACAAAGATTGGTGTTTCTCGATTACGATGGTTCTAATTTTATTTAATTGGGTTTTGAATTCATCCAAAGTAATGTAAATCTCTCCTTTTGAATAAAAAACCGAACGGTATAATTTATTCTCCAGCTCAGACACCAAAACATCTACTTCATAAAAGGTCAGCTTTCGTTTTAAACTTCTCATTTCGACGTAATAGCATTTCAATATAGAAGTTCTTAGTCTTTCGGCAACTTTTAGGGTAATTTCGGTTGTTACAAATGGATTTCCATCACGATCGCCACCCGGCCAAAACCCTAGTTTTATTAATTGATTTTGAATGAATTCGCCATTGAAAACATTCTTTTGAAGGTAATGAACCATTTCGCCAGAAGTTTCATAAAACACGTTTTCAAGATACCAAATCAAACTGACCGCTTCGTCATAAGGATTTGGTTTTTCGTTTTGGATAAAAGGTGTTTTTCCAAGTTGAGCCAGTAATTGTTTAATGTCAAGCAAGTCATTATTACGAATGGCATCGGTCAAATCATTGATAATCCCCAAAACTGCACCGGGATAAAACTGAGTGGGATGGGCCGTTAAAACAGCTCTAACATTGAAATTTTCAAGGAAATCAATCAGTTCTTCTTTGTTATTCTTGGCATCTGATTTTTCTTTAATATCTCTTAAGGAACCTCTTCCTTCCATATTATGCACTACTGGAAAAGCGGCATCTTCAATAGCATCAAAAAGCACAATTTGGCGTTCGATATATTGGATAAAACGAAACATTAAATCAATTTTTTCGGTTTCGGAAACACTATGCAAGTATTTCTCTGCAAAAAAATCAACAATTTCTTTAGGTGTTTCCTGTTTTTTAAAACCAGAATCACAAACATCTGTAAATAAGGGAAGCATAACTCCAGTATTATCGATGGAATCAAAGGGCAACGTTATAAAAACGCTGTTGTAGATGTGATATTTGGAAAGAACCTCTTGGTTGAAACGTTCTATTTTTGGAAGTGTGTACATAATATTGTTAAAATTAGTTGTAGTAGCAAATTAATAGTTAGTCAAAAAAAAACCTCAAGAATTCACTTGAGGTTGTAGGTGTAAACAGCTTCAAATGAATTACATATTCTTAAAAATAGTATGCATTAAACGCTTTTTATCATTGATGCTTTCCTCTAATGAAATCATAGTTTCTGTTCTATAAACACCTTCGATATCATCAATCATAAAGATAACATCTTTTGCATGTTTGGTGTCTTTAGCTCTAATCTTGCAGAAAATATTAAACTTTCCAGTTGTCACAGAAGCAACCGTTACAAAAGGAATCTCGTTAATACGTTGCAAAACAAATTTAGTTTGCGAAGTATTATTAAGAAAAACGCCCACATAAGCGATAAAAGAGTATCCTAATTTATCATAATCAAGAACTAATGATGAACCCATTATTATTCCAGCGTCTTCCATCTTTTTGACCCTAACGTGCACGGTACCGGCAGAGATTAAAAGTTTTTTGGCAATGTCTGTAAATGGAATTCTAGTGTTGTCAATCAACATATCCAATATTTGGTGGTCTACTTCATCTAAACGGAATTTACTCATAATTCTTAAATTATTATTATTAGTTGCAATTGCAAAAATTTACATAAATACAAATGGTAGCGATTTTTTTTAAGAAATCATCAAACCATTTACAATCTTTAAGGAATTATTTAAATAAAAATCAGCTTTTTGATTTAATTTAGGAATATTATTTTTATTATCGCTATATAAGGCACCTTCTGCATTATATTCAAAATGTCCAAAATAATCATCCAATTCGCCTATATTAACGACGTAAGCGTTAAAACAAATTTGATTTTCAACCAACTCCTCTTTGTATTGAGCAGCAAAATTGGTGATTATTTCAATACCATCATAATTTATTTTGATATTTTTATACATAAAATCATAAAAAATGACATTATTTTGAGGAATACTCAAATATTTATCAAATTTATTGATAACTATATCGTTTTCGCTCAGTATTAGAAAGCTTGAAATCAATGCCATAAAAATATATTTACGGGTTTCTTCTCTAAGATAATCATTCGGAAAATGCCCTGCTTCAAACAAAACCGTTGGAACTCCCATAAATTGAAAAGTATCGCCAATGCAATTTATATTGAACGAATCATCAAAACGCCCAATTTGGCCCGGAATGTATTGCTGCAAAACATCATTTATTCCGGCAATTAAATTGATTGCCTTCAATCGAGATTCGTTTATTTCCCTAGCATCGTTATAGGCTGGCGCCAAAAAAGATACGGTTGCTGGCTTCCCAGTGTTCGAAACACCAAAAATTGTGCGCTGATCGTGAAGATTGAAACAAAAATCAGGTTTAAAACTTTCGAAAGTCGCTCTCAAAACCTTGCTTTCCGGTTGCGAAAGATTTTGTGAATCCCGATTCAAATCTACTTTATTCGCATTTTCACGGGTGTATAATTTAGCTCCATCAGGATTTAGCATCGGAATAAAACAAAAAGTGAAAGAATAAAGCAATTTATTAGCTAATTCTGAATGGCCATTTAAAACATTCAAAAAATCAAACAAGGCTTTTGTAGTTGTGCCTTCATTTCCGTGCATTTGGGACCAAAGCAGAATTTTAGTTTTTCCGGTACCAATTTGGTTTTTATAAATAGGATTACCAAGTACTGATTTTCCAATAATTTCCAATTGATTGTTAGCAGTAATTTTTTTTAATAAAGGCTCAATATCTTCCAAAGTGATGTAACGACCCTGCAACGATTGCTCTTTATTTTGAGTGAATAATTGTTCTAAATCCATAGGTGAAATTTTGTTTTACAAAAGTAAACATCTTTATTTTTACATTTGTAAACATACAAAATCAATAAACTATTTATTTATGTAAACAGATTTAATACGAATCTATTTCTTGTCTTGACTCCAATTATTGACAATTGTTTTGCTTTATATAATACTTTGTTATTTTATTATTTATCAGTTATTTATATACTTTTATCGAAAGCTATAATTGTACTTAAATACTGTTTTTTTAATGATTTACAGATGTAATTTTGGTGTATTAGTTCTTTTTTGTTACATTTGTAAAATAGATATTCATTAAACTAATTTACAATGGTAAACATAGAAGATTTTATAAAAAGGCTGGAAATTATACTTGATTATTACAGTTTAAATGCTTCCACATTTGCCGATAAAATAGGGGTGCAACGTTCTAGTCTGTCTCACCTACTTTCTGGCAGAAACAAACCAAGTCTGGATTTTATTCTTAAAATTTTGGATGTTTTTCCCGATGTGGATTTGTATTGGATTTTGAATGGAAAGGGAACTTTTCCGAAATCGGAATTTAAAAGTGACATCTTTGTTGCATCTCCTACTCCAATTTCCAACAGTCAGAAGGAATTGCCCAAAATCGAGAAAACAGCAGATTTGTTTTCTGAAGATTTGCCCAACAAAAAAGATCAGGCAGAAGAAAAACCGGGAACAAATTTCTTAAATACTCAAAACTCAGCTTTACAAAAAAATAATGCAGAAATTGACCGAATTGTTATTTTCTATAAAAATGGGACTTTTTCTACTTACTCGCCAGAATAAATTATTTTTCAAAGTCAAAACCTTTATCTGAATCTTTTCCGATTACGCCATCAAAATTTTTCAACAATATTTTTAGATCAGCTTCATAATTTGCAGTTGGAAAATTAGGTTGGCCAAGACTTACTGTTTTTCGTCCAAAATCAAAGGCTACCGTGATTATGGGAACATTTGCTTTTACGGCAATGTAATAAAATCCCGATTTGAGTTCGTTGACTTTTTTTCTGGTTCCTTCCGGTGCAATGGCCAATCTAAATTCTTCGTAATTGTCAAATACTTTCGCAATGGCATCTACTTTGTTCAAACTTCCCGTTCGGTCTATTGGCGCGCCTCCCATCCAACGGAAATAAAATCCGAATGGAAAACGAAAGAGCTCTTTTTTGGCGATATAATTCATGTCTACACCCGTAATTCCTCTGGTAAATATTCCCAAATAGAAGTCATGCCAACTGGTGTGAGGCATTACCATCAGAACACATTTCTTGATGTTGTCGTCAATGGTGCCCTCAATTTTCCAACCCATTAATTTAAAAAAAATAAACTTGTAAAAACTTTTTTTCATTTGGAACCTATTTTTGGTAAAATTAACATTATTCTCCTATTTTTGAAAAAAATATCTCTAATGTTCAAAAAGCTTTTCAGTTACATCATTCCAATCAACGTGTTTCAACAAAAATCCAACATTAGCCAAACGCTGGAAGTAACTTGGACCGATGGTCAATTGGTTTTAGACAGCAAAAACACCAACTATTCGTACGGAAGCTTGCAACGGATTTTGAGAAAAGGATTGAAATTTATAGGTTTCGAAAGAATCAAAACTATGGACAACATTCTCGTTTTGGGAGTTGCTGGTGGAAGTGTCATCAAAACATTGGTTGACGAAATTAATTTTGAAGGAAAAATTATAGGAGTCGAAATCGATAAATACGTGATTTCTATCGCCAATGAATATTTTCATCTGGATCAAATTAAAAATCTGGAAATAATTATTGATGATGCTTTTGAATTTGTTTTGAAAACCAATAATAGTTACGACTTAATCATCATTGATATTTTTCAGGACATTAAAATGCCCAACTTTTTGTTTGAAACATTTTTCATAAATAGAATTTGCGACCTGTTACAGCCGAAAGGTTTTATTCTTTTTAACACAATGGTTTTAAACGAAAAACAAAAAAAACTTAATCTGGGTTTTTTAAATGCTTTTGATACGACTCATTATACCACAACAAAATTGCACAAAGTAGAAGAATTAAATGAGTTGATTGTAGTTGAAAGCAAACTTTAAATCGATTTTATTTCGAAAAGTCATATAATTATTTCGTACATTAGAGGTGTTATTTCATCATAAAATTTATGAAATCTATTCTAAAGAAATTGTTGCTAGGAAATGTGTCAAGGTTGTCAAAACCGGATTATAATCCCCTAGAAAAACGCATTCAAAACATTAAAGCCATCTGGAACAACAACCACCAAGATGACAACGGAATAGAGAAAATAGTTAGATTATTTCTTTCTTCTTCGCAGTTGTTTTTTCCAGGAGTTTACATCAAATATTTAGCCTGTCTAAAAGGATATGAGTATCGGGATTTGGCTTTGGATTTTTATGTTTTGCTTAAAGTCATCTTCCCTTTATTGATTTTGATTTATCATTGGCAAGAACATAATTTTGTGATTTGGATTATGGTTTATGTCCTGCTGGAAACCGTTTTATACATTCCCACATTAATTTTTGCATCGGATATGTTTTCGAAACCGCGATCTTATAAAAGGTCAATGCTCTTGCTTTTCCTTAATTATATTGAAATAATACTCGCGTTTGCTGTTTTATATTCCTGCGGAAATTTTTTGAACAAGCCTTTAAATCATTGGTTTGACGCTGTTTATTTCAGCGCTATGACTTCATCAACAATTGGATACGGTGATTTCCGTCCCGTGACTACCATTGGAAAAGTATTGGCCACTATTCAAGCTTTGTTATTTCTATTTTTTGTTATCTTGTTTTTGAATTTTTTCTCTACCAAAATAAAAAACAAAGGTTATTTTGACATTGAAAATAATTCCTAAATCACGGCAACGAATGTTTTGACCAAAAAAAAGGGAAAATTAATTCCCTTTTTTATCATTTCATTTTTTTGATGTCATCCGCTATTTGCACTTCGGTGACTTTGCCATATTTCTCGGCAATTTTCTTAATCTCTTCCGATTTGCCAATTAACACAAATTGGAGTTTGTCTTTAGGAAAATATTTTGCAATAATTTGGTTGGCTTTCGCCAAATCAAGACTATCCACCTCTTTTTCAAAGTTGTCAATAAACGATTTATCAAAATTATACCAAAACATTTGCGAAAGCAAGCCCGCCAATTGTTCCGTTGTTTCATAATCCGGTGGAAACTGTCCTTTTACATAATTTTTTGCAGAACTCAGGGCTGTTGCATCGATACCTTTTGTGTGTAAATTTTTCAACACTTCCAATGCCTTATCGATTGCAGGTTCTGTTGTTTTAGAAGCCGTAAAAGTGGAAATATAAAAAGAACCTCCATTTTTTAAATTATTAAATCTACTTCCAGCACCATAAGTCAAACCCGAATTTACTCTCAATTCGTCATTCAGCATCGAAGTAAAACGTCCTCCAAAAAGGGTATTTACGACTTCAATAGCCACATAATCTGGATTGTTGCGACTAACTCCTGGCGATCCTATGTAAAAGGTGGTTTCTTTGGCATCTCCTTTATTCACTAACAAAACCCTGTTTTCAGTAGGCAGATTAATTTGTTTTGATGCCAGATTATCTGTTTTTGCTGCCGACTTTTCCCAACCGGAAAACAACTTGCTTAGTGTTGCTTTCATTTCATTGGCATTGAAATCTCCAACAATACTTATAGCAGCCTCATTAGGTTTGTAATTTGTTTTGTAAAAATCTTTTACATCATTTACGGTCAGTTTTCCAACGGTTGACTTATTGCCATTTTTGACATTCGCATAGACGTGATTTCCGTACAATAAGGCGTCAAAATAGGAGCCAATTACCGATTTTGGGCTTTCTTTTTGTTGTCCCAACGAAACCAACAAGCGACTTTTTTCTTTTTCGAATTCGGCAGCATCAAAAACAGGATTTAGTATAATTTCTTTGATGATATTCAGCACTTTGGATTTATCCTTTGAAGCAAAATTGGAAGAAAGTCCAGCAAATTCCTTTGTAGCATAGGTATCAACATTGGCACCCAAAAAGTCCAATTCTTCGTCCAATTTTGTTTTTGGAAAATTTTTGGTACCGTGTTTTAGCGAAAGAGCCGTCAATGAAGCCAATCCTGCTTTGTCATAGTCATAAATTGCACCCGCAGGCAGAATAACAGAAACACTAATAATAGGCACATCGTGTTGCTCCATCAAGGAAACCGTGAGTCCGCTCGGCAATTTAAAAGTGGTGTAATTGGGTAGTTTGAAACCTTGAGCCGAAAGGTTACTGCTTACAAGTATCAGTAAACACAATATAAGTTTTTGCATATTTTTTTTCATGATTTACTCTTCTACATTGGTTTTTAATACGGCGACTGTTCGGTTACTTTTGGTCAAATATTTTTTAGCAACCCTTTGCACGTCGGCAACGGTCACTTTATTATAGTTGGCTGGTGCATCGAACATTTTTCTATAATCTCCAAAAAACACTTCGTAAGTTCCAATATTATTTGATTTCCCATTGATGGTTTCTACCTGATTGTAAAACTCCATTAATTTCTGATTTTTAATTTTTTGAAGTTCTTTTTCGCTGATGCCATCCTTTTTTATTTTTTCAATCTCTACATAAACAGCTTGTTCCAAATCCGTTTCTTTACTATTTTCATTGGCAACAGCATAGATATTAAAAAGATTAGGGTCTAAAGTATCACCATAATCAGTGGCAACC
>Ga0209284_10003315_pt1 | contig 20032 bp, 18 predicted proteins | sample FRY03_FD_187211 | JGI IMG/M metagenome (GOLD analysis project Ga0209284, IMG submission 187211) | Freshwater microbial communities from Lake Fryxell liftoff mats and glacier meltwater in Antarctica - FRY-03 (SPAdes) (version 2) | ecosystem: Environmental > Aquatic > Freshwater > Ice > Glacier... | reverse complement strand
CGGCCCGATGACGCGCGACGAGCTGAAAGACCTGGCTTGCCTCGGTTTTAGCGCTGACCTCGTCATGCAATCGTTCTGCCACACAGCGGCATACCCCAAGCTGGTGGACGTGAAGATGCACCACGAGTTGCCAGACTTTATAAGCACGCGCGGCGGCATTCCATTGCGCCCCGGCGACGGCATCATCCACAGCTGGCTGAACCGCATGTTGCTGCCCGACACCGTTGGCACTGGCGGCGACAGCCATACGCGCTTCCCCATCGGCATCAGCTTCCCCGCAGGTTCTGGCCTGGTTGCATTTGGTGCCGCCACGGGCGTGATGCCGCTCGACATGCCGGAGTCCGTTCTGGTGCGCTTCAAGGGTTCTCTACAGCCTGGCATCACGCTGCGTGACCTGGTCAACGCTATTCCCTTGTACGCCATCAAGGCCGGCCTGCTGACGGTGGCCAAGCAGGGCAAGATCAATATTTTCTCGGGCCGGATTCTGGAGATCGAAGGTCTGCCTGATTTGAAAGTCGAGCAAGCCTTTGAACTCAGCGATGCTTCTGCCGAGCGCTCGGCTGGTGGCTGCACCGTACACCTCAACAAAGAGCCCATCATCGAGTACATCAACAGCAACATCACGATGCTCAAGTGGATGATTGCGACCGGTTATTCAGACGTACGCACCATCAAGCGTCGCATCAAGGCAATGGAGGCCTGGCTGGCCGACCCACAATTGCTCAAGGGCGATGCGGATGCCGAATACGCCGCCGTCATCGAGATCGATCTGGCCGACATCCATGAGCCCATCGTCGCCTGCCCGAACGACCCAGACGACGTGAAAACATTGGCTGACGTGGCAGGCAGCAAGATTGATGAAGTTTTCATCGGCAGCTGCATGACCAACATCGGCCACTTCCGCGCAGCCTCCAAACTGCTCGAAGGCAAGCGCGACATCCCGGTCAAACTCTGGATGGCACCACCCACCAAGATGGATGCCAAGCAACTGACCGAAGAAGGCCACTACGGCGTTCTGGGCTCGGCCGGTGCGCGCATGGAAATGCCAGGCTGTAGCCTTTGCATGGGCAACCAGGCACAGGTGAAAGAAGGCGCAACCGTGTTCTCAACCTCCACCCGCAACTTCCCGAACCGCTTGGGCAAAAACGCCAATGTGTATCTGGGTTCAGCAGAACTCGCAGCCATCTGCTCCAAGCTAGGCCGCATCCCGACCAAGGCCGAGTACATGCTTGACATGGGCGTGCTCACTGCATCCAGCGACACCATTTACCAGTACCTCAACTTCGACAAAGTGAAGGACTATACGGATATGGCCGATACGGTTAAGGATGGGGTTGCTGCCTGATTTATGTCAGCTTCTCGATAATAAAAAAGCGACTTTCGGGCCGCTTTTTTCATGTCATTCCGGGCTTGACCCGGAATCCATTCCCGGCAGCGTCAAAATTCTAGCTTGGTAGCAGCCTACAGTTGATGTTTTTAGATAGTTAACCGTCATTCACAGCTTCACCAAAATTTCTATCCCACATTTTTCAGACGATGCTTAAGTCGTTAGGCACCGATGAGTGAGTACGCAATTGAAATGCTCTAAAGCTCAAGCGCTGCCACTTTCTTTACCGACACAGACAACTGATATTCGAAAAGTTCGATATCTTTGAGGCTCGCGCAGGCCAAACGTAAGTCTTCTGACATCGTCCGGCAAATGATGATGCCTCGCACTTGCTGGCCGGGTTCAACGAGGTTTTTTCGCACCCAGTTAACGTAGCGCAGCAGTTGACCTACGACTCGATCATATCCCTTGGATACTTTGAGTTCCAGCACTACGAAAGCACCATCTTTGTCAATGGCCAAGATATCGATGCGCCTACCATTACCAGCCTCGAACTCTAGTCCTTTGATATCGTCTTCCTCATACAGCTTCAGACCTGGCTCGATGCAATCCAAATTTTCGGCTAGGTAGCGCTGGAGGTCTCGCTCGAGTAGAAACTCTGACGAACCTGGTTGCGCATCGGCGCTCTCTTCGTCTTCCGCAGCCGCGGTGATTTCCTCTTCGCGAGCCACATCACCCTCGATGAGTTCGTGAATCGGCGCTGGATCCTTCCCGGGCTCGTATAGCCGAAACTGGCCCGAAGCGACCTTAAACAGTAAGTCGTCGCTGGTATTGGTTGCATGGTGTAGCCGACTTCGGTCGTTTGTAGCTGCTACGACTAGGTGTGCACGTATGCCGTTTGGTTGCAGTTTCGGGTACCGCTGCTTGAACCAATCGATGACGCGCGAGGTCGTGAACACCTGACCGGGCTTGAGTTCCATGTCTTTTAGCATGTCCTTGAGTAGGAGGCGGACAGACTTGTCGTAGATGGTTTTTGCCATGGATATTCCTGTGTATGTTCCGAATATGGGTCGGTACTTTTTTGATTACGCCGTCATGAAATTTAATTGAGGGTCGAGACTATTTCGTAGCGCCTCGCGCCTCCATCACATGCAGCAGCAGGCTTACCGGGTCTACCTGTGGCATGGTGATGTGTTCTTTTTCGTAAGCCTCCACCAACAGGCTTAGAACTTCCAGCTCGTCAGCTTCTGGCGATTTCATTGTTGCGTCCCACAGCACGTCTATACGTTTGAGTGCAGCGCGGTAGTCGGCTTTGGTGCGGATAAGGTGAATGGGGGTCATAGAACCTCAACGGATGGCGGTGAAACGCGAAATTTCAAGCTTTACTATAAGCCCGCTTCAACTGCTCCTTGCCCAGCGCAGGGTAGTGTTTGACGTTGAGCGTACACAACTGCAAGCCATGTTCTTGCGCCGTGGCGGCTATCAATGCGTCGTTCAGTCCCACGCCATGTGAGCGCCCATAGTCGCGCCGCAGCAAGCCGCCCTTTGTAGCGATGGCGGTGTTCAGGTCGAGCACTTCGAGTGTGGACAGCAGCTCATCAAGCGCCTGCCGCTCTGTGCCTTCGCGCACGCCTACGTGAAGTTCTGCCACGCTGACGGCACTGATAAACACGCGATCTGGTAACGCCTTGATAAACCGGATGGCTTGCGCGTGGCCGCGCAAAAAATCAATCCATACGTCGGTGTCAATCAGCGGTTCGAGCGCTGCTTTTGTGTTCGTGGTACTCAAAACTGTCGCTCTTCACGCCGCAGCGCTGCGAGGTCAAACGCCTTGGCATCTTTTGACCACTTCCCTGCGGTTTGCATACGGCGATCTCGCTGGGCGGCGGGTGTGCGCGATTCGAGAAACGCATCTATGGACTGCCGAATCAGTGCGCTGCTGGTGCTTTGCAATGACCGTGCTATTTCAGCCAGGGCGTTTTGCTGCGCGGCATGGAGGTAAATCTGGGTTCGTTTTAAACCGGGGTTTGCGTTCATGGTTTAATCAGCGATGTATGTTGTAGATGTATAAATATTATGGCATATATCATCAAACAACATACGCATGAATTCGTACGCTACCCCCGCTCAGGGAACCTGGCTGATTGCCCTGCATTGCCTCAGAGCAGCCAAAAAACCATGAAAATGGCCAAATTGACTGCCAAAAATATCCGTAAGCCCAATAAATACGGGCGTAATAAGCTATTAAATAAATAGCACCATTTTTCTGCGGCAGTCGAGCAAACGCTTAGGTCATGGTGCAGGTGGCGGCCTGGCTTTCTTGTATGCTGTGCCTTCGGGTGGCCCAGCCGGGCTGCCGGATTGAACCCCATCCCAATAGCCACATTCCAAAGAAAGTTTTCTCCATGACACGCGTTTTGAACTTCAGCGCCGGCCCGGCCACACTTCCTGAAACTGTGCTGCGTCAGGCCGCAGCCGAGATGCTCGACTGGCACGGTTCCGGCATGTCGGTGATGGAGATGAGCCATCGCGGCAAGGAATTCATTTCCATCCACGCCGAGGCTGAGGCTGACCTGCGTGAGCTGCTGGCGATACCCGTCAACTACAAGGTGCTGTTTTTGCAGGGCGGTGGCCTGGGGCAAAACGCCATCGTGCCCATGAATCTGCTGCGCGGCCATGCGGGTGCCGACTTCATCAACACCGGCGAGTGGATGAAAAAGACCATCAAGGAAGCCAAAAATTTCTGCAAAGTCAACATCGCGGCGACTGCCGAGGCCACGGGCTTTATCAGCGTGCCGAAGTTTGATACCTGGCGTTTAGATGCCAACGCGGCCTATGTGCATATTTGCTCCAACGAAACCATAGGTGGCGTCGAGTACAACTGGACACCCGACACGGGCGCAGTACCGCTGGTGGCCGACATGTCTTCCAATTTGTTGTCGCGGCCCGTTGATGTCAGCCGCTACGGCCTGATTTACGCTGGCGCGCAAAAAAATATTGGCCCCTCGGGTTTGACCATCGTGATTGTGCGTGACGATCTCATTGGTCACGCCATGCCACAAACCCCTTCGGTGTTTGACTACAAGCAGCAGGCCGATAACGACTCGATGTACAACACGCCGCCAACCTACGCGGTGTACATCGCCGGGCTGGTGTTCAAACACGTCAAGTCACTCGGCGGCCTCAAGGCCATGGAAGCACACAACCGCAAAAAAGCGGCCATTCTGTACGACTACCTCGACTCGACCTCGTTCTACAACAACCAGGTAGTGCGCGAAGACCGCTCGCTGATGAACGTGCCCTTCAAACTGAAAGACGAATCGTTGGACGATGCCTTCCTCAAAGGGGCGCAGGCCAGGGGCATGTTGCAGCTCAAGGGACACCGCTCGGTGGGCGGTATGCGGGCCTCGATTTACAACGCCATGCCGGTCGAAGGCGTGCAGGCGCTGGTGGCCTACATGAAAGAGTTTGAGGCCAGCCATGGGTAAGTCGGGCGACTCGCCGGGGCAGCGCTTTGAGGTGCTGGTGCTGAACCAGATATCTGCCAACGGCCTCAAGCGGCTGCCCGCAGAGCGCTACAACGTTGGCAAGGATGTGGCCATGCCCCATGCCGTGCTGGTGCGCTCGGCAGACATGCACGCGATGAGCGTTGCCGCCAGCGTACAGGCCATTGGCCGTGCCGGTGCGGGTACCAACAACATCCCGGTTGCAGCCATGAGCGCACGCGGCGTGCCGGTGTTCAACGCGCCCGGTGCCAACGCCAACGCCGTCAAGGAACTGGTGCTCACGGGCATGTTGCTGGCGGCCCGCAACGTGGCACCGGCGCTGCGCTTTGTCGCCAGCCTGGATGCCGCCATGGCCGAGGCAGCCATGGAAAAAATAGTCGAAGACGGCAAGAAAAACTTTGCCGGTTACGAGCTGGCTGGCCACACGCTGGGCATCGTCGGGCTGGGTAAAGTTGGCTGTCTGGTGGCCGATGCCGCCATCAAGCTGGGTATGCAGGTGCTGGGGTACGACCCCGACATCACGGTTGATGCCGCATGGAGCTTGCCAGCCCAGGTCAGGCGGGCGACCAGCGTGGCCGATGCACTGAAGAATTCCGACTTTGTGACCCTGCATGTACCGCTGGTCGCTGCCACCCGTGATCTGGTCAATGCCGACAACGTTGCGTTGATGCGACGCGGTGCGGTGCTGCTCAATTTTTCACGCGAAGGTGTGGTGAATGAGGTCGCCGTGCTGGCTGCGCTCAGTGCCAAACAACTGGGTTGCTATGTTTGCGACTTTCCGTCAGCCAGCATCAACCAGCACCCGCAGGTGATTGCACTGCCGCACCTGGGTGCCTCCACCCGCGAGGCCGAAGAAAACTGCGCCATCATGGTGGTCGAGCAACTGCGTGATTTTCTGGAGCATGGCAACGTGGTCAACGCGGTGAATTTCCCCGCAGTGTCCATGGCCCGCGAATCAGCCTACCGCGTGTCGATTGCCAACGCCAATGTGCCCAATATGCTGGGGCAGATATCAACCGCCATGGCCATGGCCGGCCTGAACATCCATAACATGCTTAACAAGTCGCGCGGCGACATGGCCTACACGCTGGTTGATGTTGAAAGCCCCGTGAGTGATGCGGTGCTGGACGACCTGCGGGCGATTGACGGTGTGCTGAGCGTGCGTTACCTGCCAGATTTTTAAGAGTTTTTGGGGTCAGAGCCCAAATTCGCCGAGCCTTCGGCTCGTCCTCAGGAGGCGGTGCTTCGCACCACTGCGAAATTGGTGTCTGACCCCAATAACTCAATAAACCCTGTATTTATTGCGTGAAATCTGACACGGTAACAATGGCTGAACGTCAATAATTGAGCATCATCTGCCAAGGAGTTAGCCATGACCCACGCGTTCGCCAAAACCCTTGAAAATTTCACTACCGCTTCTGGCAAGGCGGGCAAGCTCTATTCACTGCCTGCGCTGGCCAAACAATTCCCGAATGTGTCGCGCCTGCCGGTGTCGATGCGCATCGTGCTCGAATCGGTTTTGCGTAACTGCGATGGCAAACGCGTCACAGCCGAGCACGTAGCCGAGCTGGCCAACTGGAAGCCGAAGGCCGAGCGCAGCGCGGAAATTCCGTTTGTCGTGTCGCGCGTGGTGCTGCAGGACTTTACCGGCGTGCCGCTGCTGGTCGACCTGGCCGCCATGCGCAGCGTGGCCGTCAAGCTGGGCAAGAACCCGAAAGCCATCGAGCCGCTGGTGCCGGTCGATTTGGTGGCCGATCACTCGATCATGGTCGATTATTTCGGCACCAAGAATGCCATCGACCTGAACATGAAACTCGAATTCAAGCGCAACCGCGAGCGCTATGAATTCATGAAATGGGGCATGCAGGCCTTTGACACCTTTAGCGTCGTGCCACCCGGCTTTGGCATCGTGCACCAGGTCAACCTTGAGTTCCTGGCGCGCGGCGTGCATAAAAGCAGCGCTGACGTCTATTACCCCGACACGCTGGTCGGCACCGACAGCCACACCACCATGATCAATGGCATCGGCGTGGTTGGCTGGGGCGTCGGCGGCATCGAGGCCGAAGCCGCCATGCTGGGTCAGCCGGTGTATTTCCTCACGCCCGACGTGGTCGGCATGGAACTGACCGGAAAATTGCGCGAGGGCGTGACCGCGACCGACCTGGTGCTGCGCGTGACGGAAACGCTGCGCCGCGAAAAGGTCGTGGGCAAGTTTGTCGAGTTTTTTGGCGAAGGCACCCGCACCCTGGCCTTGCCCGACCGCGCCACCATCGGCAACATGGCGCCCGAGTACGGCGCCACGATGGGCTTTTTCCCGGTGGATGAAAAGACCATAGCCTACTTCCGGGGCACCGGTCGCAGCGACGAAGAAATCGAAGCGTTTGAGGCCTACTACAAGGCGCAAGGACTGTTCGGCGTGGCCGTCGCTGGCGAGATTGACTACTCGCAGGTGGTCAAGCTCGACTTGGGCGACGTCACGCCCAGCCTGGCCGGTCCCAAGCGGCCACAAGACCGCATCGAGCTGGGCAATGTGGCCACGCAATTCGCATCGCTGTTCAGCATGCCGATTGCAGAAAACGGCTATAACCAGCCGGTCGACCGGCTGGGGCAGCGCTACCCCGTGATCTTCGGCACGGGAAAATTGTCTGGCGAGGCGCCGCCCACCCCGGTGGGTGCGGCACGATCCGTGGTGGAAATGGAGAGCAACCGGCCGACGCTGGGGGCAGGAGGCGACGAATTGGCGCTGTGCAGCATCGACGCCCCGGCCAAGTCGCAACTCACCGTCGGCAACGGCGATGTGCTGATTGCCTCGATCACCAGCTGCACCAACACCTCCAACCCCAGCGTCTTGCTGGCCGCTGGCCTGCTGGCCAAAAAAGCGGTCGAGGCCGGCCTGAGCGTGCAGCCGCACATCAAGACCTCGCTGGCGCCCGGTTCGCGCATCGTGACCGAGTACCTGACCGAGACTGGCCTCATGCCGTATCTGGAGAAACTCGGCTTTGACCTGGTCGGCTATGGCTGCACCACCTGCATCGGCAACTCGGGCGACCTGACGCCCGAGTTGAATGAAGCCATCGACAAGAGCGACCTGGTCTGCGCCGCCGTGCTGTCGGGCAACCGCAACTTTGAGGCCCGCATCCATCCGAACATCAAGGCGAACTTCCTGGCCAGCCCGCCGCTGGTCGTCGCCTATGCGATTGCCGGCACGATGATGCGTGACCTGACAAGCGAGCCGGTCGGCAAGGGCAGCGCTGGTCAGGATGTTTTCCTGCGCGACATCTGGCCCAGCAGCGAAGAGATTCAGGCACTCATGAAATACGCGATGAACGGCGAGGCCTTCCGCGCCAATTACGCCAAGATCAAGACCGAGCCCGGCAAGCTCTGGGAAAACATCCATGGCGTGAGCGGAGATGCCTACAACTGGCCGCTCAGCACCTATATTGCCGAGCCGCCTTTCTTCAATGATTTTGCTATGGAAATGAAAGCGCCTGCCGCAGGTGGGGCGGGCGCTGGCGGCAAAAACAATGACTATTCGGTGAAAAGCGCACGCATCATGGCGCTGTTTGGCGACTCCATCACCACCGACCACATCTCGCCAGCTGGGGCTATCAAGGCCAGCTCGCCCGCCGGCCTGTGGCTACAGGCCCACGGGGTACAACAGGCCGACTTCAACAGCTACGGCGCGCGGCGCGGCAACCACGACGTGATGATGCGCGGCACCTTTGCCAATGTGCGGATTAAAAATTTGATGATTCCGGCGGTAAGCGATGGCTCGCGCGAAGAGGGTGGTGTGACGCTCTTTCAACCCGGCGGCGACAAGATGTTCATCTATGACGCAGCCATGAAGTACATCGCCGAGGGCATGCCTACGGTGATTTTTGCAGGCGAAGAATATGGCACTGGCTCGTCACGCGACTGGGCTGCCAAGGGCACGCAACTGCTCGGCATCAAGGCGGTGGTGGCGCGCAGCTTTGAGCGCATTCACCGCAGCAATCTGGTCGGCATGGGTGTGCTGCCGCTGCAGCTCAAACCGGGCGAGTCGTGGCAAACGCTGGGCCTTAAGGGTGATGAAGTCATAGACGTGATTCCGCATCCTGAGCTCAAGCCGCAGAGCGAAGCCAGGTTGCTCATCACGCGCGCCGACGGTTCGCGTGAAGAGGTCAGCGTCATCCTGCGTGTCGATACGCCAATTGAAGTGGACTACTACCGAAACGGCGGCATCCTGCCATACGTTTTGCGGCAGCTACTGGCCTGATGCAGATTCTTGTTTCTGGTGGTGGCATTGGCGGAGTGGCGGCTGCGCTGGCGGCATTGCGCGCTGGCTGCGATGTTCGCCTGTTTGAACGCACGCCTGCATTCAGTGAAGTCGGCGCAGGCATACAGCTTGGCCCCAACGTCACCCGTGTGCTGCATGGCTGGGATCTAGCTGATGCGCTGGCAGCAGTGGCTGCATCGCCCGAGCGCTTGCAGGTGCGCAGTGCCGTCTCGGGTCACCTGCTTGGCGAGTTAAGGCTGGGGGCCGATATGCTGGCGCGCTACGGCGCACCCTACCTCACGCTGCATCGCGCCGATCTTCACGCTTTGCTGTTCAATGCGCTCGGGCAATACCCCGATGCCAAATTGCATCTTGACCGGGCAGTAACGGGTTTCAGCCAGACTCCGCAGAGCGTCACAGTGCAGACTACAGGCGGCATGGACGTTGAAGGCCGAAATGTTGAAGGGGATTTGCTGGTAGCTAGCGATGGTCTGTGGAGCAGCGTGCGCCAGCAGCTATTGGGTGACGGCCCACCGCGTGCCACCGGCCATATTGCCTACCGCGGCTTGGTCCTGCAACAAGATCTGCCCGACAATTTGCGCAGCCAAAACGTCACTGCATGGCTGGGCACCAACCTGCATATCGTGCAGTACCCGGTGCGTGGCGGCGAGTGGCTGAACGTGGTGGCCATTGTGCAGGGCAGTGTGACAGACGATTTTGAAAACTGGGACCATAAGCCGGATGGCACTGCCAACGCCGCAGCACTTTTAAAAACAACGGCAGGCAGTTGCAGCGCATTGCAGAATTTGCTGGCAGCCGTGCCCGACTGGCGCCTGTGGGCGCTGCACGACCGTCCCCCCATGCATGGCGCCTACCAGCACGCGCTGGGCCGCGTGGCTTTGCTGGGCGATGCAGCGCACCCCATGCGCCCCTACCTTGCGCAAGGCGCAGGCATGGCGATTGAAGACGCTGCCGAGTTGGGCTATGTGCTCAAGCTCGCCCGTGATCCGATTTTTGATCCGGCTTTCGATGTACCGACCCTGCTACAGCGCTACGCCCTGAACCGCTGGCAGCGTAACGCACAAGTGCAAGCACGGGCCATGCGCAACGGCGATATTTTTCACGCCAGCGGCCCCATGCGCTGGGGCCGCGATATGGCCATGAAGCTGCTGGGCGAAAAGCTGCTGGACCTGCCGTGGCTGTACGGTTTTACGTCCAAGATCTCATAGCTCTACAAAAACCATTTAACGATAAAACGCTTCGACCTTGCCCTTCAACTTGATGAGTAGCGGGTTGCCTTTGCGATCAACCGTTTTGCCAGCGGGCACCTTCACCCAGCCTTCGCTGATGCAGTACTCCGCCACGTCACCACGTTCTTTGTCATTGAAGCGAATGCCGATGTCATGCTCAAAGATGGCCGCCACAAAGTGAGGGCTGCGCTCGTCGGTGGACAGGTGGTCGGGTAGTGCGGGTTTGGTAGTTTCGTCGTTCATGGGTGTTGATACAGGTGTTGATTTTTGATAGTTAGTCAGCCAGCGCTACATAGACCTCTTGCACATCCTCATTCGCATCAATGGCGGCTAAAAAGCTTTCCACCTCTGCCAGGTCTGACGCGCTTAAAGACGCAGGGTCAACCGGGTTCTTCGGCTTGTAGCCGAGCTTGATTGAGAGTACCGTAAAACCATGTGCAGGCAGCGCGCGGCTGACCAGGTCAAGGTCAGTCGGCTCGGTCAAAAACAGCGTGTGGCCTTCTTCTTCGCCCGGCTCAAAGTCTTGCGCACCGGCTTCAATCGCCGCCGTTTCAGCATCGGCATCAGGAGTAGTCCCTGGGTTTGTGGGCGCGGCCTCAATCATGCCCAAGTGGTCAAAGTCCCAGGCTACCGAGCCCGAGCTACCGAGTTGCCCCTTGCGAAACAGCACCCGCATTTCAGGCGCTGTGCGCTTGACGTTATCGGTTAGGCATTCAACCATCACCGCCACCTGGTGCGGGGCAAAGCCCTCGTAGATAACGCGCTCATAGTGGACCGCCTCGGTGCCGATGCCCGCGCCTTTCTTAAGCGCCCGATCCAGCGTGTCTTTGGGCATAGACACCTTGCGGGCTTGTTCCACCACCAGGCGCAAGCGCGAGTTGGCAGCCGGGTCAGCGCCGCTGCGCGCCGCCACCATAATCTCTTTAACCAGCTTGCCAAATACCTTGCCCTTGGCACTAGCCGCCAGGTCTTTGCCTTTTGCTTTCCATTGCGCGCCCATGGGGTTCCTTTAAGTTTTTGCGCTTGTCTGAAGGGCATCTCTATAAATTCATTTTTCGGGCGAACTGCGTCGTTGGGCGGTACTCGCAATCCTCACGTACCTGAGTACGTTCCGGTTGCTGCGTTCCGTCCGCCTTGCATTTCATCCCGAAAATCTGAATTTCTAGAAGCGCCCTGAATGACTTGCGCTTTGTTTCGAATGACTGGATTGTGAACTGTTGAGTGGGGTTATTGGGGGAGAATGCTGATTCTCCAATAACGCTCAGCCAAAAGAAAGATGCATCCCATGACCTTAAATGACAAAGCCATCCACAAAGTTGCACTGGTAACCGGCGCGGGTACGGGTATTGGCAAGGCTGTGGCGCTGGCGTTCTTGCGCCAAGGTTACAGCGTGGTGCTGGCTGGGCGGCGTGCCGAGCCGCTGCAAGCGGTAGCCCTGGAATCTAGCGCTGGCAGCCGGGCGCTGGCGGTTGCCACTGATGTCAGTAAACCTGAATCAGTAGCCGCGCTGTTTGTAAAGGTTAAGGACGTGTTTGGCCGCATCGACGTGCTGTTCAATAACGCCGGCGTGAGCGGCTTTGACACCGGCTTTGAAGACATCGCTTTTGACAACTGGCAGAACATCGTCAACATCAACCTGACGGGTTCTTTTCTGTGTGCCCAGGGTGCTTTTAAATTGATGAAAGACCAGTTGCCGCAGGGTGGCCGCATTATCAACAACGGCTCCATATCGGCCCATGCGCCCCGGCCCAACTCCGCGCCCTACACATCCACCAAGCACGCTATTACGGGCCTGACCAAATCGATTTCTCTGGACGGCCGCAAGTACAACATTGCCTGCGGGCAAATTGATATTGGCAATGCCATGACCGAGCTGGCCGCAAAAATGGCAAAAGGCGTGCCGCAAGCCAATGGCGAGATTGCCATCGAGCCGATGATGAATCCGAACGAAGTGGCTGATGCCGTGGTGCATATGGCGGCGCTGCCGCTGTCGACCAACGTTCAGTTTATGACCATCATGGCGACGAAGATGCCGTTTGTGGGAAGAGGTTGAGCAGAAGCTCAGTCGAGCTTGCCCAGCAGCAAATATTCCATCAACGCTTTTTGCACATGCATACGATTCTCGGCTTCGTCCCAGACGACGGACTGTGGACCATCAATCACATCGGCTTGGACTTCTTCGCCGCGATGGGCAGGCAGGCAGTGCATGAATAAGGCATCAGGCTTGGCAGTGTGCATCATCTCGCTGTCAACGCACCAGTCGGCAAAGGCTTTTTTGCGGGCTTCGTTTTCAGCCTCATAGCCCATAGAAGTCCACACGTCAGTGGTGACCAGGTCAGCACCCGCGCAGGCCTGCATCGGGTCTTTGAAGACCTTGTAGCTTTCAGCCGAGCGAATACCTGCGACGGACTGGTCAACCTCGTAGCCGCCCGGCGTGCTGAGGTGAACCTTGAAGTCCAGAATCTCACTGGCCTGCAGCCAGGTGTTGGCCATGTTGTTGCCGTCACCCACCCAAGCCACCGTTTTACCCTTGATGGAGCCGCGATACTCGATGTAGGTGAAGATATCCGCGAGGATCTGGCAGGGGTGAAACTCGTTCGTCAGGCCGTTGATGACGGGTACGCGTGAATGCTCGGCAAAGCGATTTATCTTGGTTTGCTCGTAGGTACGAATCATCACCAAGTCCACCATACGGCTGATGACTTTGGCGCTGTCTTCAATCGGTTCGGCACGGCCGAGCTGGCTGTTGTCGGTGGTCAGGTTAACAACCGTACCGCCTAATTGGTACATGCCGGCTTCAAAGCTGACACGGGTGCGGGTGGAGGCTTTTTCAAAAATCATCGCCATCGTGCGGTCAATCAAGGGCTGATGTTTTTCGTAGGCCTTGAATTTTTTCTTGATGAGGGCTGCGCGTTCAAACAAGTAAGCGTATTCAGCCGCAGTCAGGTCGCTGAACTGGAGGTAATGTTTGATCACTTTTGCCGGTGTGGCGGTCGTACTCATGCTTTTTCTTTCAGGATTTGCTTGATGAGCGGCGCCAGTATGCCCACCACTTCGTCAGCCTCGGCAATCGTCATGGTGAGCGATGGCACCAGGCGGATCACGCTGTCGTCCGTCACGCTTAACAGCAGGCCGTTGTCTGCCGCGCGATTCAGCAGCTCACCGCAGGGCACTGTCAGCTCTATACCCAGCATCAGGCCACGACCGCGAATCTCCTTCACGCCAGCCTCGCCTGCAAGCTCGTGCGCCAGCGTTGTGCGTATGTGGTCGCCGACCTTGACGGCATTGGCCAGCAGGCCTTCTTCTTCCATGATGCGAATGGTTTCAACCCCGGCACGCATGGCCAGCGGGTTGCCGCCGAAAGTCGAGCCGTGGTTGCCGGGTTGAAAAATATGTGCGGCCTTAGGCCCTGCCACCACGGCCCCAATCGGCACGCCAGAGCCCAGACCTTTGGCCAACGGCATCACGTCAGGTTTGATACCCGCCCACTGGTGCGCAAACCATTTGCCGGTGCGCCCCATACCGCACTGCACTTCGTCAATCATCAAGAGCCAGTCGCGCTCATCACAGAGGGCGCGCGCGCCTTGCAGATAGTCGTTGCTCATGCTGTGGATGCCGCCTTCGCCCTGGATGGCTTCAAAGAAAACGGCAACCACGTTCGGGTTGTTGGCGGTGGCGGCCTTGAGCGCGGCCATGTCGTTGAGCGGCACGCGGATAAAGCCTTCCACCAACGGGCCAAAACCGGCTTGCACCTTGGGATTACCGGTGGCGCTGAGGGTGGCAATGCTGCGACCATGAAAGGCTTTTTCATAGACCACGATTTCCGGTCTTTCAATGCCCTTGTCATGGCCAAACTTGCGGGCCAGTTTTAGCGCGGCCTCATTCGCCTCAAGCCCGGTCGAGCAGAAAAAGACGTTCTCCAAACCTGACAGTTCGACCAGTTTGGCGGCCAGGGCTTCTTGCAGCGGCACATGGTAGTAGTTGGAACTGTGGATGAGCTTGCCGATCTGGTCCTGTAGCGCGGGCACCAGTTTGGGGTGGTTGTGGCCTACCGTGTTGACGGCAATGCCGCCCAGCCCGTCAATATAGGCCTTGCCGTTGACATCCCACACGCGGCAGCCCTGGCCGTGCGACAGCGCTATGGGCAGGCGGCCATAGGTGTTCATCACATGGGGCGAGGTGGCTTCGATCAAGGTGGGCAAGGCAGCGGTCATGGGGAAACTCCGGACTAAAAATAAAATGTCGCCCCACACAGGGCTCTGAGCGACTTTGAACTGATTTTAGGCGCAGACCTTGTGAGGATTTTTGACGCGGGGGCAAGCGAAGGCGCGCTTCGCGCGCTTTTTGGCCGAGCCAAAAACAAAAAAGCCGTCGAAAGACGGCTTTTTTGCTTCACTTGCAGCGCACCCTACAAAACGGCGGATTCCTGTTCAGGAGTCCGGGCGGTTTTGCCTAATGGCTTAGGCGGCCTTTGCGGGGGCCAGCGCCAAGGCTTTCACCTTGGCAGACAGGCGGCTCTTGTCGCGCGCTGCCTTGTTTTTGTGGAAGATGCCTTTGTCGGCAATCGTGTCCACAATGCTTTGAGCTTTGGCAAACAAGTCTTTGGCCTTGTCTTTGTCGCCAGCGAGAACGGCTTTTTCGACGTTCTTCACAGCGGTACGGTATTTGGAGCGCAGCGAGGTGTTCGCAGCGTTGAGTTTGACGTCTTGACGGACGCGTTTGCGGCCTGATGCCAGGCGCGGGTTCTTTTTCTTGGGTTTGGCGGTTGCCATATATAAATTCCTTTGATCCGGGGAGGAGTATGCGGATGTTGCAAGCGAAGCCTTCGATTATAGCGCGCTGGGATAAACTCCCCCTTGTGTCACTATTCAAAGCTGCCTCCACGGTTTCCCTTCTCACCCTGGTCTCGCGCATCACTGGCTTGGTGCGTGAGATCTTGATTGCCTCGACCTTTGGCGCGAGCGCGATGACCGATGCCTTTAACGTCGCGTTTCGCATTCCCAACCTGTTTCGCCGGCTGTTTGCGGAAGGTGCGTTTAGCCAGGCTTTTGTACCCGTTCTGGCAGCCAGCAAGGCGAAAAACGGCGAGGCCGAAACAAAACTGCTGATTGACCGGGTTGCTACGCTGTTGACCTGGGCCTTGCTGTTGACCTGCGTACTGGGTGTGGCGGGTGCGCCGGTACTGGTCTGGCTGATGGCCAGTGGCCTTAAGCAGGGCGCTCCCGAAGTGCGCGGTTTTGAGGCTGCGGTATTTATGACGCGCTGGATGTTTCCCTACATCGGTTTTATGTCGCTGGTGGCGCTGTCTTCGGGGGTGCTCAATACCTGGCGGCGGTTTGCCGTGCCTGCGGCTACGCCTGTGCTGCTCAATCTGGCCATGATTGCTGCCGCCTGGGTTGCTGCGCCATGGTTTAAAACGCAGGGTATTGAACCGATTTATGCGCTCGGCGGCGGGGTGATGCTGGGCGGTATTTTGCAACTGGCGGTGCAGATTCCAGCGCTCTTAAGCCTGGGTTTATTGCCAAAAATAAGACTCAATTGGGCTGCAGTGAAGGCTGCATGGGCAGATCAAGCTACCAAAAACATAGCAAAACTGATGCTGCCAGCCCTGCTGGGTGTCAGTGTCGCGCAAATTTCTTTGCTGATTAACACGCAAATCGCCTCGCACCTGACACCCGGCAGCGTGAGCTGGCTGACCTATGCTGACCGTCTGATGGAATTCCCGACGGCCATGCTGGGGGTAGCGATTGGCGTGGTCTTGATGCCGCAACTGGCGGCTGCCAAGGCGGCGAACGACGCTGATCAATACTCGGCCATGCTCGACTGGGGCCTGCGCATGGTGGTGCTGCTGGCGGTGCCCTGCGCAGTGGCCTTGCTGACGTTTTCCCAGCCGCTGGTAGCTACGCTCTACCACTACGGTGCCTTTACCGATAGGGACGTGTTGCAGACGACTACGGCGCTCATGGGTTATGGCGTTGGCTTGCTGGGGCTGGTCGCCATCAAGGTGCTGGCATCGGGCTTTTACGCCAGTCAGGACATCAAAACCCCGGTGCGTATTGCGGTAGTTGTGCTGGTCATTACGCAACTCCTGAACCTGGCGTTGGTGCCGCTGCTGCAGCACGCCGGGCTGGCATTGGCCATTGGTATTGGTGCCTTGATCAACGCGCTGTGGCTTTTGCTGGGTCTGCGGCGGCGCGGCAGTTACAAGCCCGCGCCGGGCTGGGCTGTGTTTGCATTGCGGGTAGCGGTGGCGAGTGCGCTGCTGGGGGTGTTTTTGATCTGGGCTGCTGGCAGTGTCAACTGGATCGGCCTGAAGACCGCTTATTTTCAGCGTATAGGCTTTATGGCGCTTGTTCTTATTGCATCAGCTGCTATTTATTTTGCAGTGCTCAAGGTGTCTGGGCTGAAACTGCGGCAACTGATTAAGCGTTGAATAACTCTCTGATTTGTGAGAAAGTAGGGCCATGGAATTAAATCTGGCCGTACCGTCCCCGCTGCAGTATTTCTCCAGCTTGGTGCAAAGCGACAAGCATTTTCCCCTGATGGAAGCCGCCATCAGCCTGGCGCAAGACGAATACCCTGACCTCGACATACAGCAGGTGCTGGGCGACGTTGACCAGTTGCTGGTACGCCTCAAGCGCCGCCTGCCAGCCGATGCGCCGGCCCTGCAAAAGCTGCGTTTATTGAACCAGTTCTTTTTTCACGACCTGAGCTTTGGCGGCAATATCAATGACTACTACGACCCCGACAACAGCTACCTGAATGCGGTGCTCAAGACCCGCCGCGGCAACCCCATCACACTGGCAGTTTTGTGGCTTGAGCTGGCTGGCGGGTTGGGCCTGAATGCGCGGGGCGTGGCTTTTCCCGGACACTTTATGGTGAAGGTTAATCTGCCCAAAGGACAGGTGCTGATAGACCCGTTTACCGGCCAGTCATTGAGCCGCGAAGAGCTGTCCGAGCGGCTGGAGCCATTCAGGCAAAAAAACAGTCTGGATGACGAATTAGACACGCCCATCGGGCTTTATCTGCAGTCGGCCCCACCGCGCGACATCATCAACCGCATGCTGCGCAACCTGAAAGAAATCTACAAGACGCAGGAAGACTGGCAGCGCCTGATTGCGGTGGAAGACAGGCTGATCGTGCTACAGCCCGACGCATGGTCTGAATACCGCGACCGTGGCCTGGCCTGGGCGGTGCAGGGGCATGCAGATCGCGCCGTGCCTGATCTTGAAAAATACCTGGAACAGGTAGAGATCGCGAACGATCTGGATGCAGTTGCCGAGCGGCTTTCACAACTGCGCAGTCAGTGAGTTTTTGGGGCCAGAGCCCAAATTCGCCGAGCCTTTGGCTTGCGCGGAGGGCGCGGTGCGATGCACCGCAGCGAAATTGGTGGCTGACCCCAATAACTCTGGGGGCTAGCCGCCACGTTTTAGAAACTGCGAAATCTGTAGCCCGTCGGGCGAGTTGACGTTTCGCGTCATCACTGGTTTGTCGTTTGACACAACCGGCGTGCTGCGGAGCCTCCCCGTGCCATTGATGGATAAACGGCTGCCATGCAGCATGGACTCTTGTGCCGGCTTCAGGCTGCCGGCTAGTGAGCTACCGAGCCGTTGCGCCAATGGCAATGTTCGGGCTGTCGTGACAACGCTGGGGGCTGGCCGTTGTACTGGCAGTTTGGCAGGCGACGCTGCCACGGGGCGGTTCATCTGTGGGTTATCGGATTTCGTCGCCTGCGCTGCGTCGTTCGCCGCTTGTGCTGGATAAAGCAAGGGTTCAAGCCATTCAAGCAGCGGCCCCCATTGCTGCAAATCAGTGGCAGCTATGGCTGGTGGCAAATCAAAAATAGTTATGCCACGTTCCAGGCTACGCACATAAAGCTGGGTTTCGCGCAGCGTACCCAGAAACGGCACCCCTAGACCTTTAGACCATTCACTCAGGGTTTTGGCCGCACTGGTGCGCCCGTCAATCCGCATCCCCATGGTTACCAGACGGCAGCGGCCACTGGTTATGCGGGGCAGCGTCATCAGTTCGGCATGGCAGGCGGTGGTCGACTCGCGGTCAAACATTGAGTTGCAGACCGGCATGATGATGGCATCGGCAAACATCACCACCTTAGCCAACTCAAAGCCGCGCAGGCCTCCAGGCGTGTCAAGCACGACGTGCGTGATGCCGGTAGGCACGCGCAGCATGTTTTTCTGATCCGCGGCCCAGGGTGTGATGGTCGGCAACGACGCATCGCGGCGTTTAAGCCAAGCCCGTGCAGATTGCTGGAAATCCAAGTCACCCAGCATGACCGAGCTGCCACGGCGGGCAACCCAGGCTGCAATATGCGCGGCCAGCGTGCTTTTGCCACTACCCCCCTTGCGATTGATGACTGCGATGACTGACATTCATGCTCCGTGAGCGATTCAATGAAGTTACAAGCGCACAGTTTGATACAAATTCAATTGAATGTCCAGAGGATATAGTCAATACGGGCGTAGGTAGCTATTATTTTTGTAGCAAAAAGGCCCCAAAAACGCTCAGGCAACTAGCACTGCAGGACCGCCAGCCATCGGCGCAATCACGCCAATCGTATAAACCTGCTCGCCAGCATCACGCAAGGTTTTTGCCGTCGCTTCAGCATTCGCGGCATCAACAACAACGACCATGCCGATGCCGTTGTTGAAGGTACGGTTCATCTCTAAATCGTCAATGCCAGCGGTTTTTTGCAGCCAGGCAAACAACTCGGTTTGCGGCCAGCTGCCTTTGACGAGGTGCGCCGCCGTGCCTTCGGGCAACACGCGTGGAATGTTCTCCAGCAGGCCGCCGCCGGTGATGTGGGCCAGCGCCTTGATCGGGTGCGCCGCCAGCGCCGCCAGCACGTTTTTGACATACAGGCGCGTTGGCTCCATCAGCGCCTGTTTAAAAGGCTTGCCGTCCAGCGTGGCGGGCAGGTCGCTGCCAGCGCGTTCGATGCATTTGCGCACCAGACTAAAGCCGTTGGAATGCACACCGCTGCTGGCAAGGCCCAGCACCACGTCGCCGGGCAGTACGTCTTTGCCGGTCAGGATTTTGGATTTTTCAACTGCACCTACCGCAAAGCCGGCCAGATCGTATTCGCCAGCCGGATACATGCCGGGCATTTCAGCGGTTTCCCCGCCTATCAGCGCGCAGCCGCTTAACTCGCAGCCTTTGGCGATGCCGCCAATGACGGCTGCAGCGGTGTCTACGTCGAGCTTGCCGCAAGCGAAGTAGTCTAGGAAAAACAGCGGCTCGGCACCCTGCACCAGCACGTCGTTGACGCTCATGGCGACCAGGTCAATGCCCACCGTGTCGTGCATATTCCACTCAAACGCAAGGCGCAGCTTGGTGCCTACGCCGTCGGTGCCGCTGACCAGCACGGGTTCTTTGTAGCGCTTGGGTATCTCAAACAGGGCGCCGAAGCCGCCAATGCCGGCCAGCACGCCCTCGCGCATGGTTTTTTTGGCCAGTGGCTTGATGCGTTCAACCAGGGCATCGCCGGCATCAATGTCAACGCCGGCATCTTTGTAGGAGAGAGGGGAATTCGTCATGTCGGGGGTGGGTGCAGCCAGATAGAATTGAATGCTCGATTCTAAGAGTTATTGGCGTCTGACCCCAATAACTCTCGTAGAGCTTCGCCAAGCATCTTCCACACAAGGCTTTATGCAATTTACCAACACCCAAAAGCGCG
>Ga0209284_10003309_pt1 | contig 20043 bp, 22 predicted proteins | sample FRY03_FD_187211 | JGI IMG/M metagenome (GOLD analysis project Ga0209284, IMG submission 187211) | Freshwater microbial communities from Lake Fryxell liftoff mats and glacier meltwater in Antarctica - FRY-03 (SPAdes) (version 2) | ecosystem: Environmental > Aquatic > Freshwater > Ice > Glacier... | reverse complement strand
TTGGGCAGGAAGTATATCATTTACTGGAAATCCAGTTCAAAAGATCCTTGATAGATTTAAAAGGGATCTATGGTGTGGAGTGATTGACCTACTTAACGAGATGGATGTTATTAGAGGAACAGATATTATTGAACAGCGGTTTGAGGAAGTTTATTACAGGATGAAACTGGAAATACCAAAAAATTTAGAAGTGGAAGGTTATAATTTAATTTAATAACTCATAAAAAATTCTTTGAATCCAAACAGTAAATAGATCCCATCTGTAGAAAATATGGAACCCAGTATAAGATATATCTAATACTGGGTGAACAAATTGCTAATCTATTTCTATAAATATTATGAATAGGAAACCAGCAAGGATTGAATGGTATATAGGTGATGGTGATAAACCATGGATGGATATTGATACATCAGAATATATGATGGAATCAATAGTCCGAATCTTTACCAAAATGTGTGGCACTGGTTCAACATATAAACAATCAATAGAAATAAACTTTTCATTTAATATCAATGATCAATCACTAACTCTTATGGGATTTGAATTAACTAATATCACCGTAATTATTGATTTTTTCTCTCTTAAAGAAGAAAGGAATCAGAAGATAGAAAAAATATTGAAAGAAGACTAATGCCACTCCCACACTATCCAGGAAATGGAAATAAAGACATTAAATCATTAGAGAAAGTCTATCAAGTATCTGAAAATATCCACAAATTAGCAAAAGCTGGTGGTAAAAAAATATCAGTTGAGGAAAATAATTACCACGCCTTTAGGTTAGGTGATGATGAGGTGATGATGGTCAAAAAGTTTGGTGAATTAGATCCTTATCTAAGTGTTAAATTTCTAAAGGGTGTCTTTAGGGAAGATAAAAAAGATGATATATCCTTTTTCTGTGAAGAAGGAACGATATATCTTGAATATAGTATTAATAAGGAATTATCCATATGGGGATTATCACTTAGAGAAAAAAGTTACACTTATAAATATGGTGTTGAATTTAAGAATATTAAACCAACTATTAGTGGCAATAAAACAACTAAATTTATACTTGAAAAAATAACTGAGATTCAAAGAAGTGAAAGAATCAAAATTATACTTGGTTAATATTCAAATTTTTTATTATGCTTATCCGTATCTTTCCCCCAAGTTGCGGACAAGCATTATTCTTATTTTAAATTTTTTAATAATCCACGAAGCTTTTTCTCAAGGTGTATCTCAGCTTCCTCTATTGTGAAAAACCTCGATTGATATATTTCGTTATTATTAAATAAAGATCCCCTTATCTTTTCTATTTTCTTAGTCTTTTTAAGATATTTACCTATGTCATCCTTTGTTAACCTATAAACAAATACTTTTAGATCCTTTTTAGCCTTATTCTTTACATACTCATAATTAAATTCATATAGCGGATCTGATGATATTGTTATACCAGTCTCTTCCTTTAACTCATTTAATGCTGACTCTAAATAATTACCACTTTCAACATGTCCCTTTGGTATTGACCACTTTTTATCATGTTTTCTAAACTTCCGAGGTTGAACAAGTAATATCTTATCTTCCAATAATAAAACAATGCCTGATAATGATTGACATTTCTTAAAGTACTCAAATAATATTTTAATAATTCTCATATCTTTTTATATATAAAAGTAAAATGCTTGTCCGCAACATACGGATAAGCATAAAATTATATATATACTTAATGATTAAAAAGTTTGAACGGCAGATGACAGATGAATGGTTTCATGTTAATGAGACATCATTTATTATAGAAAAATGGAAATATATTGAATTAACGTAAATGAGTTGGACAAAGATAAATCAATTTTGTAAAGTAAAGGCGAGACCAGCAACGGAGAATGGCGATGAAGCGCCACCCAGAGTTAAATTTCTTATGGAGTTTTTAGATTCAATGTCAATTGAATATGAATTAGATGCTTTTGAAATTGACAGACCACCTAGATATATAAACCATTGGGGTGACATGTTGAGAGACTCTGGGATAGATTCACACAAGGAAACAAATAAGTATTATAATATCGTAATTAGAGGATCATCTGATAAGATGGTGGTTGCTCACCATGATATTGTTAATCCAAATTCAGACAATGCTAATGATAACTCAGCTTCTTGTATAAATGCTATAATGACTAAATCACTTAGACCTGATGTTAATATAGTTATATTGGATGGTGAAGAAGCTCCAAACCTTGGAGCTGGATCAAAACATTGTGCCAAAAGAATAAACAACGGTGATTTCGGTAATATTAAATGGGTTCTTAACCTAGAACTTACTGGTGCTGGTGGTGACAACTTCTTTATAGGAACCGTCCGTGACAAAAGCCCGCTTAAGGATGGTATACTACGAATATTTGATTGTCCTGAAGTTAATGTACCATTTAATGATTCAATAACTTTTAGAAGAGCTGGGATTGATTCGGTTAATATTAATCCATTACCAACAACAGAAAAAAGGACACCTGTTAGTTACCGAGGAAAGTATCTTGACATGGACATGCTTCATAATTGTCATAGTACAAAGGATTCATTATCAACAATATCAACAGAAGATATGAAAGTATTTACGGAACAAGTTATTTGTAGAATTATAGACGAGGTTTGATAGAAAATACTTACCTTTGTAAAATGAACCTACCAACAGACTATACAAAACTAAACGTGATAAATAAGAGGCTGGTCAGGGAGCAATATGCCACAGAGCAAGATGGTAAATGCTTCTATTGTAATACTGAGTTAGACAAAGAACCACATAAGACCAAATGGATCAACCTAAGATTATTCCCAAAAGGATTTATGAATAATCCAATTCACCTACACCACGATCATAAAAATGGAATGACACTCGGTGTTGTTCATGCTTATTGTAACGCTGTTCTTTGGCAGTATGAAGGTGAATAGGATTCTATTTGTTCTTGACAGGTTTCAACGCCTTGTTGAGTGAAAACTTGCCTGACGAAGTTTTCCGTAGTCGAGCCGACTATCAGGCGTTGACCCATTAACACTATCATTTTTCTTAATTATTAATTTGGCGTGTGTTGATTCTTCTATCTCTATATCAAAATCCTTCTTCACCTGTTGTCTTAAAAATGGTAAAACATAATGGTCGTCATAAACAACTTTATAGTTACTTGGGACGCGCTGATGCAATGACATCACAATCTACATCATCTATCCAGAATAGTTTATCTGGTAGTGATGACTCCATACCAGTTAGGTAGTTATTGATATTCTTTATTTCCTTTTCACCAACTTGTGACTCGAATATGATATATGGTTTTATATGATTCATCTGATGTTATATATTAAATAACCAAGTATATTATCAATATTCATATCTCTTATTATACCTTTAATAGAATCTTTATCAACTTTGTCAAACTCCTCCTTTATTGAGGTAGTTCTTATACCTACTAGCCATCTTTTTCCTTGCGAATTTCTCATCAGGTGTATCAGGTATTTATCATCGATTGATGACCTTATCTCAACGCTTGTTTGTTTTTTATATATCGGAATTTTAAAAAGTTCTAAACCATATCGGGTCGTACGATTTTCACTACAACGTCCAAAAAGAAGGATCGGTTGTCTCCGGAAACACAATAACCTTTAGATTGTGAGTAGTTCATAATACATATATTTGAATTAATATATATGTAATGGAATTAAAGAAATTTAACCAATTTATATCGGAAGAAAAGGGTTACATACATGGTGATAGACTTGTCACTAAGATGAGGCACCATATCGGTAAAAATGTTAACGTTACTGGTGGTATGGGCGAGGTTTGTAAACTATTATCAATAGATGTTTTTGATGTCGGTGGTATACTAAGGTATTATGGCACCATAGAGAGAATTAGAGGTAAGAAATCATTTAAATCTAGAAGAATGTTGACTCATATACAACCTGTTTAAAAAGTAAACATATGAACTACTTGTAGGCTAAAGACCTACAAGTTTCAGGAGACCAGGCTCCTTCTTTTTGGACGTTTCGCCGATTGTACCAACCAAGGTTGGTCTTATTTCATCTCCACATCTGTAATCGATGGTCCCCACCGATATTATTTTAATTCCTTCCTCAAGGATCATCTAGTCCTTTTAAAGAATGTTGAAGTGATTGGCTATTAATTTCTCTAAGCCATTTAAAATCTTCTTGTTTCTTTAACATTGTTAAAGCAGCTGAGTTATCATTATAATTAAGTGTTTGTTTATTTGTTTTTCATATTCAACTTTACGTTCATTTAAATAATAATTATAAGCAAACCTAATAGATCCAAAATGCTTATAAAAAAGATTTTGGCATACTTGTAACATTCATATTAATTGGTAAATTATTTTTAATATATAACATATTAGTAAAAAAATTGATTATTTTTGTTATGTATAGTTACAGCGAATTTATTTTAGAAACACATTTAAAAGAATTAATATTGGAAAGTAAGATTAATTACTCAGAAGACTTTAAGCGATTATTAAACGCGATTGATAGCAAAGTAGCCAAAGAATTATTAAGATTGAATAATTCTGAGCAAGATGTAGCACAAAACTACATTGATATTGATATGTCAAATAATACTATGGTCAGCTTTATCCAAGATAAGAGAGCTAAGCAGATGATGGAAGGTGTTAAAGAAGAATACCAACTAAATGGTGATGCTCACTTAAAATATGAGAAATTTAAAACTGAGAAGGGTGATCAAGCAAACAGGGATATATACTCTAGAGTTGGTATGACATTTGAAGAGGTTAATAGAGCCCAGGTTTTCGGAGAGAAATTAGCTATAACTGGTGAGACTATTGTTAAATTATCAGGTAATGTTTTCGTATCATATAGGGGAGTTGAGGATGAAACAATAAGGGGTGTTGTGAAAAAGGATAAGCTAACACCCGTTCAAAGTGAAGTCTATGAGAAGTTGTGGACAACTGGTAGGAATTCAATGAGAAGTGGTAGATTGGCGAAAGCCGTTTTAAATGCTTCTGGATTGCAAGTATCGGATAAAGATATTGAGGACTTTGTTAACAAGTTCAAATCACATATTGATATACTTAATGACGCTTTCGCCAAATTTGATGTTATTACAGATGGAAAAGAGATAGTACATTTCTATAGTTCCAACAACTACGACCTATCAAAAGATAGTGGAACACTTGGTAGTTCATGTATGGCAAATGTTCCGGGATCATATTTTAGTATTTACAAGGATAATCCTAAAAAGGTATCGTTAGTGGTGCTTTATGATGATAATGGAAAGTCTGTTAATGGTGAATATAAATCAGATAAGATAGTAGGAAGAGCCGTTTTGTGGAAAACTGATAGTGGATTTGAATTTATGGATAGAGTATACTACACTAAGGATAGTGATAGGGACCTTTTCAACAAATTTGCTGAGAGAAGTGGATTTTGGTATAAACTATCAAATGATCATGATAGAGGAACGGTTACAATATCAAACGGTAAATTAACAAAAGCGGAGAAAATAGTTGTTTCTTTGGATAACTTTAGATATGATGAGTTTCCATACTTGGATAGTTTAATGTATTTTAACAGTGCTACCGGTAAGGTATCATCATCAAGAAAGGATGTAGAGGCTGATGTTGTCTTAAATGGAACATGTGGTAACGACCACGAGGGAATGGATGGTAGTTATGATGATGGATATTATGACGAGGATTACTAAATCTATTATATAAGAAAAATAGATAACAAAATTTTGGGATAACCAAATGTTAACTCTGCTCTCAAAGTCATATTTAAATGAACTACCCACAAACTAAAGATTTGTGTGTTTTACGTTCCGTCATATAAAAACCCCGTATAAATTAATATACAGGGTCTTTAACAAACAAACAAGATTTTATTTAGTCCTCTTTTACTTCTTCCACTTCCCCATATGGAACTTCTTCAGCTCCAAAATCATTAGTAGTTTCATTGGAGGCTTCATAAAGTTTAGTCGAAATCTCTCCCCATGTTGAGTTAAGACCCTCCATAACTTCATCAATTCTTTCCACATCTTTAGACTCATGAGCCTCTTTCAAGATGTCAACAGCAGTTTGCAGTTTATACTTGTCTTCTTCTGTAAGCTTATCTCCAAATTCTTTGATTTGCTTCTCAGTTTGGAACACAAGGTTATCTGCTTGATTTAGTTTATCAACAGACTCTCTTTCTTTTACATCAGCCTCAGCATTCTCCTCAGCTTCTCGCTTCATTCGTTCAATTTCTTCTTTTGATAATTTAGATCCACCCTCTATGCGTATAGTATTCTCTTTCCCGGTTGCCTTATCTTCCGCTGTAACTGATAGTATACCATTTGCATCTATATCCAATGATACTGAAATTTGTGGCACTCCTCGCGGGGATGGCATTATTCCATCGAGATGGAAACGACCTAAAGAGTTATTGTCTTTAGCCATTGGTCTCTCACCTTGTAGAACATGAATCTCAACAGACGGCTGGTTATCCGAAGCGGTTGAGAAAGTTTCCGACTTTCTTGTTGGAATTGTTGTGTTAGCCTCGATCAATTTAGTAAAGATTGATCCCATTGTTTCAATTCCTAATGAAAGTGGTGTTACATCTAATAGAAGAACATCATTAATTGTTCCTGCAAGAACAGCTCCTTGGATGGATGCTCCCATAGCAACAACCTCATCAGGGTTAACGCTCTTATTTGGCTTTTTATTAAAAGCTTTCTCAATTGCTTCTTGTATAGCAGGAATACGGGTAGACCCACCAACAAGAATAATCTCGTTGATATCCTCTGGTTTCAATTTTGCTTGTTTCAGAGCATTTGTAGCACATTTGATAGTTCTCTTAACAAGAGATTCAGTCATTTTATCAAACTTAGCACGATTTAACTTCTTTACGAAGTGTAATGGAACACCATCTTGAACCGTTATGTAAGGTAGATTAATATCTGTTGAGGTAGAGCTTGACAACTCTACTTTAGCTTTCTCAGCAGCATCTTTAAGACGCTGTAGTGCCATTGGGTCTTTTGAAAGATCCATATTGTGATCAGCTTTGAAATCTTCAACCATCCAATTGATTACTTCTTGGTCAAAGTCGTCACCACCAAGGTGTGTGTCACCATCAGTTGATTTTACTTCAAAAACACCATCACCAATTTCTAGAACAGATACATCATGTGTACCGCCACCGCAATCAAATACAAGAATAACTGAATCTTGTTCCTTTTTATCAAGACCATAAGCAAGAGCTGCCGCAGTTGGTTCATTTATAATTCTCTCAACTTCAAGTCCAGCGATCTTACCAGCCTCAATTGTTGCTGTTCTTTCAGCGTCACCAAAATATGCGGGAACGGTTATCACAGCTTTTTTAACTTCGTGTCCAAGATAATCCTCGGCAGTCTTCTTCATCTTTTGTAGAATCATAGCTGAGATTTCCTGTGGTGTATATTTACTACCATCAATATCAACACATGGAATTCCTTTATTGTTTACAACTTTATAAGGAACCCTTGTTATATCATCCTTGCAATTTTTAAAATCTTTGCCAATAAATCTCTTAATTGAATAAACAGTCTTGTCTGGATTGACAACTGCTTGTCTTTTTGCTGAGTCTCCTACCTTTCTATCTTCGGTGAAACCAACAATGGATGGAGTTGTTCTCCTACCCTCACTATTTGGAATTATAACCGGTTCTCCGTTAATTACAACGGATACACATGAATTTGAGGTTCCCAAATCTACCCCAATAATTGTTTCTTTTCCCATATTTTATTTGTTTTTATTTTTTATTTATATTTCAATTACCATGCCATTACATTTTAATGTCATTCTGTCATGTTTTATTCTAATATTTGCATTTTTGTCACTTTAATGTAGATATTTATATGATCATTCAAAGAAAACACAGAAGTCTTTAGCTTCTGTGATGAATTTGTTAATTATTTTAGTAAAAATATATAAAAAGTTTTAAAAATACCAAAAAGGTAGATTAATAATTTAATATATACTGAAAAAGGAAAGTAGTATTAAAGTGTTAAAGTCATACAAAGGATGACATAGAACTATCAAATTGTTCAAAGTGCCAGAAACCCTTTATCAAACTTTTAAGATAGTTCGATTCCTTTTTCATGTTTCTTCTTTCCTGGCCGGATATCATATAAGGGGATATGTTCATTTTAAAACATGTTTCTATACATCGAATTAATAATTGACTCTAGCTTTTTTCCATGATCTGGTCCAGTGATCATCCGCAGTGACATGGTTAGCCCTTACCCACTTCTGAACATTATACTCGAAATCATCATTGTGAAATAGTGAAGTTGTCCTTGCTACGACACCCTCCCTTTCTCCACCAAGTGCTGATGGCTCGGATACTAATTTCTCAACAAGAGTTTGTAGTTCCTTATCACTATTAACAACTCCTTTAAACAATATAGGAACTATTGGAATGTCTAAATAGAATGACCACTCTTCAACTTTATCCCAATTAACCCAAATGTTATTCTCTCTAACACCAAACATATAGAAATATGATTTTAACCCACTATATTCAATAGAGTGTATTCCTTCCATATTTTCACCAAAAATATAAGTCTCTTCTGGAATATCATCAAAAACGCGATTATGTATGTTCCACATTCTTTTATCCCATGGGTTTTCACTATAAACAGCATGAGAGCGTGCGTAGACACCACCTTTAGTTAGCGAAGAATTAGACCCATCAAGCTTCTCAGTTATAACTATCTCAGATCCAATTAGATTACTAGAATCATTGGCAATCTTATCATCACTGGTGACTCCTTTCGAATATTTGAGGTGATGTGTTCTTGGATATTTGGACATGATATTATCTTATATATATTACAAATATAATGTTTAAAAATGGAATAATCTATATTCTTGTACAATAAGCAAAAAGTAGTGTTACCGTATGGTTCGCGTGCAGATGGAAGATGGTGGAGTGGAGACGGGCAGGGTTGTGGTTTCTTCCTTTGAAAGCACATCCGAACCTTCATCCATCAATTTGAATGTTGGTGATGTATCCTCCGTTCCGTGGTCGTCTTTGTGAGACAATTTATCTACCAAAAGCGTAAGGTCTTCACGCGATTTTTCTAACTTTCCGGTGATGATTCCCTGAAATTCTTTCAGATCATCCGCTGTGTATTTATTCTTCCCTGACATGCTGTCTAATTTAATTCAATGTACTAATATACTAATCTGCGTTTTAAGGTCTCCGACCAGGTCAACAATAACCGAGTTATCAGCACTCAAAACAGGCACAAGTTCCAACGTTTCTGCCAGCGTTTCCGCGCAAATATATTTAAGATTGTTTGTTATCGCGTCTTTAATCGGTTGCTCGTCCAAGATAACGATTGAAATATGATCCGTCACCTCGAAACCTTTGTCTTTTCTCAGGTTTTGAATTCTGTTTACAAGCTCTCTCGCCAATCCTTCCTGCTCCAATTCTGGAGTAATTGTCAAATCCAACGCAACCGTAATTCCACCTTCAGATGCAACAGACCACCCAGGGATGTCTTTAGATATGATGTCCGCATCTTCCAATGAGATTGAAAGCGAGCTTCCATCAATAGTTAGTTCGTACGTTCCAGTAGCTTCCAACACCGAAATGTCCGCTTGGTTCATCTGAGCAATAGCACCGGCAATCTGCTTCATTTGCTTGCCATATTTCGGGCCAAGCGTTTTGAAATTTGCCTTGATGGTTTTTTCAATCACACCAGCAGTTTCCTTCAGATATTCCACCTCCTTCACATTAACTTCGGAAAGAATGAGGTTTTCAACCGCCTTTAACTGCCGTTCAAATTTCTCGTCAAGAATCGGAATCATCACCTTGGCTAACGGTTGTCGAACGCGATGCTTTTCCTTCTTGCGGATACTTAGAATCAAAGACGTTGCCTTCTGAGCAATCGCCATTCGCTCTTCCAAATCAAGGTCAATCGCTTTATTGTCTGCCGTTGGCATTTCAGAAAGATGAATCGATTCTGATTTGTCTCTACCCGTAACGCCATTCAAATCCAAGAACAATCGATCAGCATAAAATGGAGCAATCGGGCTCATTAGTTTGGCAACTATCTCCAAACAAGTATAAAGTGTTTGATAGGCAGAAGATTTATCGGTTGATGGTTCGCCTTTCCAGAACCTTCTTCTGCACAATCGAACATACCAATTACTAAGATTTTCGTTCACGAATTCCTGAATGGCACGTCCTGCCTTCTTCGGCTCAAACGCCATGTAATACGCATCCACCTCCACAACCAAGGAATTGAGTTTTGACATCACCCAACGGTCAATTTCAGGACGTTGATCCAACGGAACCTCCGCTTCACTGAAATCATAGCTGTCAATGTTCGCGTAAAGCGCATAGAAACCGTATGTGTTGTAAAGCGTGCCGAAGAATTTGCGCTGCACTTCACCGATTCCTTCGAGGCCAAATTTCAGGTTGTCCCAAGGCTCGGCATTGGTAATCATGTACCAGCGCGTAGCATCTGGGCCATACGTTTTTAGCGTTTCAAACGGATCAGCTGCATTGCCCAATCGCTTCGACATTTTCTGTCCTTGCTTATCTAGAACCAAACCGTTTGAAACCACATTTTTATATGCAACCGAATCGAAACACATGGTTCCGATGGCATGAAGCGTGAAGAACCAACCGCGTGTCTGATCTACTCCCTCAGCAATGAAATCCGCAGGAAAATAACGTCTTTCTTCAATCAGTTCTTTGTTCTCAAACGGATAATGAAGCTGTGCATAAGGCATGGCACCCGAATCGAACCAAACATCAATCAAATCTGCCTCGCGCTGCATCGGTTGCCCACTTTCGGAAATCAGAACCACATCATCCATATAAGGACGATGCATGTCAAAGACGGCATAATTTGAAGCGTCCATGTTTCCAACTTCAAACTCCGCCAACGGATTCTTGGCCATCAAACCAGCGGAAACTGCCTTTTCGCATTCGGCTTTTAGCTCTTCTGCTGATCCGATGCACTTGCGCTCTTTTTTATCTTCTGTTGACCAAATTGGCAATGGAATTCCCCAAAAACGTGAACGGGATAAGTTCCAATCTTGAAGGTTCTCCAGCCAGTTCCCAAAACGACCTGTTCCCGTGCTTTCAGGTTTCCAGTTAATGGTCTTATTGAGTTCGATTAAGCGGTCTTTGGCTGCTGTGGTCTTAATGAACCACGAGTCCAACGGATAGTACAAAATTGGCTTATCAGTCCTCCAGCAATGCGGATAACTGTGCTCGTATTTCTCAACACGGAATGCCTTATTTTCTTCCTTTAGCTTGATGGCAATCCGCTCATCAACAGAAAGGTAATTGTCTCGGCCCTGCTTCTTGGTCTCGGACTCTATTTCAGCTTCCGAATAATATTCCGCCTTCACATATTCGCCAGCAAAGTCGGTCACTTCTGGACGGAATCTGCCTTGCAAATCAACTAAGGGAACTTGATTTCCTTCACCATCATCCACCAACATGGCTCCAATTCCAGCAACCTTGGCAACGCGTGCATCATCCGCTCCAAAAGTTGGTGCAATATGCACGATTCCTGTACCGTCTTCGGTAGAAACGAAATCTCCAGCAATTACTTTGAATCCTTCGCCATCGGGTTGAGCGTATGACATCAATTGCTCGTAGACAGTACCTACAAGTTCAGAACCTTTGAACTCTGTAACAACCTTGAAAGGAATCTTCTTGTCTCCAGCGTTGTATTCATCAAAAGACAACTCGGCATTTTCTGGCTTGAACCATTTTCCGACCAACTCTTTGGCCATTATCACAATCGTTGGTTCAAATGTGTATTGATTAAACGACTTTACAGCCACATAATCAATCTTCTCGCCCACAGCCAGAGCCGTGTTTGATGGAAGTGTCCAAGGTGTGGTTGTCCAAGCAACGAAATAAGCTTTACCACCAAGTTTATCATCTAAACTTTTAGCGCGGAACTGAGCGACAACTGTGGTGTCTTTCACATCCCGATACGTTCCAGGTTGGTTCAGCTCGTGAGAGCTCAGACCTGTTCCCGCCTTTGGCGAATACGGCTGAATGGTGTAGCCTTTATAGAGTAAATCCTTGTCGTAGAGGTTTTTAAGCAACCACCAAACCGACTCAATGTATTTGTTGTCGTAGGTTACATACGGATTGTCCATATCAACCCAATACCCGATTTTTCGGGTAAGGTCGTTCCAAACATCCGTGTATTTCATTACCGCCTTGCGGCAAGCATCGTTGTATTCGGCAATAGAAATGGTCTTACCAATGTCTTCCTTGGTGATGCCGAGTTCTTTCTCAACTCCAAGTTCAATCGGAAGTCCGTGCGTATCCCAACCAGCTTTTCGCTTTACTTGGTAGCCTTTCAACGTACGGTATCGGCAGAAAATATCCTTAATGGTACGAGCCATTACGTGATGAATGCCAGGCATTCCGTTGGCCGATGGCGGCCCTTCATAAAACACGAATGGTTCTTGGCCTTCACGCGTTTCTATGCTCTTCTTGAAGATGTCGTTCTCCTCCCAAAACGCAAGTATTTCGTCCGCCACTTCTGGCAGGTTCAATTGCTTGTATTCTGTGTATTTCTTAGCCATCTGCTTTTTTCAAAAGGAGCGCGAAGATACAAAACCGAGGGTGTTCCTAAGACCTAGATTCAGGCCGTAAGAATTGTTTGTTGATTCTTCGCTTTTAAAGCCAATTCTCTATTCCTCTTTTTTCGTCAGAATCAGCAAAAGGTCATCTCGGAATTTCAACTCCTTCGCATCTTTCTTTGACATCGGAACAGAAGTCCAATCCTGATTTGTGACGAGAATGCGCTTTTCACCACTGTTCGGCAACTCAAATATCACAGGCATTCTGAATCCTTTCGCCTCTGCCTTCCAACGGAATTCAACTGCTTTCTTAGCAATGCGATACTCAAGCACCGGAACTTCCGAAAACCTCAGATATTGATTGAAAAAAGAAGTGTAATCGTACTTGGCGCGGGTGTTTATGTAATTGATGATTTCCTCACCATCTACTGTTTTGTGCTTGAATTCCTGTGCAATTCCCTTTAGAATGGAACGAAAAAGTGAGTCGTTGTTCAGTACATTTCGGAACGTATGAATCATCCAAGCGCCCTTGTAATACATGTCGCCACTATTTCCTTCCTGATTCAGGCCATAAACGCCATAGATTGGAGTTTTGTTATTGATGAAATTCCGCTGATAAATGAGGTAATCGAGCATCTGGTTGTAGCCGTATTTACACTCTACGAATACAGATTCTGAGTATGTGCAGAAACTCTCATGAATCCACATATCGGCAGCATCCTTCATGCTTACGCTGTTGCCCCACCATTCGTGACCCGTTTCATGAATGATGATGTAATCGAAATCCATTCCTTCGGGATGACGACCCAAATAGCCAGCCTTGTACTTATTTCCGTAGGCAATTGCGCCTTGATGCTCCATTCCCAAATAGGAGGTCTCAACAAGGGCATAACCGTCTTTATAAAATGGATAAGGGCCGAATGCTTCCTCGTAGCAGCGCATCATTTCAGGCACCTGTTTGAACTGCTCCTTGGCTTTTTCCAGATTTTCCTTCAGAACGTAGTAATCCAACTTGAGATTCTCGCCCGATGCGTTCTCGTAATTCTCTGTGAAATGTGCGTAATCGGCAATATTCAACGTGACGTTGTAATTGTTGATTGGGTAGGAAACCTTCCAGTTCCAAGAGGTTTTTCCATTCTCAGAAACGTTGCTTTCCAATTCGCCATTGGAAACACACATCAGCCCATTCGGAATTGTGCAACTAATGCGCATGCTGTCTGGTTCATCCGACAAATGATCCTTGTTCGGCCACCAAAGACTGGCTCCCGTTCCTTCACATGCAACACCCACAAATGGCTTTCCGTTTCCGTCTTCTTTCCACACAAAACCACCGTCCCAAGGTGCATTTTTGGCGGCAATGGGCGTGCCGTGGTAATAGACCAAAAGCACACCGTTTCCTCCTTTTTTCATTCTGTTGGGAAATGAAACGAAAACTGCATTGAATAATCTCGAAAAGCGAAGTGGTTTCCCTTTGAACAGGATGCTGTCAATCAGCATATTGTCGAACAGATCGATCTGAAGGCTATCAAAATCAGCTTCATTCTTAAAATGAATATGATTGACTCCGCGGATTGACCGTTTCTCGATATCAACATCAAGTTTGAGGTCATAATAAGTAACATCAAAGCAAGAGCGAATCGAAGAAAGTGTTCCGCGAAGCGTATCGGCCAAGGTGAATTCTTGCGCCTGCACAAGACTCGAAACGGCAAGAATTAGAATAAGTAAGATGTATCGCATGGAAAACAAAGGAAATAAAATATGGTTGTCCGCATGTTTCCCCAATGGATGAAATTCAACGTAATTCTCTACCTGTCAAGACCTAACAGGTTTCGAAAACCTGTTAGGTCTTGACATGGGCTGAGGATCTTGGGAAAATTGCGGATAAGCATTAAATAAAAAACGCTGCCTTCAGTATAAGACCAAAGACAGCGTTAGTATAAAAGTTAATGTGATTCTATTTCATAAACCCCTTAGCGCGCGCTTCTTTGATAGCTGCATCAGGGCCTTTTTTGGTGATGTTCCTAAGCCCGGAAGCTGAAACCTTCAATGAAATCCATTCTCCTGTTTCTACCAAAAAGAATTTCTTCTTGAAAAGATTCGGCAGGAATGTTCTTCTCGTTCTTCTTTTAGAGTGAGAAACGTTGTTTCCAAACATTACCTTCTTTCCTGTTATATCGCAGACCTTAGACATATCGTTTTGTACTTAGTGTGTTCTAAATTTCGGGGCTGCAAATGTAAACAAAATATTTTCTAAAACCAGCAACTTTAACTATCTAATCCTTTAGGACTAAAATCGACCTCATTTCTCCGTCTTGCGCAAACAGTCTTATTGCATAAGAACCGCTTGCAAGGTGCTGCAAATTAACAGATTGTTTGTTGTTGATGATTTGATGAGCCACCACTCTACCATCTAACGAGGAAACCTGAACATTGATTATCCCTTTAATTTCCCATTCGACACGAACGAAGTCGTGAAAAGGTATGGGGTAAATACTTAGGTCTGATTCAATATTTTCCGTCAAATTGGTGAGAAGGGCTGGGCAATTGGTTTCAAATTTCGGTATTGGGACGCAAGCTCTGCGTTTTTAAATTCAATTCGGCTGCTGGGTCAGATTTGAACGTATGTTCCATGAAACTGACAAGATAATGCCGAACCGAGGCAGTTGCATCTGTTCTTCTTATAGAACCTACCAACTGAGATGCCGTTTCATAATCTCCAAAACCAGCGTGACCCATGCCATCTATAAGAACCCAATAGCGGCATGTGGCAGACGTAAATTCATCGTAACCCTCTCGGCACTCTGCTGGTGTGCTATCTTCATCTTCAATTCCAGCAATGGAAAGTACATTACCTGAGTAGTTTGCGACATTATGTGCCCAAATACCTAGTATGCCCTGACTTGGAAATGAAGCGAAATACACAATGCCGCCAATTTCAGATTGATGATTTACTAGAAATGCCGAAGCTTGAACGCCTCCAAGCGAATGACCTCCAATTGCCACCGATGCCGGGTTGGCGAACGTAGACATCCAATGGTTGCCATCAGCAAGTTTATCAACATACCAATCGTAAGTATCTTGGTAAACCGCTCCGTTCGGAAATCCTCCAGTTGCACTGTTCACAAGTATGACAATATATCCGTAACTCGCTAAATGCTCTAGATATAGATCATAGGTATTTGCATTTATCACACTTGAACCAAAGCCATTGGCTCCAAGCTGAAAGAAAAAACTGGGAAGGTTTCGCCCACTTGGGCATCTGGCCTAAATGTGAATACAGTTGGATTTACAGTATTGTCTGACTCTGCAATAACCTGATAGCTCCCTTCTTGAAAGTAAGGCGAATCTATTGGTGTAATCTGAGCAAAAAGAGCAGAAAATGTAGCAAAATGAATGAGCGCCAGCAGTGCGTATCGTTTCATGCGATTGGTTTTTACGAATCGTTTAAACCCTAATAATTCCTTCATACGATGACTCAGTACTCAGACGTTTCTGAAATAGCTTCAACACGCCCGAAAACTCCAAAAGTTTGGTAAGAATAATCTATTCTTCAACCTCGCGGGAATGCGTTAGATTGTTTCGTAATTAATCCTTCACACATCTGCACGAAAAACCGCTTCGCTTGTAGATTCTTGTACGAAAACTTGCCGCGCTATTGTAGGTTAAGGTAAGGTAATTGGCCAATGATTCGCTATCGCGGCTAGACGACCAGAAAAGACCGTTTTTACCCATGTGGTCGAACTGACCTTCTTGAAAACGCATTCCGCCCGGAAGACCAGTAAACCCGCTGCTGTTGGATGCCGCTTCGTTTGGAGCTTCCCAATGCTGAGTTCCTGCTTCCTTCAGTCTTCCACCAGCAACATCATCAGCCGAGCCCAAATATTTTGTGAGAACAGCATATTCTGCATCAGACGCCACGTGCCAACCGGCAGGGCAAAGACCACGTGGGTCTTCAATGACAAACCAATTGTAAAGCTTGCCGTAGGTGCCATCGTTGGCATTGTCATTATTATACCAACAGAAAGCTGGGGTCAACAAGTTTTTCCATTGCTGGTCATCAGTTACCTGAGGGATTTGAGATCCATCTCTAAATTTTGAGGTTTTCAAATTCTCTCCCATCCAGCATTGCGAACCTATTGTAACAACCGAATAGTTGTTTCCATCAATATCCGTTACGGTTGTTGTTTCTCCACATCCTCCAGGAAGCTGAGTAACTACGATATAGCCATTTTTGGTCTCGCTGGCATCGCCTTGAGCGGTGGTGATTGTAAGGGTTACGTCAAATTCTCCTGCCGCTGTGTAAAGAATACCATCTGGGTCTTTTTCGGTTGAAGTAGCAGGGTCGCCACCTTGGAAAGTCCATAGATAACCAGTGGCACCGATGGAATTGTCTTCAAAATTCACTGCCTGACCAACTCCAATCTGAGTCTGTTCTGCTTCAAAATCGGCACCATAATCTTTTTCTTCTTCCTTGCATCCGACAAAAGTCATGGTAGCAAGGGCAAGCAATACGGGAAATAATCTTTTACTCATCATCTTTTGTTTAAGGGTTGAAGCCAAATGTATAAATGTTACGCAATAGTTAATCAATTTAAAGTCAACTGTTTTCGTAACATGTTCAGAGCGGTGTTGGCGCTAATCTCAATATTGCGTTCGCGGTTCTGACCAAATAAATATTTTTTAGCTGTCGTTCCGTGCGGGCCGGCAATGGCAATCCATACCGTGCCTACAGGTTTTTCTGCTGTTCCTCCGTTTGGGCCAGCTATTCCGGATGCGGAAATGGCATAATCCGTTTTCATTAGCGTTTTCACTCCTTCTGCCATCTGAATTACAACCTGTTCGCTCACTGCACCAAAATCAATCAGAGTTTGTGCAGAAACTCCGAGAGAATCTGTTTTTACTTCGTATGAATATGCAATTACCGAACCCAGAAAATAATTGGATGAGCCGGAGATGGAAGTGAGTTTGTGTGCGATTAAGCCACCCGTACAACTTTCTGCTGTGCTGACGGTTTTTCCCTGTTGGAGAAGCAGATTTCCTAGAACAGATTCTATCGTATCATCATCAAATCCATAGACCAATTCGGGGATTAGTTGTGTAAGTTTATCTACTTCGGTTGCCAAAGAAGCGGCTAAAACAACGGCATCGGCACCAAAGGCGGAAAGCCGAAGGCGTACTCTTCCGGGAGAAGGAAGGTAGGCGAGTTTGATATGGGGTGGAAGTGCATCTTCCCAATGTGCGATGCGTTCTGATAGCCAGCTTTCTCCCATTCCCATGGTGAGGATGGTGCGGTGGAGGATGGTTGGCAACGCATAGGTTGATTGGATGCGCGGCAACACGTGGTCTTTCATCAAACCCTTCATTTCGTAGTGCACGCCAGGCATACTTACGAAGATGGTATCGTTTTGGGCGAACAACATACCGGGTGCTGTTCCTTGATTGTTCTGCAGTGGCTCGCAGGCAGATGGAAGTTCTGCTTGCAACCTGTTGAGCGGCCCCATCTGCTTGCCAAAACGTGCAAAAAACTTTGATATGTGCGCCTCAATATCTGAATGAAAGGTAAAACCACAGTTGAAGTACTTCGCCAACGCCTTTTTGGTAACGTCATCTTTTGTGGGGCCGAGGCCACCCGTAATTAATACAATATCAGAACGCTTTTCGGCATCTGCCAAAGCAACTGTAATCTCATCCAACGCATCGCTAATAGTGACGATACGTTCTACTTTTACGCCAATGTCGTTAAGTTGCTGCGCCATCCAGGCAGAATTGGTGTCAATAATCTGTCCGATGAGAATCTCATCTCCTATTGTAATAATCTCAGCCTTCATGGTGCGCAAAGAAACCACATTCGCTCGGCAATTGTTTACTTTGACGTAGATGCGGAAAGGCCTTACAATATCTTTAGTAGTTGTGGTGGTGATGCTACTGGCCATTGGCGTTTGGTTTGCCAAATTGCTGTGGCTAAAACCGTTTAGTATTGATAATTTCTTTGAGCGGGTGTACATCGAATTCCTTTGGGAAGATCCAGAGGCGTTAACGCAGACCAAGGTGTTGAGTCCTTTCGGGTTTTCGAGCTATGAGTGCGAACTGACAAATGTTTCTCCTACAGCAACACGCAGATTGGCCGAGGTTGGAAGAAAGAATCTCGCCATTTTGGAAGATTACGACCGCGCCAAGCTGTCTAAATCGCAGCAAGTGTCTTATGATGTGTTCCATTGGTTTCTTAAAACAGGAGTTGCTGCCGAGCCGTTCCTGTTTCATGATTATCCGATAACGCATATATCCGGTGCACACATAGAATTACCGCAATTCATGGCGTCATTGCCTTTTGATAGCGAAGCGGATGTAGAAAATTACCTACAACGATTGGATGTGGTGAACGAGAAGTTCGGTTCGGTGATTGATGCACTGGAAGAGCGGAGAAAACTAGGCGTTGTGCCCCCTACACACATCATTTTGAAGGCAATGAAGTTCTGCGATACGTTCTATGAAGCTCCGTTTGACGAGAACATATTCTATACTTCGTTTGTGAAACGGCTTGATGCCATGGAGAACCTTTCGCAGTGGCAGAAACAGGACTTCCTAGACCGCTGTGCCATGTCTGTACAGGAAAATGTGCAGCCTGCATACAAACGATTATCACGTTTTCTGTTGCAAATGGAGCGCAGCTCGCTGAGTATTGCAGGTGTTTGGCAGTTGCCCGATGGTGATGCTTACTATAAATCGTGTCTTTTGCATCAGACCACGCTTCCGCTAGACCCCGATAGCCTGTATGAGTTTGGGAAGTGGGAGATGAGGCGGTTGACCGGAGAGATGTTGATTCTTAAGAACCTTGCTGGCACGGTGAATCAACCTACGTTTAAGACAGACTCTCTTGGGCGGCTGGCTACAGTGGCTTATTTCGCTGATGTGGCCGATGGGATGATGGCGAAACTCCCTGCATACTTTAATAAGCTACCTGCCGTGCCGCTGAGTGTGCTTGAAGTGCCAGAATATCGTTCTCAAAACTCAACTTTTGCCTTTTATATATCGCCAAGGGGCGAACCGCTTACAAACGGAAAGCTTTACGTAAACACGTGGAAGGCCGACCACCTGACCAAACCACTTGCCAAGACGTATGCTTACCATGAGGGCATTCCTGGACACCATTTGCAGAAGGGAATACAGGTTGAGTTGAAGGACTTGCCCACCTTCAGGCGGTTTTTGCCTTTTACCGCTTACGCGGAAGGATGGGCTATGTATGCAGAACGTCTTGGCCACGAAATGAATGAGTCTCTTGATCCGCAAGACAGGATTGCGGTGCTGCAATCAGACCTTTTTAGGACCGCACGGATGATGACCGACATAGGAATACACCATAAAAAGTGGCTTCGGGAGCAGGCCATAGACTTTATGGTTGATAATGCTGGGCTTAGTGAGCTTGAGGCGGAAGACGAAGTAGACAGGTACATCGTATGGCCC
>Ga0209284_10003305_pt1 | contig 20065 bp, 17 predicted proteins | sample FRY03_FD_187211 | JGI IMG/M metagenome (GOLD analysis project Ga0209284, IMG submission 187211) | Freshwater microbial communities from Lake Fryxell liftoff mats and glacier meltwater in Antarctica - FRY-03 (SPAdes) (version 2) | ecosystem: Environmental > Aquatic > Freshwater > Ice > Glacier... | reverse complement strand
TGTTAGGGTCAAAAATACTTCCTGCATACTTGGTATTACTTCCCTGTACTCACTTATTTGAATCATTGGGTCATTGAATAATTGAATGTTTGGCTTGTCGTTGTATGTAAATATAAGGGTTGTACTGCCGTCTTTTTGTACATTCTTTTTTATATCAATACCCGCAAATTGAGTTGGTTTTACCTCACCTCTGTAGGTTATGGAGTAGGTATTGTCCTTTAGGCTGTTTCGCACGTCCATTACTGTGCCTTGGGCTACTACGCTAGCCTTATTAAGCAGTACCACATTATCACAAATAGCTTCTACATTTTCCATACGGTGCGTACTTAGCATGATGCTAGCACCTTGATTGCGTAGGTTTTCTATTTCGTCTTTTATCAGTTGTGTGTTTTTAGGATCAAAGCCAGTGAATGGCTCATCCAGTATGATGAAATTGGGAGAATGCATCACAGTGACGATAAACTGTATCTTCTGCTGCATCCCTTTGCTTAGTTCTTCTATTTTCTTCTTTTTCCAGGTAGTCGCTTCAAATTTTTCTAACCATTCATTGATGGTCTTTTTAGCTGCTGTAGTATCCATACCTCTAAGCCTTGCAAAGTAGATGAGCTGATCGTAGACCGTCATTTTCTTGTATAGTCCACGCTCTTCGGGTAGGTAGCCTATTTGCTTGATGTGCTCTTTTGTAAGAGGCTTGCCGTTAAATAGGATTTGTCCTTCATCTGGAGCAGTTATTTGATTGATAATACGGATAAGGGAAGTCTTACCTGCACCATTTGGGCCTAGGAGCCCGAATATGCTTCCCTTAGGAACGTCAAAAGAAACTTGGTCTAACGCAGTATGATTCGCGTAAAATTTAGAAACTTCTTGTATCTGAATGATGCTCATTAGCAGTCAAAGTTAGCCCCAAAACGCTTGATTTTATTTTTAGTCGATAAAGGGAAATGGAAATAAGAGGAACGAAAAAGTCAGCAGCATTATTTCGAGAATTGTGTCATTTCGAGTTTGTTTGTTTTACTACTCGGTATAATTTTCTAGAAGACAATTTTGTATTGTGAAGTGAATAATCAAACGTCTATGTAAAATAGACTTGTCATAATGTAAAGTTTGCTTTACTTTTGAAATATGAAAAGAATTCCACTACTCTCCAACCGATTCAAGAAAGTCGGTTGGGTCTTATTAATCGCGGCTATTGTATTTGTAATTGCTGATTCAGTTCTTGATATTGATTCTGAGATGTTTACTTTTAATGTTTTTAGCGTTTTTAGTGCTGCTGGCTTAGGAGATGGGACCTGGTTTGTAGTAAGTCAACAAGATATAAGCTATACTCTCTTCTCATGTTTATTTATTGGTGGAGGATTATTGATTATGTTTTCTAAAGAGAGGGCAGAAGATGAATTTATACAAAGCATAAGATTGAATGCACTTATGTGGTCAGTATTGGTTCATTTTGTCCTGCTTATGATAGCTTTTTTAAGTGTTTACGGATTACCTTTCTTAAGCGTTGTAGTTTACAATACGTACACGGTTTTAGTTATTTTTATCCTTAGATTCTACTATTTACTTTACAAAAACGGAGTTTTATCAAGTGAAAAATAACGTTAAAATACATCGGGCTATTGCCGGATATACTCAGCAAGATTTAGCAGAGAAAATAGGAGTGAGTAGGCAAACCATTAATGCTATAGAAAGCGGTAAATACGTTCCTTCTACAGTGCTATCTTTGAAAATAGCTCATATTTTCGAAAAGTCAATGGAAGATTTATTTAGTTTAGAAGATACGGATTAGCCTTTATTTAAATGCCAAAAAGCCCCAACTAAAATATTTAATTGAGCATAGTAAAACTGCTGTTTGGCATTATCTGCCTTGTCGTAGGTCGTACGTATATCTGGCATATTTACATAGCCTCCTCTAAACTCTGATTGAATATAGACGTGATTCCAAAACTTTATGTTTAGTCCTACTTGTGCATTGGCCCCAAAACCTGCTACATGAAATTCATCGTGACGCTCATTGCCAAAGAGGTGCACATCAGACTTAGGATACATCAGACCTACGCCTACCGCTTCTGTCATGGCAAGGGTTACTTTTTTATAGTGTAATAGATTGTCAAATCTTCCCAACTCTACATTGCTATAATTGAGCCCGTCGGTATGTTCCATTTCTAAGAAATCGGGATCTATAGTTATTTCATCATTGGCATATGTGCCGTTGTACGGGTTATTAGCTTCATTGATGTTACCATCTATTTTTACGGTTTGCCCCTTTTGTACTACGTACTTCATGTGATCTATGCCGAGCGAAAGATGATAGTTGCTTTTGAAGTAATAGCCTATTCTGAAATTGTATTGAGGGATAGTAATATTCTTAGGACTAAAATACGTACCTGCATCAAATTCTGCAGGCTTATCCTTTGCCACTACATCGCGTAAGTAAAAATCGTAATCGTCTCCTGTGAAATGGATGTCAGACTTAGTATACCACTCTCTGTTCCAGCCCCAGTGTGCGTAGAATTCACCTTTCTTATTGGTTTCTGGTTTAAAAGTAATTTGCCCAAGAGAGGACAATGAAATAAAAGCAAAGCCAAGTGCTAAAAGGTTTTTCATTGGGCTGCAAAGATGGTGAAAGAATTAATGCTAATTCTATTTGATTACATATTTAGAATAGTTTCCATATTCTCCTTCCACGTTCATGATCCCAGTTGAAGTATGTTCTTTCGGAATAACCTTTAAATACTATAATTATAAGCAAGGCATTTACACATCAGTTTACGGAAATCTATTTTATAACTATGACCTTTTTATAGAATATGTTCTCGTCTGTTTTAACTGCCAATGTATAGTTGCCAGAAGGGGTATCTCCTGTTTCAAATACAATCGTATTCGAGTTTTGATTATTGTAAATTGAACTTTTCACCAACCTGCCATAGTGGTCGTATAGTAACACTTCATTAATACCTTCATTTGTTGAATTAGATATAGTGATGTGCTCGTACCTAGTTGGGTTTGGAAATACTGAAATAGAAGATGTCAAAGTTTCATCCTTGATATTAATGAAGTTTCTGCGGTCAATAATAATATCCCTGCTAAATGAATCAGATCCGCATTCGTTAGTGGCTATAAGAGTTATAGTATATGTGCCGTCTACGGTGCCAAACTTATGTCTAGGGTGTATCTCTGTAGAACTGTCTCTACTAGTAAAATGCCATTTGTAGGTGGCATTACGATCACTTAAATTTAAAAATTGAACGTAGAAACCCTCATTAGGATAAGCCTCGAAATAGCTTATTGGGGTGCAATTATACACTACTAGTTTTTTGCCTACATCGGTAAGGGAATTCCCTCTTATATAAGGTTCTAAATCTTGTTTTGGAGATACTGCTTCACCATATATTGTTAAATTTTGGGTACTCTGATAGATTTTGGTTCTGGCGATGTCGACATTAGAAAATGTGGTGCTTCTGGCCCAAAGTATATTTAGGTTTCCTGGGTTATATTTGGATAGCACGTGACTGGCATTATTAAAATTGCTTCTTGTTTCGGCTATAAATTTTTCTCCAGATGTAAAAGCGAAATTAAAGGTATCTATTACACTAGCTGCCACACTACTATGATTGAAAAAATAACCTCCAGAGTAGCTGCAGTTTTTTAAGTCAATCGCAAATGTCGACTTTGTAGGTAAATGATAAGATAAGACGTTAAACGCATTGATGTCAGGATCTTTTATTTCTTCGCCGTTAATAAATACAGTGGAGTCGAGCCAACCTAATATTTGAACGAAATTTTTTTTAACAAGGTAAGTATGGGTTTCTGTTGGCCATTTTTTGTATCTCATAGATGTTATTTGGGCTATGGTATCTATCTGACCAGTGGAGTGATTTAGATCTAATATAAGACCTCTGGCAGTCCAATTGTCTGGGCTTATAGTTGAGAATTGTTGTTCGGTGTTGTTAGCCAAATTCTTAATTCTATATCTAAGCGTATCTCCTTTTCGTGTTCTACCTCCAAAGCTAATCATAGTGTGGTCAGGGTCTATGCTTTCATATTCCCTAAAGCTTCCAGATACTAAATAACCATCTCCCACCGGTTGTAGAGTGCTATTTAAATCTAACATAAGAATAGTCTGTTCTAGACGACTTGGCTTAGCAAACATAAATACATGATGAATAGAGTCCGTTGACAAAATACGTTCGTCAATAAGTCTGCAGCCAGATGGTGTAGTTGTTAGTTGAATCTTATTACTATAACTATATTTATAGATTTGATGACTTTTGTAGTCTAGATTAAAGTCATAGGCTAATAGCAGGGTTATGCTTTCAGCGGAGCCCCTATTGGTTGGGATAGCTAGTGCCTTTTTATCTAAATAGGGGTACAATGTGTCTCCATATACCCTTACAGCTATGAAAATTCTATCTAATACCTCATTGAAGGATACAATAGGGTGCACTACTTCTCCTTCGCTATGTATTAGTCCATATTGCTTGGTAGTTAGGTTTTCGTTCCACTTGGCTATGGCAACGGCATTACGCACCTCATTTCCGCTACTGTAGCCAAGAGCTATGGTGTCTTCTTTCCCATCTTCGTAGGTGTACAGTACTTGTTTGGCAAATTCTTCTACCAGATAGATGTTTTTGTCGTCATCTGCGTAGGTATTTACATACTCATTTAAAATACTTAGATGAGAAACGAAGTTTACATCTTGAGGATCCATAAACCGATGAGATTTATAATCAACTTTCACTGTAGCTATTCGTTTCTGAGCGTATGCTGATGCTGATACTAAGAGCATCAGCATGCTTACATACTTTAAATTAATTTGAAATTTCATGGGCATAGCATTACCAAAGCCCAGCCTGATCCAGTGAAATAGAAAGAATAACCAGCACCGCAGCATGGTGTAGTTCCTGGTATGGTTATGCTGGTGTTAGTATTGCTTACCCATCCAGAATTTACAAGAACACCTGCGATAGAAACTACTTTACATTCAAGATCATTGATGTCGCAAGGGGCTGAGAGAGTGGTGTAATCGACCGTCATGTCGTTTGGTTGCCAAGGGGCTCCTGCACCAGGAGAAAGAATGGTTCCAACACCCGAACTCGCTTGAAGACTTGGGTCTAAAGGGGTTACGACCCCAATGTCAATTTTGTTTCCTGTGCTAATTACGCGGAATTCCATCACAATATCAGAACAATCTACTTGACTACTAAAGTCAAATGATGAACAAACCGCCATTGTCTCTTGTTTTTCTGGAGGAGCAGCGGCAATTGAAAAGAAGGCTAATAAAAGCACGATTCCAAATCGAAAGGAATTAAGAATTAATGTTGTTTGTTGTTTGTTGTTTGTTTGTTTGTTTGTTGTTTTCATGATGTAAATTATTTTTTAAAGTTTCTCAAATGTAGTCTTTATCTATAGAAAATCAAAATTTCTAGTTAAGACGATTGTCGCTATGACTTCTCTTTTGTTTCACTTCTCGGTACGAATAAGCTGAAGCTGATTCCCGATGGCTATCGGGGCGAATTTGCAAAAGAAAAGAATGCACCCAACTTTTTCAGGGAGACGATTGTCAGTTCGAGTGGTTTGCCTACGGCTAATTGTACCGAGAAATGAACAATCGTTCTGTCTAATGAACCGTTTTACTAAATAGTAATGTCTCGTTTTGTCTTTTGACAATAAAGGAATTTGAATTCTGAATCAAGATGTCACTGTAGCCATCAAAAAAAGGAGAACCAATGAAAGCTGCATGATTGTGGTCAGTAATTCTAATACAAACATTTAGATCATCTTGTTCTTCAAGATTATGTATTATAAAGAAATTGTAGTCATCACTTCCGGTATGAAAAACTTTTAAATGAATGTTGCTTTGGCTACAAGTCCAAGAGCCATTGAACTGGATATGTTCGTTATCTGTTAGCATAGTATCAAAAATAATATTAATTATGTTAACTAAAAGTAGTGTTAATAGTATGTCAAGACATTTAAAATATCAAACTAATTTCCTTTGTTAATATAAGACCAAACATCACCTTTGTAAACAATGAATCAAGCCGTGTCAGATTTTAAACAACTCATCACTCAAGGAATACCAACAGAATTGCCAGTAGCAGTCGACACTTCGACTCCGCTCAGTATGACTGGCCGCTCAGAAAACACTCACGCACCAAAGCGTAAGGATATTCTAAGCAAAGAAGAAAAGGTTTTGGCTATCCGCAATGCACTGCGTTATTTCCCAAAGAAATGGCACGCAGAACTAGCACCCGAATTTGCAGCAGAGCTAAAGGACTACGGTAGAATCTATATGTACCGTTTTATGCCAACGTACAAAATGTATGCTCGCCCTATAAGTGAGTATCCTTCTAATTGTGAGCAAGCTGCAAGTATTATGCTGATGATTCAGAATAACCTAGATCCAGCGGTAGCACAGCATCCAGAGGAGTTAATCACCTACGGAGGAAATGGAGCAGTTTTTCAAAACTGGGCTCAGTATCTTCTTACGATGAAGTACCTAAGTGAGATGACCGAAGAGCAAACGCTTCATATGTACAGCGGACATCCGATGGGACTATTCCCTAGTGGTAAGGAAGCTCCGCGTGTGGTAGTGACTAATGGGATGATGATACCTAACTACTCTAAATCAGATGATTGGGAAAAATACAATGCTATGGGAGTAACGCAGTATGGACAGATGACTGCGGGTAGTTTTATGTACATAGGCCCGCAAGGAATAGTACACGGAACTACCATCACAGTGATGAATGCTTTTAGAATGATTAGCGGCGAAGAAGGCGATACACCCGCAGGTAAGATTTTTCTCACGGCAGGTCTAGGTGGTATGAGCGGAGCTCAGCCCAAGGCAGGTAATATAGCAGGCTGCATTACGATATGTGCAGAGGTGAATGCTGCTGCTGCTCATAAACGCCACAGCCAAGGTTGGGTAGATGAGTTAGTAGATAATACAGATGATTTAGTGACTAGAATTCGCAAAGCAAAAGCAGATAAAGAAGTAGTGAGCTTAGCCTACGTGGGTAACGTGGTAGACGTTTGGGAACGCTTTGCAGATGAAGATATTTTCATACACATAGGGAGTGATCAGACTTCACTTCATAATCCATTTGCTGGGGGATATTATCCCGTAGGACTTGATTTTGAGGAGAGTAATACAATGATGGCCAATAAGCCAGAAAAGTTCAAAGAGGAGGTCTATAAATCGCTCAGAAGACACGCTGCTGCAATAGATAGGAATACAACTAAGGGTACGTACTTTTTTGATTATGGCAATGCATTTCTACTAGAGAGTAGTAGAGCGGGAGCTGATATTATGGCAGAGAACGGTATTGACTTTAAATACCCTAGCTATGTGCAAGATATACTTGGACCTATGTGTTTTGACTATGGATTTGGTCCATTTAGATGGGTGTGTGCTAGTGGAGATCCTGCGGATCTAAAAAAGACAGATGAGATAACTGCACGTGTACTGAGAGAAATACAGGTCACTGCTCCTAAGGAAATACAGCAGCAGATGGCAGATAATATCAAATGGATAGAAGAAGCTGGAGAGAATCAAATGGTAGTAGGCTCACAAGCTCGTATATTATATGCAGATAGTGAAGGGCGAATAAAGATAGCCGAAGCATTTAATAAAGCAGTAGCAGCTGGAGAGCTAAGTGGAGCAATAATACTAGGTAGAGATCACCACGATGTGAGCGGTACGGACTCTCCATACAGAGAGACCAGTAATATCTACGACGGCAGTAAGTTCACTGCAGATATGGCTATTCATAATGTGATAGGAGATAGTTTTCGTGGAGCTACGTGGGTGAGCATACACAATGGCGGTGGAGTAGGATGGGGCGAGGTAATGAACGGTGGATTTGGGATGCTGCTTGACGGTACCGACGAAGCTGATGCTCGTTTAAAGAACATGTTGCACTATGATGTAAATAATGGAATAGCAAGACGAAGTTGGGCTAGAAATGAGAATGCCCAATTTGCTATAAAACGTGAAATGGAACGCAACGATAAATTGAAAGTCACACTAGCAAATAGTGTGGATGATGGTTTGTTGGAGGGGTTATTTTAATTTTTTGTAGGTCGGTGCCGGTTTTGTAGGTCTGTACCGGTTTTGTAGGTCCGTACCTCAGAGGCACGGACCTACAGAAACAACCATACCAATTATATGTCCAAATACCTTAAACGTCAATACCGATTGCCAGGGTTTAATTATGCATCTAACGATGGTTATTTTGTGACAATCAATACAGCGGATAGGAATACTGTGTTGTCTATTTTTTGGTAGGAGAATTTATTGTCAATGGGTCCCCCTTTCTTATTTTGTTTTTTAATGGAAAAATCTCGGTACATGTGGATATTGAATGAGTCTGAATTTTGACTGAATACAAAACAGTAACTGATTGCGAATAATAGACTTCTATGTAACACAATTGGAATAACGGGGGTTGCAGATACTTAGTATAAAACACGAGATGAAAGGCAACGAAAAGTGTGACTAAGTAGACCCTCTAAGAATGTATCAAAGTTCATTATCGCTACATTTCTGAGTCAAAAAAAAGCCGTACCCAATAGATAAGACTGCTAAACATTCTGTCAAAGAAATCTAGTTAAAGAAGTCCTTCATTTTATCAAAAAAGCCCCTCTCTTTACTTGGGTCTGGAGTGAAATTTTCTGCGTCTAATAATTGTTGCATTATTGCTTTTTCATCCGAGCTGAGTTTTTTTGGAGTATAGATATTTACGTAGATAAGTTGGTCCCCAGGACCATATCCATTTACGTCTGGTATGCCTTTGCCTCGTAGCCTGAGTACTTTGCCACTATGTGTGCCGGCCTCTATTTTTATACGTGCTTTGCCATTTACTGTAGGTACTTCTATATCTGCTCCAAGAGCTGCTTGGGGGAAACTAATATGTAGATTAAAGATAATGTTATTTCCATCTCGCTCTAGGTTTTCGTGCTTAGCTTCTTCTACTAGTACTATTAAATCACCCGCTACTCCACCTGGCATTTCATTTCCTTTGCCACGAACATTGAGCTGCATACCATCGGCTACTCCCGCAGGTATGTTGATGGTGGTAGTTACTTCTTCGGTAATCAAACCCATTCCATCTGCTCCAGGAGGAACATTTTTTATCTTCTTACCCATTCCTTGGCAAGTAGGGCAAGGACTTGCTGTTTGCATTTGTCCTAAAAAGGTGTTTTGTACTCGAGTTACTTGACCTTGTCCGCCACAGGTGCTACACGTGTCAAAGGTTACACCTTTAGCTACTACTTTTTTCTTGTACTTTATTTTCTTTTCTACTCCATTGGTTACGTCTTCTAGGTTTAGCTTCAATTTTATTCGAATATTGGACCCTACAGCTTGTCTGCTTCCGCCACTACGATTGCCGCCACCGAAGAAACTTTCAAAGGGACTGCCGCTGCTTCTTCCGCCTCCACCAAAGATATCTCCGAAGTGACTGAATATGTCATCCATATTCATGCCACCTCCGCCAAAACCACCTTGCCCATCTACTCCTGCGTGGCCATATTGGTCATACCGTTGTTTTTTCTCCGGCTTACTTAAAACCTCGTAAGCTTCTGCTGCCTCTTTGAAGTTTTCTTCCGCCTCTTTATTATCAGGATTTTTATCTGGGTGGTACTGTATCGCTTTTTTACGATATGCTTTTTTAATTTCTTCGGCTGTAGCACCTTTAGCTACACCTAGTATGTCGTAAAAATCTCTTTTTGCCATTACTGCCCTACTACTACTTTGGCGTATCGTATCACCTTGTCGTTCAATTTATAGCCTTTTTCTATCTCATCTACGACCTTGCCAACTAGTTTTTTAGATGGTGCAGCTATTTTAGTAATAGCCTCATGTATTTCGGGGTCAAAATCTTGCTCTAAAGACTTAAATGCTTTCAGACCTTTAGATTCTAGGCTGCTTTTAAACTTATTGTAAACTAAGTCTACGCCTTTACGAATGGTTATTACGTCGCCTTTTTTATCCATGTTTTGCAAGGCTCTTTCAAAATCATCTAACACAGGTACTAGGTCTGTCATTATATCTTGTCCCGCAGTTTTGAAAAGTTCAATTCGCTCTTTAGAAGTACGTTTACGATAATTATCAAACTCAGAATAGAGTCTTAGGTATTTGTCATTGAGCTCTTCTATTCTTTCTTCAGCAGTTGGCTCTATTGGCTCAACTGCTTCTTTTTCAGCCTCTTGTGTTTCCTTGCCTTGGCTGTCGTTAATCTCTTCGTTTTGATCTTTTATTTCTTCAGACATTATTCTATCCTTCTTTTCTGAGATAAGGATAGCAAAAGTGTTGCCACGTAAGTTTGTGTCAATATGACACCTCTTACTCTGTCATATGCTTAGATAGTGTTTCTGCTAACTTATTGCCAAAAAGTCCTTTGTAGATTATCTTCCCTTTTGCATCTATGAGCACATTGTAAGGTAAATAAGTGAAGTTGTATGATTTTACTATAGCACTTTCCCATTTTTTAAATTCACACCCGTGATTTGGCCAACTTAGTCTATCGTTTGTAATGGCTTTTTGCCAAGCCTCGGTATCAGTGTCTAGACTGACACTATATATGGTAAATCCCTCACCTATATCAAAAGACTTGTTCTTATAGCTGTCGTAAGTTTGTCTTATTGTGTTGTTTTCTATTCTGCAGGTTCTACACCAACTTGCCCAAAAATCAATTAATACGACTTGTCCTCTAAGGTCAGACAGATTTACCAATTTACCCTCTGGATTTCGCAGTGTTATCTCAGGTGCTATATTACCAACTTCCGGTTCTGTGCTTGTCTCGTGAGATTTAAATGCTGTACAGAGTACAAGAATTAAAGCAAATACACTAACTCTTATAATGGTCATATACTAAGAACGAGTAATTTTTGCTCCTATTGCATTGAGACGAGTTTCTATATCTTGATAGCCTCTGTCTATCTGCTCTATGTTATGTATAGTACTGGTGCCTTCTGCACTCATGGCAGCAATAAGTAGAGATACTCCTGCACGTATATCTGGCGAGGACATGGTAGTGGCCTTTAGTGGCACTCTACGATCAAGACCCATTACTGTAGCTCTGTGTGGATCACAAAGTATTATCTGAGCACCCATGTCTATCAGACTATCCACGAAGAATAGTCTACTCTCAAACATCTTTTGATGTATCAGTACGTTGCCTTTTGCTTGTGTACACATTACTAATATTACACTTAATAAATCTGGGGAAAGACCTGGCCATGTAGCATCTGCTATGGTCATCATACTCCCATCTATAAAGTTATCTATTTCGTAATGCTTATTTTCAGAGATTATGATATCATCATCTTTTATAATAAACTGAACGCCTAATTTTTTGAATACTTTAGGTATAATGCCTAATTGATCTACTCTGCAATTTTCAATGGTAATTTCAGATTGTGTAAGAGCTGCTAGACTTATAAATGAGCCTATCTCTATCATGTCTGGTAAGATAGTGTGTGTACAGCCTCCAAGCTCACTTACACCATCTATAGTCAGCATGTTGCTTCCTACTCCAGAGATTTTTCCCCCCATAGAATTTATCATCTTGCACAGTTGTTGCAGGTAAGGTTCGCAAGCCGCATTGTATATAGTAGTAGTCCCTTTGGCCATCACAGCGGCCATTAGTATATTGGCTGTACCTGTTACAGATGCTTCTTCTAGCAGCATGTAGCTGCCTTTTAGGTTTTTACCTTCTACTTTATAGAAACCTGTTTCTTTATCATAGATAAACTCAGCACCCAAGCTTTCGAATCCTAAGAAATGTGTGTCGAGTCTTCTTCTTCCTATTTTGTCTCCACCTGGACTAGGTATGTATCCTATACCGAAACGAGCTAGTAAAGGGCCTATAATCATAATAGATCCACGTATAGCAGCACCTTTGGTTCTAAATTCTTCTGTATGGAAGTAGTCTAGATCTATCTCATCAGCCTTAAAAATCCAGTTTCCTTTGGCTTTATGTTCTACTTTTACTCCTAGTCCTTTCAGTAACTCGATCATACGCAGTATGTCTCGTATCTCAGGGATATTATGTAACTCTACTTCTTCTTCTGTAAGCAATACCGCAGCAAGGATTTGTAACGCCTCATTTTTAGCTCCTTGTGGCGTTAAAGTGCCTTTTAGCTTATGCCCTCCTTCTATTGTAAAAGTCCCCATTTATCTTTTATTGTATTTTGGATTAAAAGGTTTTTTCTTTTTCCCCTTGTTTTTATTGTTGTTTCTATTGTTGTTTGGTTTTCTGATAGTCTCTATATGTATATCCAATGAATCCGGAGCTATTTGCAGTTTTCCTTCAGATAAGTCTGCCAAGTGCTGCACCACTTGGGTAGGAGTGAGGTCTTCCTCATTCCAATTTTTACTAGAGTTGACCATAAAAGAGGCTATGTAGTTGATATACATAGATTTAAGCTCGCCATCTTCCATGTCTTTAGCTCCATCTATCATATCTATAAGATTTCTACCATAGTATCTATACTTGCTCAGTACATCCCTGTATCCTAGGTGTTCTGGCTTTTCTGCTTTAGCAGCGGGCTCTGGTGCCGGGTACTCATTATCTATGTCTAGCTCAAAATGGGCTATCTCGTGCATATGATCCCAAACTGTTTGCTCGTAGTTAGTTTGGTTTTTTATTTCCGGATTAAGATTTACCATCACTTTAAAAACGGTATGTGCTAGTATATTTCTCTTACCTCTATCTTTCTCAAGTTTTAGGTGCTCTACCATCTCTTGTACACCTCTACCGTATTCTGTGAGGGTTATTTTTTCTAATTGTGTGTTGTACGACAATTCCATTTGTGAGCAAAGATATAATTTAGGCTACGAACTAATAAGCATATGATGTAGTTGTTTTCCACTTATTTTTTTTTAAGGATACAATTTTAAGTTTTATGGTGTAAAACCCCCTGTTATCAATTAGAATAAAACGTATACATAACTTTTTTTTATTAACGGACATTGCAATTGTCATTTTATTGTTATCGTAATATTACTTTAATTTTACGTTTGTATTATATTAATGTTACATTTGGACATATTAAGAGTAAAACGTAAGTAAATGAAGAACCAATTAATTAGAAATTTGGGAGTTTGTTGTATGCTGATTTTTTCAGTTATGGCGAATGCTCAAAGTCGATCAATTACCGGGACGGTAGTGGATCAAAAGTCTCAGCCAGTTGTAGGTGCTGTGATTAAGGAAAAAGGAACTCGTAATGGTGCAATTGCAGGCACTGACGGTTCTTTCAGTATCACCACGACAGCTGCATCGCCCACTTTAGTGGTAAGTTCCGTAGGGATGGAAGATCAAGAAGTGATAGTTGGAGCATCCAACTCCATTAAAATTATTTTATCCGCTTCTGACGAGTCTCTTAATGAAGTAGTTGTAACAGCTCAGAACATAAAGCGAAATTCTCGTTCTTTAGGTTACTCTGTTGCCTCTGTTAGTTCAGTAGACATAGTAGAAGGGGGTACTCGCTCTGCAGTGGATGGTTTGCAAGGTAAAATTGCAGGTGTACAAATAACGGCTGCATCTTCAGACCCGGGTGCGTCGACTAGAATATTTATTAGAGGTATTCACTCATTAAGTCAGGGAACACAGCCGCTAATTGTAGTAGATGGTGTACCTATAAGTAACTCTTCGACCAATTCAAGTTCTTTGCAAGGAGGTTTTGATTTTGGAAATGGACTAAACACTATTAATCCAAATGACATTGCAAGTATGGATGTACTGAAAAGTGCAACGGCTACAGCGTTATATGGTTCGAGAGGTGCTAATGGAGTTATTATGATAACTACAAAAAGCGGTTCCGGAGCAAGAGCTAAAAAAGGTCTCGGTATTGAGTATAATGGTACAGCTACTTTTTCTAACGTACTTAGACTTCCAGAATTTCAAAATGATTTTGGTCAAGGATGGGATGGGAATCACTGGTTAGATGAAAATGGCTCTTGGGGACCGAAGTTTGATGGGAAAGATAGAGTATATGGAAGAGTAGTTGATAATGCTCAACTTCTTGCTCCTTATTCTCCATTAGAGAATAACATAAAAGATTTTTTTGAAACAGGTAAATCTATCAATCATAGTATTGGAGTATCTGGAGCAAATGAATCAAGTAGTTTCTATGCTTCGTACTCAAACGTAAAGCAAGATGGTATTTATGCGGGTCAAGTAGATATTAATAACAGAAATACTTTGACTCTGAAAGCACAAACTAAAATTGATAAGTTAACAGTTTCTGGAGGTGTAAACATTGCAATGACAGACGGTACGTTTGTCCCGACAGGGCAAGGTCAGTCAGGAACATATAATAATACTATGCAATTGCCTCGTAATATGAGTGTTGTAGATATGCAAGATTATAAAGCCCCGTTCTATAATGTAGAAGATTACTTTACAGCATATGGTGTTACTAATCCTTACTTCATATTAAATGAAAACGGCAATAATTATAAAGGAAGAAAAATATACGGCAATCTTCAAACTACGTATGACATAAAAGACAATTTAAAAGCCTTATATAGATTTGGATATGATATAAACGATAATAATGTTCATAATCACAGAGCAATCTTATTACCACAAGGGCCCAATGGAGGTTCAATAGATGATCCAGGTTTTGTTTCTGAGCAAAGCTCAGGAACGCAAGAGTTTAACAATGACGTTATGCTTATGTGGAACAAGAAGATTAATTCGTTAATTAAATTAGATTTAACTGGGGGTATGAATATAAACGGCAGATCAACTAACAGTTTGTTTGCTTCTGTGAGTGCATTAGATATCCCAGGATTTTATAATATTCAAAATAGTCCAAGTCAACCAGTTATCGCTGAGTCTAATACATTAAGAAGACAAGTTAATTTTTATGGTTTAGCTAATCTAGATTATAAAAACACTGCATTCTTAAACGTTTCACTTAGAAGAGATCAATCTTCTACTTTGCCATCCGGAAACAATGCATATTACTATCCATCAGCTAACGTAAGTTATGTTTTATCTGAAGGACTAAACTTACCGAAAGCAATTTCATTTGCTAAGGTTAGATTTGGTTATGGTGTGACTGCAAATGATGCACCAGTATACGCCTTTGATAGATATTATAGCCAGTCAATTATTGATATGCCGTTTAGAACAATGAATTTCCCGATTGGTGGAATTAATTCATTCAGTATTGATAACAACTTGGCAAATCCTAATTTATCGGTAGAGTATAACAAAGAGTGGGAATTAGGTTTGGACTTAATAGGACTTGACAACAGAGCTTCACTTGACTTAACTTTGTATAACAGAGTAACTGATAATATGATTCTTTTTAAAGCAGTTGCACCTACAGCAGGTGGTACTAATCAGATATCAAACTTTGCTGATATTGTAAATAAGGGTATTGAGATTGTCGCTTCCTATAAAGTATTAAGAAGTGAAGATGGTCTAAACTGGGACTTATATGGGAGCTTCTCTAAGAACTTAAATGAAGTTAGAGGCCTTGCTGAAGATTTCGGTCTAGGGGGGTTGTCTACTACATCATTTACTGCTAGAAATGGTCAACCAATCGGTGTTTTCGAAGGAAGTGTTCCTGAAACTTCTCCTTCTGGTCAAATAGTTGTAGATGCTGATGGTGTGCCTATTGCTTCTACTCAAAAAGAAGTATATGGAAATTCTCAAATTGGCTATATGCTAGGTGTGGGTACTAGATTAAGATATAAGGCTTTCAGATTGAATGTCCTATTTGATGCACGTCAAGGAGGATTAATGTTCTCAAGAACTGCAGATATTAACCACTTTACGGGTAACTCTGTAAAGACAACTTACAATGACAGAAAGCCATTTGTAGTTCCAAACTCAGTTCAAAAAATAGATATGGGTGATGGAACTTTTAGTTACGAAGAAAATGCCATTGCAGTAGACCCTGCACACATGGATGACTATCACAGAGCTGAAGCTTTTGATAGGAATAATGTGATCAGTAAGTCTTTTGTTAAGTTACGTGAGGTTGCTTTAACGTATACCTTGCCAACTTCATCAATAGAGAAAATGCCATTTAGCGGTGTATCTTTCAGTTTAATAGGAAGAAACCTCTTATTATGGACTCCGGTTGAGAATCAATACGTTGATCCTGAATCTACCACTTTTGGGAATGGAATTAATGCTGAGTTTGGAGAGTTTAGTGCGAATCCAACGACACGCTCTTATGGTTTTGCTTTAAGATTTACACTTTAACAATTAAGATTTAAAAGAAATGAAAAATATATTTAAAATAGTTTTCGTCACATTATTAGCTTCAACCTATGGTTGTGAAAAGTTCCTGGATGTAAACGAGAATCAAGATAGCGTAAGGGCTGTAGGAATGGAGCTACAGTTGCCGGGTGCACAAGCATCTATGGCTGGCACCTTTGGTGGGTCATACCACAACCTAGGGAGCTTTTGGGCTCAGTATAGTACTCAAAGTCCTGATGCAGGACAATATGAGGATATGGATGCTTATAGAGTAACTACAGATGAGTTTGATAGAGAATGGTCTGAAGTTTATACCGGAGCATTAGAGAATTTAAGAAACATTAAAGATGAAGCTAATGAAAAGGGAGCCACAAACTATGGTTTAGTAGCAACACTTTGTGAGTCTTTTACTTTTCAAATGTTAGCTGATTTGTACAATGAAGTGCCATTCTCTGAAGCACTTATGGGGGCTGAAAATACAACTCCTAAATTTGATAACGGTGCAGAAATATATCCTGCAATCATAAGCCAAATTAATGCAGCCGTTGCTGCTTATGAAGCTAACCCATCGACGAATGACATGTCTGCTGCCGATATTATTTATGGAGGAGATATGGAGCAATGGATCAAATTCGCAAATACACTAAAACTTAAGATGTATATGAGACAGTCGTATACTTCTGCACCTAAAGGTGCAGAAATTATGGCCTTGTTGGCCGAAGACAATTTCATAACTGCAGATGCAACTATGAGTAGCTTTGGTTCAGGAGAAGGACAGCGTAATCCATATTATGAAGTACAAGTAGACAGACTTGGTGATGTGAATAACAGAGCAAGTAATACAATGATTAAGTTCCTTATGGATTCTTTGCCAGTCGATGATAGACTTGATGCACTGTATATTGCAGGTGGATCTGCTCATCTTGCTAAAGAGCAAGGTGATTTTGCAAATAGAGATATATCTGCAAATGATTTGTCTACTCCATTTTATGAAGGAACAACACCGGTTTATTTCATGACTATACCGGAGTTGCATTTCTTGAAAGCTGAGGCGATGGTTAGATATGCCGCAGGAGCAGGAGCACAAGCTGAATATGAGGCAGGAATAGATGCGTCATTTGCTATGCACGGATTATCTACAAGTTCAAACTTTTACGGAGCGGGCAATAAGTATGAGTATAAAGCTACTGGCAATGTAGAAACTGATATTGCTCAAATAATGATGCAAAAATGGGTTGCGATGTGTAATACTCAAAATCTTGAAGCATTCTTTGAAGTAAACAGAACTCAGCAGCCACCTTTATCTGAAAATCCTAATGGTACACCAGGTAATATTGGGGAAAGAACACTATCATATGCATCAGTATTGTCGGGCAGGTCTACGCCTAGAAGATTATCGGTTCCAGATGTAGAGGTTGTAAGAAATAAGAATGCCCCAAGTCAACCCGCAAACGGTTTAGCAACAAAAGTTTGGTGGGATAAGAAATAAAATTATAAAAATTATAAAAATGAAAAAAATTAATTTAACAATTCTGGGAGTGACTTTCCTCTTGTTTTCTGCTTGCGATAAAGAAACGACCGCAGGTAAATCTAGAGTAACTAATTACCCATTGATAGAAGTTTCTGGAGACGATGTAGTGTTTGTTCCTCAAGGAGGTACGTATACTGATCCAGGTGTAACAGCAACTGAGAATGGTGCTGAAATAGAAGTTGTGACTACTGTGTCGGGTAATTATAGAGGCGGATCAACTCTTGATTTAACTAAGGCGGACTGTTATGATATTACATATACAGCTACAAATGCTGATGGATTTGATGGTACTTCTGGAAGACGAGTTTACGTTGTAAAAACAGGTGATTTAGTCTCTAGTATAGAGGGCTTATATACTTCGACAATTGTAAGAAATGGCACCCCTAAGTTTAGCGATCTAAAGTATGTTCTGGTTTGGAAAAACGATGATGGAACATATGAGTTTTCTTGTGGCTTTGGAGGGTATTACGAGATAGGCACCAGATATGGGCTTGGGTATAGAAGTAGTGGTTGCGTAGTTAATGCTACTAGTATTCCTTTAAATACTTACTCTATTACAGATTTTAGTAACGATGGGTTTGGAGGAGCTATTACAGATGCTAAACTTATTGCAGATCCGATTGCTAAGACTTTGAACCTAACATGTGAATGGTCATATGGATATAGTTTCGATGTAGAATTAACACAAGTATCACTTTAAAAAAAATAACTAAATGAAATTTAATAAAATAATTATCTTGACTTTGTTGGTCGTTGGATTAGCTGCTTGCCAAGAAAAATACGAGACAGAACTTATTCCTGGTAACGAACTTGCTGGAGAATGGTTTGCAGAAACACTAACTGGGGGGGTTGTGGTTGGAGGTCACGAAAGAGTAATGACTTATACAACTGCAGCGGCAGATGGTAATCAGATATGGTTTGACGATCAAGGTCACATTTGGCCTGTTAAAGCAAAAATTGATGCAAATGCTGGAGGAAACTCTTTTGCAGGTATAGGAGATAACATAGAGGCTCCTATTTATTCATATGATACTATGGACATTATACGTGATGAGAATGTTGACCCAATAGATTCTGTGGAACAGAATTTTGTGGGTTACGAAACCATCACTGTTGTAGAAGGTAAAATAATCCCGGATGGTGGGAGATCAAAAACTGGAGTAGTTGTAGATAGTATTTATATAAAAGCGATTTTTAGTGATGATCCTGGAACTGAATATGAGATTACAGGTCATCGTAGAACAGGATTCGTAGAGGATGACTATTGACATACGTAATATTACAGAGAGCCAACAAACAACTTAAATTTGTTTGTTAGCTCTATCGTGAATATTAGTAACGAATAGGTTCTTTGATTTGGAGCATTTTCTCAAATTGAGAGCAAAAATTGGTTTATAGGTATGAATCTGAATACCAAGGAAATAAAAGGGGGTATATTAAATTGTGAGGAGTATACTGACGCTTTCATTTAATATGGAATCATCACTTTAATAGGTTGCTTTGTGATAACAAAGCAACCTATTTTTATTTGAGGACTTAGTATTTTATACATACATTTTTAGGCTCCGTAAAGAAGTTAAGAGCTTCCCATCCGCCTTCTCGTCCTACACCACTATTTTTTACTCCGCCAAATGGAGTTCTAAGATCTCTTAATAACCAGCAGTTGATCCAGATAATTCCACTTTCAACTTTATTTCCTAATCGATGTGCTTTGCCTAAATCACTAGTCCAAATAGTCGCTGCAAGACCATATCCTGTGCTATTAGCCATGTCAATAGCATCTTCTTCGGTATCAAATGGTTGGATGGTAACCACAGGCCCAAAGATTTCTTCTTGATTTGTACGGCATTGCTGGTCAAGCCCTTCAATAATCGTAGGGGCTATATACCAACCTTCTCTTTGCTCTCCTTCTAGATGTACTGCGTGTCCTCCTGCTAATATTTTGCCACCTTCTTCCTTAGCAATCTCTATGTAACTTAATATTTTGTCGAAATGCGGTTTGCTCACTATGGCACCTAATCTGCTATCTTCTTTTAGCGGATTGCCCACTTTCATCTTTTTGACTTCTGCTACAAATGCCACTTTGAATTTTTCGTAGATGCCACGTTGCACAAGGATACGAGAACCGCATAGACAAATCTGCCCTTGGTTAGCAAAAGAGCTATTGAGTGTTGTTTTTAGCATCTGGTCGAAGTCGCAATCATCGAAAATTATATTGGGATTTTTCCCGCCTAGTTCAAGACTCATCTTTTTAAATTTTGGAGCAACTATTTTTGCAATATGTGCTCCTGTAGCGGTACCTCCT
>Ga0209284_10003304_pt1 | contig 20069 bp, 22 predicted proteins | sample FRY03_FD_187211 | JGI IMG/M metagenome (GOLD analysis project Ga0209284, IMG submission 187211) | Freshwater microbial communities from Lake Fryxell liftoff mats and glacier meltwater in Antarctica - FRY-03 (SPAdes) (version 2) | ecosystem: Environmental > Aquatic > Freshwater > Ice > Glacier... | reverse complement strand
GAGCTGTTATGCGGGCAGGATCGGTTGGAGAGGTCATAAAAGTAAAAAATAACCCAAGGTTCAAGCAAGGAGATTTTGTTTCAGGCCATGGTGGCGTTCAACAATATGTGGCCACAGACGGAAAAGGATATTATAAAGTTGATCCAAAGTTAGCACCGCTGCCTACGTATATTGGCACTTTGGGAATGCCCGGAATGACGGCTTATTTCGGAATTTTGGAAGTAGGCAAAATTAAGGAAGGAGATGTTGTCGTGGTTTCAGGGGCAGCTGGGGCAGTAGGTAGTATTGTTGGACAAATTGCCAAGATAAAAGGATGTACCGTAATTGGTATCGCAGGTGGCGCCGATAAGTGTAAATACGTGGTTGAAGATTTAGGTTTTGATGCGTGCATCGATTATAGAAATGAAGATGTAAAAGAGCGATTAAAGCAAGAATGTCCCAAAGGATTAGACGTTTATTTTGATAATGTTGGAGGGGAAATTTTAGATGCAGCTTTGGGCAGATTACGAATGCACGCAAGAGTGGTAATTTGCGGAGCGATTTCTCAGTATAATAACAAAGTAAGTGTAAAAGGACCAGCAAATTACCTTTCTTTATTGGTCAATAGAGCCACTATGCAAGGTATGGTTGTATTTGATTGGGCCGAAAGATACGGAGAAGCTGGTCAGCAAATGGGCAAATGGATGGCAGAAGGGAAGTTGAAAACCCGCGAAGATGTTTATGAAGGCATAGAGAACTTTCCAGAGACTTATAATAGACTTTTTTCTGGCGACAAATTAGGTAAACTAGTGTTGAAGGTTATGGAGGATTGATTTCTTAGGTAGCGTTGAAAAGAGTCGAAAGTCAAAGGTCGAAAGTCAAAAGTCAAAATACGAAATTAGAAATACGAAATATAGTCGGAAGAGAACTTAAGAAAACCAAATTAGAAATTGTAAAATTAGTTTGAGGAATGAAAGCAATACAATGTAAAACTTATGGGCCACCTTCCAATTTAAATTTGGAAGAAATAACTTCTTTACATGCGGGACCAAAGGAAGTAGTGGTACAGGTAAAAGCTTGTGGACTAAATTTTCCAGATACACTCATAATTCAGGGGCTATATCAATTTAAACCAGAATTACCATTTACGCCTGGGAGCGATATAGCTGGGGTCGTGAAGGAAATCGGAGAAGAGGTAAAACACCTGAAAATTGGCGATGAAGTTTTTGGTTTTGTAGCATACGGAGGCTTGGCAGAGGAAGTTATCGTACCAGCAAATGCTTGTTTTCCTAAACCACCCCAAATGGATTATCCAGTAGCGGCATCTTTTATGATGGCCTATGGTACTTCTTATCATGCACTAAAAGATAGGGCAAACTTAATGAAAGGGGAAACCTTGTTAGTCATGGGTGCCTCTGGAGGAGTTGGTCTAGCCGCCGTTGAACTAGGAAAATTAATGGGAGCTAAGGTAATTGCCGCTGCCTCAACTCAGGAAAAGCTAGAACTCTGTAAAGAATATGGTGCGGATGAACTCATCAATTACACCACCCAAGATTTGAAATCTGTTTTAAAAGAATTAACGAATGGAAAAGGCGTAGATGTAATTTACGATCCTGTTGGTGGCGACTTTTCCGAACAGGCGCTAAGAGGTATCGCCTGGAACGGTCGATATTTGGTTATAGGTTTCGCTGCTGGTGATATACCCAGTATACCACTAAATCTTCCCTTGTTGAAAGGAGCTTCGATAGTTGGCGTTTTCTGGGGTGGTTTCGCTATGAAATATCCCAAGGAAAATATGGTAAATACCATGACCTTGATGCAATGGCATGCAGAAGGAAAACTAAAACCCCATATTCATAAAATTTTCCCTTTAGAGAAAACAAAAGAAGCCTTAGAAGAAATGATGAACCGAAAGGTGAGAGGGAAAATGGTCGTAAAAATTTGACACAATAATAATCTATACTAATAAACAATATGAGATTAAAAAATAAAATAGCAATTGTAACAGGAGGTTCGCAAGGAATCGGAAAGGCGATTTGCGAACTTTTTGCAAAGGAAGGCGCAACGGTGATTATTATGGATTTACTTCCCAAGGGTCAAGAGGTCGCTGAAACTATAAATGCATCTGGTAGTAAAGCAGAATTCCATACTGTTTCGGTTAGCGATAAATCTGCTGTAGAAAAACTTTTTGAACAGGTAAATTCCAAATATGGAAAAATTGATATCCTCATTAACAATGCCGGAATAACTCGAGACCGTACTTTGGAAAAAATGAGTGAGGATGAATTTGACGCCGTTATCGAGGTCAACTTGAAAGGCGTTTTTATTTGTACGCAAGCGGTAGCACCCTACATGAAGGCAAACAACTATGGAAGAATTGTAAGTGCAGCATCCAATGTGGGGTTGCGAGGTAATTTTGGTCAAACCAATTATGCGGCTACCAAAGCAGGTGTTATTGCCATGGCAAAGACCTGGACTATGGAATTGGGTAAGTATGGAATAACTGCCAATGCTATTGCTCCCGGCTTTACGATGACGGATATGGTGGACAAAATTCCAAAAGAACATGTGGAGGCAATTAAGGCCAGTATTCCCTTAAAGATAGCAGCAGAACCTATTGATATAGCCTATGGTTATTTATACCTAGCATCCGATGAGGCACGTTTTGTCTCTGGAATTTGTTTGACCATTGATGGTGGAACTTCACGATAAATTTCATAAAAAATGGCTAAACTAATTTTTGAAAACTTAGAGGAATTTAGAGCCTTCCAAGGTAAAACGTTTCCGTCAGGAGAATGGATAACCATTACTCAAGAAATGATAAACGATTTTGCCAAAGCTACCTCAGACTTTCAATGGATTCATACAGATGTAGAAAAGGCAACCCAATATTCACCATTCAAAAAACCAGTGGCACACGGTTTTCTGTCGTTATCCATATTGTCTAAAATGCTAGGAGACCTTGTGCAGGTTAATTCTTTAAAAATGGGGGTAAATTACGGCTTGAATAAAGTTCGTTTTCCAAATGCCGTTTTGGTAGATAGCAAATTACGACTCAATGGAAAAGTTGAAGCCATTGAGGATTATTCTGAAAACGGAGTCAAAATCACATGGCAATGTTCCGTAGAAATTCAAGGTACTGGCAAACCAGCCTGTGTTGCAGAATTTATTAGTATTATGTTTGAATAATTTTTCTGCAATACCTTAATTACGCAGTTAAATTAATCTATTTTATTTTGTATATTCGAGGACATCAAAACAAACCAAACCAATGACAAGACTCTTCGATTTGCTCGACTATCAATTAAAAAATAATCCATTAGAAGCCTCCATTAGCGGAAGGAATAAAGATGGAAATTGGGAATCATATAGTACACAGAAATTAAAGGATACCGCGGAACAAGCGGCAGCCGGGCTATTAAAACTGGGTCTTTTGCCTGGCGATAAAGTCGCTATTGTTGCTTATAAAAATAGGCCAGAATGGACTGTAATGGACTACGCCGTGCAAATGGCGGGTATGATTAGCATTCCTTTATATCCAACGATAAGCGTTTCGGAATACGAATATATTTTAAATGAAGCGGAGGTAAAAGCGGTCTTCTGCGGAGGACTAGATTTGTTTGATAAACTTTCTAAAACACAAAAAGCAGTCCCTACCTTAAAACATATTTACACTTTTGACGGACTGAACGGTAGCCCTTTTTGGGAAACTATTTTTGATTCTATCGGTATTTCGAGTTTAGAAGGTATCCAATCCAAGATTAAAGCGGATGATTTAGTAACTATCATCTATACCTCTGGAACAACAGGTAACCCCAAAGGAGTTATGCTGAGCCATACCAATATTATGCATGTGGTTACAGCAACATCCCCATTATTGGTAGTAAAATCCGCAGAAAAAGTATTGAGCTTTCTTCCGATTTGCCATATTTATGAACGCGCCGTTTTCTTTTGTTATTGCTATAAAGGAGCCTCCGTATTTTTTTGTGGCACAGATAACCTAAGTGGGCCAAATGGAGATTTAGCAGCCGTTCGCCCAGTAGCTTTTACCACAGTACCTCGATTATTAGAAAAGATTTATGAGGCTATTTACAACAAAGGTTTGGCTTTGGAAGGCGTCAAGAGAAAACTATTTTTTTGGGCTTTAAATCTAACGGACCATTATAAGTTAGACTGGCAGTTATCTTTTCTTGAAGGCTTAAAATGGAAAGTGGCAGATAAATTAATCTTCAGTAAATGGAGGGCAGCTTTAGGCGGTAACGTTAAGCAAATTGTTACTGGTGCCGCTCCTTGTCCCGATAAGATATTACGTGTTTTTTGTGCAGCGGGTATCCCTATTCGCGAAGCTTATGGCTTAACAGAGACCTCGCCGACATTAACTGCAAATTCTTTAGAGCCAAATGGGGCTATGATTGGTACTGTTGGCTTTGCTATTGATGGTGTGGAGTTGTTTATTGATGCCAGCTCGGGTGAATATAAGGAAAATGAAGGTGAAATTATGGCTCACGGCCCTAATGTAATGTTAGGATACTATAAAAAACCAGAAATTAATGACGAGGTTTTCCAGACAATTGATGGTAAAAAATGGTTTCGTACAGGCGATATAGGAAAACTGATTAAAGGTATCGATGGAAAGCAGTTTCTTAAGATTACAGACAGAAAAAAGGAACTCTTGAAAACCTCAGGTGGAAAGTACGTTGCACCTGCACCTATAGAAAATAGGTTGAAAGAAGATTTTCTAATTGAACAAATGATGGTTATTGGGGATAATCAAAAGTTTGTATCTGCTTTGATTTTACCTTCGGTAGAAGCGCTAAAAAATTGGTGTCTGCATAAAAAAATGGAGTGGACTACTTTAGCCGAAATGATACAGCATGAAAGAGTAATTCGTAAATATCAGAAAGTAATCGATAAATACAACCCAGAATTTGGTCATATTGAACAAATAAAGAAATTTAAACTAATAGCCACACCTTGGCTGCCTATTCATGAGGACGGTTCTTTGGCAGAACTAACACCCACCTTAAAACTTAAAAGAAGGGTCATAAGAGAAAAGTATAGTGCGGAAATAGCTGATATTTATAAGTAAGTTTAAGTACTTTAATAATACCAGCGAGGTAACCCAGTTATTTATTACCACTGATGTTGTGAAGTACTGAAGAATAGTGTGTAATTGATGTATCAGTAATTATAAATGGATAGTTAAATTTAATTATCAAAAAAAAACGTAGCATACATAAGATTTATCGGCACTCATAAAGAATATGATAAACGAGCTATTGAAAGTCTTTAGCCTGTCGAAAATTAAATAATTCAAGATTTTTATGGAAATTAAATTAATTAATTCAGAAAAGTAAAACTAGCAGTATTCAAAATGGTTTAATGAAATTTTCGATGCCATAAAAGGAACGCCTGATTCAGACGAATTTGATTTATCACTCCTGGTTATTGAAAATATGAAGATAGGTTTTATCCAATAGTTATTGGCAAGCATTTACAAACTCACTGCAAAAAGAGAATTAATATTTTAATATTAAGTACAAACAACTTTTAAAACACAATGATTGACTTTAACCAAGAATATGTACTTGAAAACAAAATGGTTAGATTATCTCCACTTAAAGAAAGTGATTTGGATAATTTAATTCATTTTTCTATCAGCGAGCCAGAATTGTGGACATATTCTCCAATCCAAGCGAATACTCCTGAAAGAATGAAAGCCTATATTAACAAGGCAATTGAAGCACGAAAAAATAAAAACACTTATGCATTTACTGTCTACGACAAACGAATTAATAAATATGCAGGAAGTACAAGATTTTATGATATTCAAGCTAAAAACTCGACGCTACAACTAGGATTTACTTGGTATGGGCAAGATTTTCAAGGAACAGGAATAAATAAAAATTGCAAATATTTACTTTTAGAATTTGCATTTGGCATTTTGAAGATGGAAAGAGTAGAATTAAGAGCGGACAATGAAAACCAAAGAAGTATAAGTGCAATGAAAAGTATTGGCTGTATTGTGGAAGGTGTTTTAAGAAGTAACACTTATAAACCGAATGGTGGCAGACGTGACAGTATAGTCCTAAGTATCTTAAAAGAGGAATGGGATAATACAATAAAGAACAAACTGAAAGAATATGCTAACCACCAATAGCACCTGCAAAAAAAGGAGGTTGAGTGCTTAAATAAAGCTTTGAGCTTTGTCTTACGTTCTGTTTAGGCAGAAAATTTCTTTGCGGTAAAATCACCAACTTCTTGTGGTCCCAAAACTAAAGTGTAATTGTTTTAACTTAGCTCTTAATTTGCTTCTTGTTTTGTTTTTTGATGAGGTCAAAATTGCTTATTTAATTGTTTAGTGGAGACAAAATATAGGCTCTCAGAAAGAAGAACATAAATGTATAATTTTTTAAAACATGTCCTACCTAGCATCCTTCGGAATAAAAACAGACATAACCAATCCATTTCCGTTTAATATTAGTGCTGTAAAGTTTGCAAATCACGTAGCCTTTCCCACAACTCCTTTTACTTTTATCATCGGTGATAACGCCATTGATAAGTCAACCTTATTGGAGTCATTAGCTTTTAGATTACAACTTCCCCGCATGAATGGGTCAAGTTATAAAAAAAAGTGGTTTTGAGGTCGATAGAGCCTTAGTGCCCTACCTAGAACTTAAATGGGACATAGAACGAACGGTAGGTTTTTTTCAGAGCAGAAGACTTCGGGGACTTGATCAACAGCATTGACAGAGAAGATTCTAGAATTCACGAAACCCTTAGCGACTTGGTAGGCGAGATAGCAGATGAGGTGATTAAACAAATGAAAGAAAGTACTAACTTTTAATTCTATCACATAAGAAAGAACTATGGACAAGACTTACAGACTTTTTCACAAGGAGAAGCCTATTTAAAGATAATGAAAGATAAAAAGGGGTAAAGAGGTATTTTTCTTTTAGATGAACCCGAAGCAGCACTTTCGCCAGCAAAGGAACTATCTTTCATCTATTTTATTAAACAGCATTAAGAAACTAACATTTCTCAGTTTATTATCGCAACCCATTCCTCCATGTTAATGGCTTATCCAAGGCCTCCTGTTTATGAAGTAACCAATACCATTATTAATAAGGTGGATTTAGAAGATACTGAGCACTATTTGATGACGAATTTTTTTTTAAATAATCCGGAAGGTTATTTAAGATTTTTGAAATAACATTTGGATTGAAAATGTGAAAAGTTTAAATGACATTCAGTATTTAATGTCATCAAGACACCTAAAAAAATCCTATATTTAGAAAATTTTTTTTCTGATGTACATACACAATTTCGAAAGCGAGAATTCTATTTTAAATCAATTTATTAAAGAGTTAAGAGATGTTTCTATTCAGAAAGATAGTATGCGTTTTCGTAAAAACATAGAAAGAATAGGAGAGGTGCTAGGCTATGAATTAAGTAAAACCTTATCGTACGCATCACAAACAATTACCACACCATTAGGATCAAAAAATGTGGCTTTATCCACAGACACTTTGGTTATCTGTTCTATTCTAAGAGCTGGTTTGGCATTCCATCAAGGGTTTTTAAATTATTTTGATGCTGCCGAAAACGGATTCATATCCGCCTACCGCCACCATGAAAATGATGCAGATGCCTTTGAAGTGATTGTCAATTATTTTGCTGCTCCCAATTTGGAAGGAAAAATTCTGATTCTAGCCGATCCAATGTTGGCAACAGGTAGAACCTTAGAAAACGTGCTTAAAGGATTAGAAAAGCATGGAAAACCGAAGCAAATTCATATTGTTTCGGTGATTGGATCAGAAAAAGGGATACAATATATTGGTGATATTTTTCCGGAAAATACGCATTTATGGATTGCCGCCGTGGACAAAGAACTAAACGCCAAAGGCTACATAGTTCCTGGTTTGGGAGACGCTGGAGATTTATCTTATGGCGTAAAATTGTAAATTTATTTTATCAACTTTGACCAAGTTGCAAGCTCTGATAAAGTTTAAGCATTCCTCGACCAACGGCACTTCAGGAAATTTCCAAAATTGTTATTTTAAGAAATTTTTTAATTGAGTTAATCAATAGTTTTATAAGAGCAATAAACTTAAAAGGTCTCTTATACTTTTATGGTAAAAAAAATAAATCAGCCTCAATTATGAAAATTTATCTAGCCGATGACGATTTTGAAGACCGTGAACTTTTTTCTGATGCTTTAACAGAACTTCCTTTAATAATTACTTTAAAAACTTTTCAAAATGGGGTAGAATTAATGGCAGATTTGTTTTCAGATGAAACTCTGCCAGAAGCCATATTTTTAGATCTTAAAATGCCCATGATGGATGGCTTTGAATGTTTGTCTGACATAAAATCTGAGTCAAAATTTACAGGAATTGATGTAATTATTTATTCTAGTCTTATGAACGATTGGGAAGTTGAAAAATTAGAAAAGATGGGAGCCAACAGCTATTTGCAGAAGCCGAGCTCTTTTAATCAGTTGAAAACCATTTTATATAACTGTTTAGAACAAATTAAAAGGAATAAAATAGAAGATAAAACCAAAACAATATTTTTTTCAATCCTCAAATAAATAAAAATTATGACGAATTATATACTTTGAACCTTTGCAGGTCTGCTAGTAATAGTTTGGGTTATTGGCTTTTTTATCTTTAAATTGGTCAGCGGACTCCTATATATTTTAATATTCTTAGCACTTGTTTTATTTTTTTATAATTGGTTTAAAGGTCTTAGAGAAATATAGTACTTTGCAGTACTTAATGAATTAAGAAATAATTATGGCATCAGGTTTTTTTGCATTATTAGATGATATTGCTACACTTATGGATGATGTAGCGATGATGAGTAAAATTGCCACAAAAAAAACAGCAGGAATATTAGGTGACGATTTGGCGGTAAATGCAGAGAAAGCTTCCGGATTTATGTCTAACCGTGAATTGCCGGTACTTTGGGCCATTACCAAAGGTTCTTTTTTAAATAAACTAATTATTTTACCCATTGCTTTTCTACTTAGTGCTTTTTTACCATTTGCCGTAACTATTATATTAATTCTTGGAGGAATTTATCTGGCTTATGAAGGAGCAGAAAAAATTCACGAATTTATTAGCGTCAAAAAACACAGTGGCAACGAAATTGTCCGTATTGATATGAGCGAGGAAGAAATTTTAAGTTTGGAAAAAGAACGTGTAAAATCCGCCATCTTAACCGATTTTATTTTGTCCGTCGAAATCGTAATCATTGCCTTAGGTACGGTTACTGAAAAAGAGATTGCAGTACAAATCATGGTCGTTACCTTTATTGCTATTTTGGCAACGGTTGGTGTATATGGTATTGTAGCGCTCATTGTACGTATGGACGAATTTGGATTTAAACTCATCAACATAAACGAACGCGAAAACAGTTTTTCTGATATTGTTGGCAAAGGTTTAGTGAGTGCCTTACCATGGGTTATAAAAGGTTTATCCATCGTGGGTACCATAGCGCTTATTTTAGTGGCTGGTGGTATTTTTGCTCATAATATTCACTGGATTCATGATCATTTTAACATGATGCCTTCCCTTTTAAAAGATTTATTGGTAGGTTTAATCGTAGGTGCTATTGCTCTCGCTTTAGTGATAGGTTTTAAAAAGGTGTTTAAAAAGTAGGTTAATTATCGTTTACGGGTTGCTGGTTGTTCGTTTTCAGAATGAAAATATACAGAAGTTCGAAAATATTATCAAGTTTGCTCTTCTCTTCTGGAATCTAACTTTTTTCAAGTGAGAATTCTAATCCAAAAAAGTCCGATTAAATAAAAATCGCTCTGCTTTATTAGCATCAATGGTAATTTGAACAGCTTTTATACCACCATCAATCTGTACTCTAGTAATGTTTTGTTCTGACCAAGGTTTGTTTGTAAAACAAATATGACCACCACCTTGCAAGTACAAAATAGGTTTTTTAAAACTCGCCGCTACAGCTCGAAAGGTACTGTAAACGGCTCAGATTTTACAGGTCCAGTTTCCACCATATTGGTATGTGCCATAACCACAACGGCTTCAATATCCTTTTTATTAGTTTCTTATTTGGAAGTCAAAAAATTGGCACTTTCGGTTAACCTTTTTATCTATTCCGCATGGTCGTGAACCCTACTGCTTACAATATTTAATCCTATAAAAAGCACTTTTTCTTGTACTAAGCAAAAATTTGATGTACGTTCTGTTGGGTAAATTATTTTTTGATTGAAAGTTCAATTTTCAATAAATTTTAGAAAATACTGTTTCCAATAGTCAAATGCCTGATTTGGATTGGCACAATCATTAATTTCATTATCTCCCAAAAGCATAAAAATTGGTGCTTTAAAGTTTTTTAAAATACCACTCACATCGTCATAAACTGCCTCATTATTAGGGTCTGCACCCCTTACTATATCACTTACATGTGCAACAAATTCAGAACTGGTATTGGTATTGTGTTTGCTAATCATGGCGATAAGTCCTTCTTTTATTGTATCGCGAAAAGGTACAGCGCCAATGGTTGTAAAGGTTAAGGGATTAATGATTTCTGTATCTGGTTTCTTAGGATTGCTTTCAGAGCTAGAATATCTAAATAAAAGAAAGTAAAAGCTAAATATAATGAATAGACGGCTGCATAATTTAGTTTTCAATTCGATTTTTAATCTAGTTAACCATACTCATGTTTCTTTTAAAGTGAAATTTCTACTCAATTGTAATTCTCCATCTTCAATAGGGCCTCTCAAGGTGGGAGCCATGCTTATTTTTTTCTATACGCAATCACCAACGGATATTCTTCCAATTTTATAGATATATTTCTAAGCTTTTCTGCTGCTTTTTTATAGAGCACCATGTTGATTACTGGTTGATTTCTAAAATTAAAATTCTTGACTAACCTCTTTAATTTCAGTAAAATAAATAGCCACTTTTTCTTCTAAAACTAATGTTTCAATATTTTTATTTGTAAATCCTTCGTAACTTTTCGTGAAGTAAAAACCAGATAAGATATCTTTTAAAACAGCACCATCTTGTGAAAAACCAATTGTAGTTTTTAGAAGAAATAAAAAAGAAAGTATCAATTTTAAACTAAGTTATTAAATTTTCAGCACTTAAAGCCAGCCACTAACCGCACGGCCCTATCCGCTAGTTTTTCATTTTCTCTTTTCCATTTCTCATGGTATTTTCAATTTTCAATTGAACTTCTCTGATTAGTGTTAACTGTTTTTAATTAATTTCGTATTTCTAATTTTAACTTTTAACTTTTAACTTTTTTCCATTATCACTTTTCCATTGATTTTTTCATTGCCTGCGCTATCGCACATGCGTTTGCGGATTTGATTTCTTCCAATTCACTAATAATTTTTGGATGATCTTCGGTTCTGCTTTGTGATAATTTATAGGTGGCTTGAATGTCATCAATCGAAATTTTAAAACCAATAACGCCTTTTACTTGTCTTAAAGTTTCATTAGACATATTGCGTAATGAGATAGGGTTTTTTGAGTTTTTCTCGTATTTGTCCACCAATTTATGGAGCGATTCTATAACTTCTTCTTCACTTGAAATCGTTAATTTGCCGTAAATATGCACCGCAACGTAGTTCCATGTGGGAACTTCTTCTTCTTTATACCAGGAAGATGAAATATAGGCATGTGGACCATTAAAAATACAAAGTACTTCACTAGATTCATTCAAATACTCAGCCTGCGGATTGGCCCTTGATATATGTCCGACTAAAATATCAATCTCGTTTTTATCGGTCTCTAATTCTAAGGGAATATGGGTTGCCCAAGGTTTACCATTCACTTGATTAATTAAAATTCCGAAACTATTCTGTATTAAAAAATCTTTTATTTCAGCAATATTGGTTTGTTTGTAATGTTGTGGAATATACATGGTTTTGTAGAAATTTTAAAGGGCTAATTTAAACAAAAAACACCCTTTAATGCAAGAGCAATAAAGAGTGTTTTAAAAGTTGAAGTTCTTATTCCAAAAGAAACTACTGAATACTTATGTTAAACGATGCACTAATATCAGTTTCTCCACCGGCATCGGCTAAACCTGTATTAGGTTTTTTGGGTTCGTGACGTAAAGTGAACGTTAAACTACCGGTACTAGCAGCACCTGCTGTAAGGGTAAACTTTGTGCCTAGTGGGTTGCCATTAGCATCATTATTTGTAGCGACTGCGGTTGCATTAAGTCCAGCAAAAGTGTAAAAAATTTGGTGCTCGTCGGCTTCTTTCTCGACCTCCAAAGTTATATCCTCCGCTGGACTCTCAGTTTCATTTAACAAGACAATACGACCTGTATAAGTCGCTCCTACCGTTAAATTTCCTGTTACAGTAACTACTGGTGCATTCGGCCCATCACCATCTAAATCTCTTGTTTGTAAGGTAACAGCAGTTCCAGTAGCATTTGGAGTAAGGGTAACGGTTAAAGTGGTAATTACCTCTTCCTCATTGATTAATTCAGGCGAATCATCTGAACATCCAGTTAACATTACGCCTGTAAAAAATAAAGTGGCTAAAAATTGTACTTTTTTCATAGTTTTTAAATTTAAATAATTAATAATTGATTTTAATGTTTAATAAAAAATTCCTGCCCAAATCATCAGCATAAAAACGCAAACGGTTTAAGTAATTTCGATAGGTTGTATTTGCAATATTTGTTACATTAAATCCTAAAGTAAGGATTGATTTTTCGTTCATGTTAAAGTCCATGCTCGAATTGAAATTAAGAAGATGGTATGCATCTGGTGGCGTACTCACATCTACAATTTCTGTTGTTTGTGTTTCTGGAATAAAAACTTCAAAATTGTTATCTGGAAATTCATTTTGTCTAAAAACAAAATCGCTCTGTAATGCTAATCTTAGGTTCTGAAATTCAGGATTTCGATAAATAATTTCGTTTTTTGTGTTTGCAGAAGGTATATTTATCAATGCGTTATCTCTGAACTGGTCATAGCCTTTTACCAACGAAAATTGATGGGTGTATCGCAGGTTCCTAGCAAATTCGAAAACAGCATCAATATCAACACCTAATAGCTGCGCGTTGGTTTGGCGGTATTCCCAAACTTGAAAATTGCCCCGTATCGTTTGTTGAATTCCTGTAGGCTCAATCACCATAAAGTCGTTTATGGTATTGATATACGGATTTACTGAAAAGCTAAAAACATCGTGTTCGCGCTGAAAATTCACAGTGAATTTATGGGCTATTTCCGCTTTAAAACTCAAATCACCCAACTCAATCCGAGATGCCGAATGATGCAATCCTTCACTAAAAAGCTCAGAAGGGTTTGGGGCACGCGATGCTAATGAATAATTAAAAGAGATTTTGTACTCTTTTTCAAAGGCATAATTAGCACCTAAAGTCGCAGAGGTATTGTAAAAGTTTAATTGTGGATTTGTTAAAATTTGATTACTGGATTCTTCAATCACAATTTCTGGAAATAGTTCATCATAATTACGCGACTCCCAAAATGAAGTTCGGTAGAATTTAAAAACATCCATAAAAGTATAATCAAATCTACCTCCTGCTTCTAAAAGCCATTGGTCATTCAGTCGGTAATCTAAAATGCCGTAAATGCCTAAATCGTACTTATCATAATCCGGAATTAATCTACGTACTCCAGTTTCAGGGTTTGCCACATTATTCTGGTACCTTGTTACCATGCCTGATTTAAGGTTTAAAGTCTCTGAAAGTTTACTTTCTAAATCTAACATTACCGAATGGGTAGTTAATTTTAAGTCTAACGAGGCTTTATCTCTGTTATCTCCACGGCGTATATCAAATTCAAGCCTGCTGTTTTGCTGATAATCATACTGGAGACTTAGTTTTCCTAATCCATCAAATCTTTTAAAGGCTTTAAAACGTGCCAAATGATGTGTAACTTCCTGTTTAGGAGAATTTATATCATAAGTAAAGTCATTAATAATCAAAGGTCGACTACTATTTATAGCACGTACCTGATCTTGTGCGCCACCCAAATGTGAGGCTCTTAGAATACCAATATTATTTTTAAACAAGGAATAATAAGCTTCAAAACCATATTTAAAACGATTAAGACCCACTCGAAAAGAAGCGTTACGCTCAAAAATCCCAGTATTACTCAACATGTAATTTGGTGCCTCAAAATCTCCAAAACGCTTTATAGTGCCTTGTGCGGTGCCAAACCATCCTGTTTTGTAGCTCTTGGTTAATTGAGAACTCACAGAACCACCGCGACCGTTAGATGCTGAGGTGCTTATGGTTTTACCATAAAGGCTGTCTTTAACGGCAACTTTCGACGACTCGGTAATAATAATACCTCCAATGGCATCACCACTGTATTGCAAAGCTCCAGCTCCTTTAATTACGGTGATGTTATCGGTGGAATTTATATCCACATTAGGGGCATGTTCTGCACCCCATTCTTGGTCTTCCATCCGAACCCCATTGTTGATAATCACAACACGACTGCTATGAAGTCCGTTAATCATTGGTTTTACGACTGTATTTCCAGTATTTAAAGAAGAAACTCCAGATAAACTGTTTAAGGCATCGCCTAAAGAACCGCTACTAAAACGTTCTAAATCATCACCACCAATTTTTTTCTCAATAATTGAATTAGATTTCTGGTTATACGATAAGCCTTTCACAATAATTTCATTAAGTTCTTCTAAATGATGTTCCAAATACAGGTTTCTAGTCATATTGCCGTTTACTTTAACCAGAATACCTTTAGTCAAACAAAAGGGGTGTGAAACTTGAATGTTATAGCTTAGATCACATAAATTATTAATGGTGTAATTACCTTCAATATCACTTACGACCGTCTGTTCAGTGCCTGCAACGATAAGTGTTGCACCACCAAGAAGCGAGCCATCGTGCAGGTCTATAACTTTTCCTGAAAGCGTGTTATTACAATTTTGTGAAATAGCTGAAAAATTGCTTAATAGCAATAAAAGCAGCACATAAATCCGCATATAAATAGTCTTGATTAAGATTATAAAAATTTAAACTAAACAAGAAAATAGGGGGGAGCTCTTAATTGAGTATTGGTTTTTTTGAAGGGATGGTAAAGTAAAGTTGAAAAATGTTTTTCAACTTTTTCAGGTACATTTGGATCAAAAAATTCAGGATATACCTGGATTTTATACCTAAAAGGCACAAAATGAAAATCGCAAATATCACAATTTGGAATTGCTTGATGTATGTGGGTGCTTTTTTCTGTACAAGGCGCATGTTCGTGAGCTTCAAAAGCATGTGAAAACTGAATCGCATTTGGAAACATCAATATGGAAAATAGCAAAAGTGATGCGACTTTACGCAGCACTTGTTTATCGGATGCTATTTTTTTGTTTTTATACATTCGTTTGTAAAAATAGAAAATACAAAAGGATAATGAAAAATTTTAAGATTTATTTGTGTTTAATTCAAATAGCAATTTAGGGATATAAGGTAGTATTTTACATGAAATTTTTCACCTAAAAATTATGTCTTAAGCTTAACAGTTAAGGTTTTAATGATTTATCAAAACATCTGAAATTTTCTATAATCTCCTCGGGTTTAATTCCCTGATGCCTGCATCGTTTTCCCCTATTTTTTGGTATTCGCGATTTTTTCCGGAATTTGATGCTTCGAATGCTTGAATAGAGTTAGTTCATTTAGTAAATTTTGTTCAAATAGCTACCAGAAATGCAAAATTCAGTTCAGAATTTTTCTCTAATTTTATGTTCTTATTTCTTGCTGAAAATCATAATTTCAGTTTTCGTATCTGTCGTGTTCCCCAAATAAAGATATAATTGACTATCTTTTATTGTAAAATAGGTTGCCTTGGTAATATTGACATAATAGGCTCCTTCGACAGTCATTGCCTCCTCGTCAATAGATGCTATTAAAGTCCTCCAAATTTGGTTGTTTTCAGTAATTAATCCCAGGCCCTCATTAACTTTGAAAAGTCCAAAATAACCGTTAACTAAACTTCTTCCACCAAACGACATTGAGTCGTTCGTTGTTGTTTCGAATTTTAAGGTTATTTTATTTTCAAATCTGGTGTCAATTTTATTGATGGTGTAATTTTGAAATATCCAGCTCGTATCATCAAGAGATTTTAGTGCTTTAGTGCTTAGTTTTGTAGATAAATCTACACCATTAAGGTTTTCAATGTTATCGTTATTTTCACAAGAGATATAAAAAGAAATAAGTAAAAACGCTAAGAATGTTTTTTTTAAAGTTTTCATAATTACATTTCATTTAGATGAGAATCATGGAGTTTTGTTTAGACTAGACGCAAAAGCTAAAGAAAGGTTGCGTGCAGATTTTTTAATTTTATTAAGGAGATAAATTTAGAATAGGAATAAATCCATTTTAAAAGTAATAATTTTTTCAAAATTAGATAAAAAAAATCCGATTCGTAAGAATCGGATTTTTTAATAAGTGAGATATATTGTTGTTGTTACTTTATTTTTTGGGCTACTGCTTTGAAAGCTTGTGGGTGATTCATCGCTAAATCTGCTAAGACCTTACGGTTAAGTTCGATGTTGTTTGCTTTAATTCTCCCCATAAACTGAGAATAAGACATTCCATGTAAACGGGCACCTGCATTAATACGAGTGATCCATAAAGAACGGAAAGTTCTTTTCTTGTTTCTACGATCTCTATAAGCATATAACATTGCTTTTTCAACCGCATTTTTAGCTACTGTCCAAACGTTTTTGCGTCTTCCAAAGTAACCTTTGGCTTGCTTCATTACCTTTTTTCTTCTGGCTCTTGAAGCTACTGAATTTACTGATCTTGGCATACTTTTAAATTGTTTTGTAGTAGGCGATTCCTAATTCTGAATTCTTTAATTGGCCTAACTCCATGGTTAATATTAATTTACCTTTAAAAGAATAATTACTTTAAACGCAATTGTTCTTTTATACTGTTAACGTCAGCCTCATGTACTAAGGTTGAGTGTGTTAACGAAAGTTTACGTTTTTTAGACTTCTTCGTTAGAATATGGCTCTTAAAAGCGTGCTTTCTTTTTATTTTACCAGAACCTGTAAGTTTAAATCGCTTTTTAGCGCTGGATTTTGTTTTTTGTTTAGGCATCTTGTTCCTAGTTTATTAATTTATCTCACTTATTATTATTCAAACTGTTAGCAAAGCCAGCAGTCTTATTTGTTTATATCACAAGTAATAAATACCAATGACTATCTTTTACTTTTTACTGGTTTTTGGGGCTAAGAACATGGTCATTCTTTTGCCTTCTAGTTTTGGCATTTGTTCTACTTTGCCTAAATCTTCTAATTCCGAAGCTAGTTTAAGTAATAGTATTTCACCTTGATCCTTATAAACAATTGATCTTCCTTTAAAGAAAACGTAAGCTTTAAGCTTTGCACCATCTTTTAAAAATTTTTCTGCATGTTTCTTTTTAAACTCATAATCATGATCATCGGTTTGTGGACCAAATCTAATTTCTTTAACAATAACTTTGGTCGCTTTGGCTTTAATAACCTTTTCGCGCTTCTTTTGTTCGTAGAGAAACTTTTTATAATCTGTTATTTTACAAACAGGCGGTTCAGCGTTAGGGGATATTTCTACCAAATCTAACTCAAGCTCCTCTGCTTTGTTTAATGCTTCCCTTATCGGGTAAACACCTGTTTCTACATTTTCACCTACCAACCTAACTTTAGGAGAAAGAATCTGTTCGTTGATTTTATGAGGGTTTTTGTCTTCCCTGCGCGGTTGGGGCTTAAATCTTTTTCTTATTGCTATGACTAAATCTTTTTAATTAAACTTCTTTTTTACTTTTATTTTCTTTTTTCTGTTCTTCGGAGAGATCAGAATTTTTTTTAATCCCAAAATTTCGAAACTGGGTGAGGGTTTTAAAATGACTTTAATGTGCTATTTATTTCTTTAGAAACCATTTCATTAAAATCTTTTAGAGTAATTGCCCCTAAATCTTCGCCTCCATGTCTTCTAACAGAAATGGTGTTTTCAGCCTCTTCATTTTCTCCTACAATCAGCATAAATGGGATTTTATTCATTTCTGCTTCGCGTATTTTTTTGCCGACAGTTTCATTTCGAGCGTCAACGAGAGCGCGAATTTCGTGTTTTTCTAGCGATTTTAAAACTTTTTCTGCATATTTTTCATGTTTCTCACTAACAGGCAAAATAATAGCTTGTTCTGGGATCAACCATAACGGAAAATTTCCACCAGTATGTTCTAGTAAAAGGGCAATAAAACGTTCCATACTTCCGAAAGGTGCACGATGAATCATTACAGGTCTATGGAGTTCATTATCTCTACCTTTATAAGTAAGATCAAAACGTTCGGGTAAGTTATAATCTACCTGAATAGTTCCTAATTGCCATTGTCTTCCTAAGGCATCTTTTACCATAAAATCTAATTTCGGGCCATAGAAGGCAGCCTCTCCAGTTTTTATTGTAAAATTTAAGCCTTTTTCTGTAGCCGCATTGATTATGGCATTTTCGGCTTTTTCCCAATTTTCGATAGAACCAATATACTTTTCTGGTTTATCTAAATCACGAACAGAAACCTGTGCTGTAAAATTTTCAAAACCTAATGAGCCTAAAACATATAAGGATAAGTCAATAACATTTTTAAATTCCTGATCTAATTGGTCGGCAGTACAAAAAATGTGAGCATCGTCTTGCGTAAATCCTCGAACCCTGGTTAGTCCGTGTAATTCTCCACTCTGTTCATATCTATATACCGTACCAAATTCTGCAAATCGCTTTGGTAAATCTTTATAAGAGTGTGGTTTAAAATTATAAATTTCGCAATGGTGAGGACAGTTCATCGGTTTTAATAAAAACTCCTCATCCATTTTTGGGGTTTTGATAGGTTGAAAACTATCTTCACCGTATTTAGCATAATGACCAGAAGTTACGTATAATTCCTTTTGACCAATATGCGGTGTTACCACCATTTCGTAACCAGCTTTTTTCTGAGCCTTCTTTAAAAAGTTTTCTAATCTTTCTCTTAACGCAGCACCTTTGGGAAGCCAAAGGGGTAAACCTTGTCCAACTTTTGCAGAGAAAGTAAAAAGTTCTAGTTCTCTTCCTAATTTTCTATGATCTCTCTGTTTGGCTTGTTCAAGTAATTCAAGGTATTCCGTTAAATCTTTTTGTTTTGGGAAAGAAATCCCATAAACCCTTGTCAATTGCGGATTTTTTTCATCACCTCTCCAATAAGCGCCAGCAACACTTAATATTTTAATGGCCTTAATAATGCCAGTATTTGGAATGTGACCTCCTCTGCACAAATCGGTAAAGGTATCGTGATCGCAAAAGGTAATGGTACCATCTTCTAGGTTTTCTATAAGCTCTACTTTATATTGGTTCTTTTGTTCTTGGTAAATAGCAAGAGCCTCTTTTTTACTGATGGCACGCATTTTAAAATCGTGCTTGCCTCTTGCAATTTCTAAGGCCTTGTTTTCAATAGCTGGAAAATCTTTATCAGATATTGATTTATCGCCTAAATCAATATCATAGTAAAAGCCATTTTCAATAGCAGGACCAATCGTTAATTTTACACCTGGATAAAGTTCTTCTAAGGCCTGTGCAACTACGTGAGATGAGGAGTGCCAAAAAGCTTTTTTACCTTCGGGGTCATTCCAAGTATATAAAACTATAGAGCCATCTTCATTTAGGGGTGTGGCAACCTCAATAACAATATCGTTAAATTTTGCTGAAATAACATTTCTAGCAAATCCTTCACTAATACCTTTAGCGACATCCATTGGCGAACTTCCCTTTGCAAATTCCTTAATAGTACCGTCTGGCAATTTAATCTTGATCATCTCATCTGTTTTATCGGCTGCAAATATATTGTAAAGTGAGTTGTTGAGCAATGATGCTAATCATTGAATTTTATTTTTTCTTTCAAAAAGCACTAGTAACAATATTTTAGAGACTATATATAGAATGTAATTATGATGGATTATTCATGTTTGAAGTTTTTTTCAAAACTTCTCTATTTTTTTTCTTTGTGTAATCCCTTGTATTTAAGGTTTTTGATGTGAGTTTAGGGATTATTTTAAAAAAGAATAAAAAAAAGGTTTGTGGGATTAAAAAGAGGGTGTATATTTGCA
>Ga0209284_10003303_pt1 | contig 20072 bp, 24 predicted proteins | sample FRY03_FD_187211 | JGI IMG/M metagenome (GOLD analysis project Ga0209284, IMG submission 187211) | Freshwater microbial communities from Lake Fryxell liftoff mats and glacier meltwater in Antarctica - FRY-03 (SPAdes) (version 2) | ecosystem: Environmental > Aquatic > Freshwater > Ice > Glacier... | reverse complement strand
GATAGTGATGTGTTTTTGTTGAATAGGTTCAAAGATTTGGATTTTTCTAAGTTCTCGATGTTGTTTCAGCAAGGAGGATTAAAGAATAGCGGAATATTGTCTTTCTCTATTAATTCAGAGGCCATTCGGCTATTCAGTGACATCTATGGATTTTTAGTCGGGTCGTGCAATGCTGATGTTGAGTTTGTTAAATATTGCCACAGCGTTCTCAAGCACAAAGAATTATTACCATACATAAATGAGGAAAATTTGATAACCTTAATATTGTGTGAATTCAACCATTTTAGAGAGACATATCACAACAATTTGATTAACGGCAATCACGGTTACATTTCTTTTTTTGTTCACACAAATATGAATCTGAACAACATTCATTTTGCTTACAGAAAGGTATTTGATAATATGGTTAAAGATAGATATATCTATCCATTAATGCTTAAGGAGTATTCTTTTGTTTTAGATGTGGTTGACTCAAGATTTTTGAAGGAGTTTTTCGGGGTAGAAGATCTATTCAAATTGAGTTTTATGCAGTTAAAGAGGAAGATGAACAAGGACAAAAGCGGCATGTTTATCTGACGTGGCAGACAATGAATTACGATGATACGTGGTTATGATAAGAAATAATTTGATGACAAATATCAGAGGTGGCATAAATGAAGGCGATTATACTTGCGGCAGGACAAGGGACGAGACTTAGGCCATTGACAGACCATATACCGAAAGCTATGGTTGAGTATCGTGGTTTGCCAATTTTGTGGCATGTGGTCAATGCTTTAAAATTATCAGGAATTGATGACATTTGCGTTGTTACTGGATATTGTTGCGATTCAATAACTGTTGAACATCAAGTACAATTAATTTATAATGAAAGATATTCATGCACCAATATGGTCGATAGTCTATTGTTAGCTATGACTGATTGTCAGGAAGATATTTTGGTTTCTTACAGCGACATAATATACAATTCTGATTTAGTTCGCAAGTTGCTGCGAGATGATCATCTGATAGCAATCACTGCTGATTCTAATTGGGAGTGGTTGTGGGAAAAGAGATTTGAAGATCCTTTATCAGACGCTGAAACATTTAATTATAACAGCGATAACATATTGACTGAAATTGGAAACAAACCATCTTCGTTGGATCAAATTAAAGGGCAGTATATGGGTTTATTTAAAATCAAAAAAGAGGCATTGCCAATTTTTAAAAGTTATGCTGAAAATGGATTTTCTTCAATGACTAAACTTCTGTCTGAGATTAAAGACAATATACCAATTTCTATTGTTTGGACTCATGGTGGTTGGTTGGAAGTAGATCAACTAACAGATTTAGACATAGTTATATAATTTTTACAACCTGTTGTTGTTTGCAGTTTAATTCTATGATTTTCCAATGTTTCCAAATTTCATAAAAGTGACCACAGCCAATTACTGCTGGGACATTATGTTCTTCACAACGTATCGCCATATGAGAATTAATTCCGCCATACTTAGTCACCATGCCAGCTATGTTATGGCAGAACATCCAATCATAACCCGGATCTGCATTTTCAATAAACACAATTTTGCCAGTAATATTTACATGGTCTTCGCTTATGGGACCAACTGATTTATTTTGAGTTATGTAATTAGGCTTGTCGTCATAGGTAAAACAATATACGTCGCTTGGCTGCGTGATCAAGAATGGCAAATTCATAGCTGTTATTACTGGTTGCCCTGAAGGACATGATTCAATGATCATGTTGACAAATTTGGTGAATTTGAATTTGGCAAATTCTCTTAATCTAATTGAATTTTCTATAAATGAACAAACCTGTAAACTGTTTGATTTGAAGCCATGTTCTTTTAACATAATTTTCATCAAAGATCGATTCCAACTGAATGAAATTTTAGCTTTAGGAGGGTGTGTCATATGAAAATAATCGTCGTATGCTTCGTTGTAAGTTCTTGAATCTTTATCATAAGTCCTTGGTCTTAGATGACCGTATTTTTTTAGAAATTCAGTTTTGTTCATGGACCAAGCATCTGAACTTATATTCGCACTTACAGTGTTGAGTGATTGTATCATTTTTTGTTGGTCATCTTTTGTCATCATTCCATTCATTAATTCTTTAGCTATAAATGAACATCTAGCAATACCGGCGAAGGGGATTGTTCCAAATTTTATTATGTTGTCAACACTGGACAACTGTCTTAGACTATCTGCGTCTTTTTCTAATTCTCTATTTAGTATCAATTGATCGGTGAGATCAAGAAGAGACTTCTTGATTTCTTTAATCTCGTGTTGATCGAATGGAAGGTTGTATTTATTTTCATCGAATGAATAGCATGTTAATGCTATATCAAACTCTAATTTGTCATGAAGAGAAGGATTTTGTTTTAGTTTGTTGATGTAATAGTCCAGAATTTTTTTAGACAAGTGTTCGTTTAAGTTTTTTGGTATGAATGATTCTAAAGAATTAACAACATCAATATATGGCATTCCGCAAAAGTCTATCAACAAAGGTTTTGCTACCTGTCTATATCCAAAATCATGTCTTCTCACAGACCAAGCACTATCTGTGATTAGTTTTTTGTACAAGTTTAATGCTAGAGAATTTGGTCTGATGCCAATTATTTCTGCTGGATTCCAATCAGACATCACGCTGTATATTGACTTGATTTCGCTGTATGTTTTTATAAGATCTGATTCTAAGTCGCCAATATATTTCGGACACCTTAATTGTCTTGCTTGAAATATGATGATGGTTTCATTGTATATCCCAAATTCAACATCAACTTCAAAACCCAAAATTTTTTTTATTTCTGCTGCGGCTTTTGACACGACGCAAGGATTTTTCGTTGTTATTGATTGCCCTTGTCCATAACATACTTTGGTCTCTGTTGATCCGATGCCCGATGTAACTTGTTCTGGATTAGAAGACATGCTGATTGTGTAATATGGAGCGCCAGAAGTAAGATCAGCGGTAAATACAACTCCGAATTTTTCGCATTGATTGTAGAAATGCTGTATGATGACGCCGCCAGCCATTTGTATCACATCGTCTATTTTATCTGATAATTCATCCTCTTTGACACTAAGTATGCTTTTAAAATGTCCAGCGAAAGATTGTTCGCCATCTTCATGTTCGGAACAGCTTCTTACAATATAAGGTTTTTCGATGGTTCCTGTAATGACACTAATGAATTTATCCTTGTTTTTTCCCCAATCTTTGAGTGAGATGTAAATAGATTCTGGCACGCAAGATAGAGTCAGTTTATTTTTTAATAATAACAGGTTTTCTATTTTTTTATTCATTTTAATGCCTTTTATTTTAATGCTTTGATATAATATAGAATGAACCTAAAATACTTAATCACAGGTCCAATGTGGCGTTCGTGTCGTTCGTGTCGTCCATTATGACTTTGCTGACTGTTTTTTGCAATCATTGTCAATCATTTTGTCTATGTTTTGAGCAATATGGTGTATTTCAATGCAAATAATTGAAATACAGAACAATAAAATTATTTTCAAAGCGGCTATAATAGATTGCTTAGATGGATTTATCCACTTTGCGGTGTGAAAACCCCTACCAATTCCCTTTAGGGTCGTGGGTAGTTCACACACTACAGAAGAAGTTGCACTAGAAAAAAGGAAATGATATAAATGATATGTTGGATAATGAATAAATGGAAAATTTTAAAATATAAAATCAAGAAAAGAAGAGCCAAAAAGAATGCTAAGGACGATTTTACTGATATTTATCCATTATGGTAAGTCCAATAGCAAGATGGACTGTGGGTCAAGTTTCAAATTATGGAATGGAAATACTTAGAAGGTCTTTGAGAACATTTGAAGATATTTATCCCGAATTTGATCTTGTAGTTTGTTGCAATAACATAGATCGTGACAAACTTCCAAAGTTTAATTCAAACATTCATGTTCATTTCCAAAAAGCAGATGAACTAGATTACCATTTGACATCGTTTTGCGATCCTTTAGAGGGCGTTGCTCACAGGGAAGCAGGGAGTGCTGGTTCTGGATGGAAACTTGTTCCTCCAAGGTTAAATATTGGAACTCATGAATTATGGATTGATAATGATATAATTATCATAAATAAAATGAGAGACATAGATTTGTGGCTTGAAAAAACAGATTGTGGAATAATTTCGGAAGGTTTACACAGAATTTTCGGAGTATACGAGCCTTTAATCCCAAAACAATTGAAGTTATGTGCAGGATTATTTGGGCTTCCACCTTGTTTTGACTTTCATACTACAATATTGAAATATTGCGAGACTTTAAAAGGCAAGTCACTTGGTCACTATGATGAACAAGGTCTAGTAGCCGCCACTATAACAAATATGAATCATTTCATAGTTGTCCCACAAAAAAGACTTAAAATTATAGAAAGTCATCATGAGTTAGATTTTTTGGTTGATGGCATTCATTTTGTTGGAGCAAATAAACTACAGAAACATAATGCTTGGGAAGAATATAAAAAGAAAACATTAAAAATATGAAACCGCTGGTGACTGTGATAACGCTCAGCACCAATAAAAGAAGCTGCCTTAAATCTGCGATATCTACATCTATGAGAAATTTAATTTGGGTAATAGGCTCGCCTAGATCAAACGATTCTATCTATATATGGGTAAACTTTTTTAAACACAGATAAAGATTCTTTAAGTATTTTCATTCCGCAATTTGATACAGGACCAATTGTCCATCTAGCTATTGGTTTCATGTACGGTCGTATATTAATTTTACTCCTTAGTTTATATTTATATAGCATGAAAACAACTGTATTAATTATTGGCAGACATCGAAGTGGAACCAGTTTGGTGTCTGGGCTATTGCATAAACTTGGTGTAAATATGATCGAACCATTTATTCCTTCGACTCCATTTAATTCATTGGGATTTTTTGAATCCGAAGACTTAATTTGTTTACATGAAAAAATTATAGTCAATTGGGAATTTCCAGTTATAAATTTAACACAAGAACTAGAAATAGAACATTTGAAATTACTCAAACAAAGAGACAAAGTGCCATTGTGGGGATTTAAAGACCCAAGATTGTGTTACCTTTTACCGCTGTTTACAAAAAATCTGTCTGATAGAAAAATAAAAATTATAGACGTAAATAGACCATTGTTGGAATCAGCATACAGCTTAACTAGAAGACCGCAAAACATTACTATGACTAGAGCCATAGATATTTGCGAAAAATACGATCACAACAAAGATAAGAATATTAATAATTTTAGTGGAGAGATATTATCGGTAGATTATAACAATGTTTTACAAAACCCTGAAATCGAACTATCAAGATTGTGTAATTTTTTGGGCGTCAATTACAAGGAAGATGTTTCTTGCTTAATTAAAACAAAATTAAGAACTTCTAACATAATTAAAACAATGTATATGATTTAATTCAACGCATGTTTCTAAAATTTTACAAGATTTTTTTTGTCAGCTTACAACAGTTGTCCACCCCATTTTAGTGCGTAATGAATCCGATATACTGAAAACATTGCACAACACATTCCTTAAGTGATTCAAAAACTTTACATTTACTTTTTGTTAATTTGCGTAACTTTCATAAATAAGCGTATGTTACTTTGTAAAAATACAAAAAATTTACCTATTGGAAATATAAACAAAAGCCTGTACGTAGGGGGTCATCCTTACTATAAATTTAGTTATGTCCCGCCAGAACTAAAAAATAACCCAGATCGTTATTCTTTCAATAAATGGGGATATCGTGCAGATGAATTTGAAGAAATAGATGATTCATTTGGAGTTGTTACAATCGGGTGCAGCCACAGCTTCGGTTGGGGCGTAGACACAGATAAAACTTATTCTGCTATATTTTGCAAATTGCTTTCTGAAAATTTCCCCAAACTAAAGGTTAAAAATTGGAATCTATCGCTACCTTCAAAAAGCAATGATTATATCTCCAGAACTGCTTTGAATTTCATGCCATTTCTAAAACCAAAGATAGTTCTTGTGTGCTTTACGGGAATATACAGAAGAGAATATTACGACCTAGATGGAAATTGTTTAGATTACTTGTTGGGGAGGACAATCAAGGAGAATGATCATTTAATTTGCAGAGAAAAGCACACATCATGGATGGAAGAAAATTGTGGAATTTATGATCATTTAAAAGAATTGACTTCTGTTCATGATAGTAATATGAATTTTTTCAAAAACTACAAGTTAATAGAACTTACAGTACAACAACTTAAAATTAAATGGGCGTTTTCAACAATAGAAGAAAATCAATGGATCATCAAAAATGACATTGACAAAAGTTGTTATTTGGGACAATGGGATAAAGTTGATGTGGTGTCTAAAAATGATTGTCACATGGGAATAAATAGCCACAATTGCATAGCAAACAATTTCTACAATTTACTTTTTTAAATATGTTTTCAAATTTTTCTATAATATTTTACTGGTGGTCAGAAAACAACCAAGGATATAAGGACTTAAAAAATCCCATTGTTCCTTGTATAGCACTTATAAGATCATTGGGATTTAACAATGCAATCTATATATTGAACGCAAGCAAACAACATACAGATTGGGGTGGTTTTAGTAAAAAATTAGATTTTGAATCTATTAATGTTGAGTCTCTATATTCCAACCCAATGCTGAGTCGCATAAGGCATGTCCATGAATTCTCTCAAACAATCCAAGAAGAATATGCAATGTTTTTAGACTGCGATATATTTTGGAAGTGCATACCTCAACTCCCTTTTAAGCCAGATAACATAGCTTGTCACGAATACAATACAGGACTTTATTGTTTCAAAACAAATTCAAAAAAAACAAGTTCTTTTTTGAATTTATGGGACGCAATTATTTCGATTGGATATAACACTAAGCATAAAAATTCTATAATGGAATCTTATCCATGTGTATCTGGGTTACAAGACGAAGCTGTTTATAATTACATGAGAGATAATTTCAAAGACATATTTTTAGACTTGATTCAGTTTATTCCTGATGAATACAATTACACTGGAAATGAAATTGAAAAAAGATCAATAAAAACATATAATAAAAATTACAATTACAATTCAAATTGTAAAAACTACCATTGTCTGAAAGGTAGGTTTAAAAATAAAAAAGGATTGTTTCCTATGTTTTTTAATCCTTTTTATGAAAACATTTTAAAAACATTAAGCAATGTGGATATAGAAAAAATATATGGGAGGAATTATTGTCCAATACATATAAACGAAAAAGAAAACATCGTAGAAAAATTTTGGCAAGTTTATGATAATCTCATTCGTATTATTTAAAGCATAATAAGTCTACTCGCTATTAGGCTGATTTTTAAATACCTCTTGAGTCATAAACATTTCTAATGGAATTGAAATGGTTAATATCGGCAATTCTGTGTGCGGGATACTCCATGAAATTTTCTCCATAAAGAAGTTTTAGATAATCTTCGATATGTTCTGGCACGTAAACATTACAGTTGTAAAATTTGACTTTTTTAAGATTATTTACAAGATTTGCATCGAATGTAGTGCAAGTCCAACTTGGATTCATTCTTATAATTTTGCCATTGTTTTCAGTACAACAATACATGTCTGAATGCAATCTGTTTTGTTGGCTTATGAAAAATTTTACTACTTCTATGTTTCCGTTTTTAAAAGGTAATTCTTCTCTTAGATAAGTGTCTTTATGAAGACGATACATCGGATGGTATCCGTCGTTCCTGATTTTATTATAGTGCATTAGAATGCGTGAGGCATCTTCAGACATGATTGAAAAGTCAACGTCTTTATCCCAAGGTATGATTCTTTTGTCTCTATGAAAACCAAGTAAACTAGCAAAATCCATCCAGTATTTAACTCCAATATCATTAAGGAAATTACTCGTATAATGCAGGCAATCAACCAAATGTTTCATGCAACATATTGGTGTCAAGCCTTTACTTTTACAGTTGGCGGTTAATTTGTTGCAAGATGTGAATAACATGAATTTCTTTTTATGGATTACAGGGTTGTCTGGGGCTGGCAAGACCACAATAGGAAAAAAAGTATATGAATCTATATCTGATCAAAGAGTTGTTTTTATTGATGGAGATGAAATCAGGAAAGTCATTCAATGTTTTGATTATGACTACGTGAGTCGTAAGAATGTTTCTTGGCAAATACACAGGTTTTGTAAATTGTTGCTCAATCAAAATATAAGCGTAATTTGTTGCACAATGTCTTTGTTTGAGGAAATATATGATGCAAACTCGCAGTTGAATTGCCGCTTTAGTTATATATATATTGATGCGGATATTAAAATCAGGCAATCCAGAAGATCGGATATTTATCGTCAGACCGATTTAGTCGGCGTAGACATTCCGTTCTTTAAGCCAGACAATTGTTTGACTCTCAAGAACGAAGTATTGGAAGATATTGATAAAAACTCACAGATAATATTGGCTGGTATAAAATTCTGTTCCCAAAAAAAGTGATAATTGCAACTATTCTTGTAAGAGATGAAGAAGACATATTGGAATACACCATCGAAAATATTATTCGTCAAGGAGTAGGGATTATTGTAGCTACCGATAATGGCTCTAAAGATGACAGTCGAAAGATTTTAGAGAAATACAAACAGGTAAAGGTTATAATTGATGAACCTTTGTTTAATCATGATCAAAGAGCTTGGGTTACAAGAATGGCAAAAATAGCCGTAAATTATAATCCAGATTGGATAGTGCATATAGATTCTGATGAACTATGGGTTGGACTCAATAAGCTTGTTTATGAAGATCATCAAGGATATCTTAAGATTCCCGCCATATACCAACATCCGCCAGTTAGTCACAAAGATTGGAATTTGGAATTGAACAAACATTGTCTGAAACTAGGAAGTTTGGTTGGGTTGTCCAACACGATGCCTAAAGTAATTCACAGATCAAGTAAATATGTTGTTATCGGCAATGGAAACCACACAGTGTCTGGATGTGGCGAAGAGAAGATAATTGATTATGTTGAAATACACCATTATCCAGTCAGGACATATAATCAATTTACAAGAAAAGTAGTTCAAGGTGCAATGGCAATTTTAAGTCAAACGGATTCTGCCAAGTCTGATGCTGGCAATCATTGGATGCAGTGGTATGATTCATTCAACAACAATGAATTGCCATTAGTTTTTGAAAATATATGTTCTAAATGCAATGTGCTTATCAATCGAGGAGACATGAATGTATGGAAGTGATTAATTGTTTTTGGACGGGCGGCAATTTAAATGAATCGGGAATCATTTCAATTAATTCATTTATTTGCACTGGGCACATTCTTCATCTTTGGCATTATAAAGAAGTTACTAATGCTCCTGTTGGCGTTGTACACAGGAACGCTTCAGAGATTGTTCCGTTATCTGTTTTCAAACAATGGTTCCCGGAAGGTTTTTCTGTAGATTATAGAAAAACAAAGATCCCAACATTTGCTTGTTACTTTAGATATAAGCTTATACACAAAATCGGAGGTTGGTGGTGTGATGCGGACATTATTGCATTAAGGCTTTTTGATTTTATTCAAGATTATGTGTTTTGTGGTCAATATTTTGATGATCCGCAGAATGAGGTTGCCGAAGGATTGAGAATTACAAATGGGACATTTAAGTGTCCAAAAGAATGTGAGTTGCTTGCAAAAATTATTGAAGAGATAGAAGATAAAGCCATAAACGCTAAAGATCCGGGTTGGGGTGAGTGGGGTCCGAAATACTTTACCAAAAAAATCATTGAATTTGATTTGTTGAAGCACAAATTGGAAAACAATGTGTTTGCTCCGTTTCCGCCCGGCAACTCCAGTCTAAAATTTCAATTTTTTGATACTAATGTAGAAATACCAAATTGGGCATATGCCCTTCATTTATTCAATAGATCATCTATGGATATAATGGCAAATAAGGACAGTTTGTATGACATCTATAGACGAAAATATTGCAGAGAAAATTATTATATGGGATTATAGTTCTGTTGCTAATTTTTACAACTCAAGGCCCGACTATGCCGTTGAGTCAATTAGTCACTTGTTATCCGTAGATCCCAAAAGGATATGCGACATAGGAGCTGGTACTGGCAAATTGACTCATCGTTTAACGCCATTCGCAGAAGTGATTGCTGTTGAACCTAATGAAAACATGAGATTTATTGGGCAATCTGTTCAAGGGGCCACTTGGATTTGTGCCACAGCAGAAGCAACTGGTTTACCTAACAATCATTTTGATTTAGTTACTTTTGGTTCGTCATTTAATGTTTGTGATAAAGTGTTGGCATTGAATGAAGCTCATCGTTTGTTAAATGACACTGGAAGATTTGCTTGCTTATGGAACCACCGAGATTTGAAAGATCCTTTGCAGCAAAAGATAGAAGAGGTTATTGTTGATTTTTTACCAAATTATCAATATGGTGATAGACGAGATGATCAGTATGGCATAATTTCCACAGTTTTCAATAATACAAAAAAGTATATATTTCCATTTGTTGTAGAGTTGTCATCAGAATCTATTGCAAATGCGTGGCGATCTCATGTTACGCTAAAACAACAAGCGGGAGATAAATTTGAATCTATATGTGAAAAAATTCATGACATATTGCCGATCATGGTGTCGGTTCCATATTATACAGTCATGTGGATGGGACATAAATGAAGGCGATTATACATGGATCAGAAATTGTTCATTTGTGAAACATCACATTTTGATTCGTTCTCGTAGTTGTCGCAAAGTCACGATGTATTCTGGATCATCATATTTTTGCATCGACTTCAACAGATGAGTTTTCATTTTTTGTTTAAGTTTAATGTCTTCGCCATCATACATATTCAGACCAGAATGTCTTTTAAACTCTTCTTTAGGTCTGTAAAACAGAGATGTATCGGCGTTTCTCATAGATTTTTCCCAGCCCCAACCGTCTACATGAACGGCATCGTAGCTTTGATCTATGTTTATAACATATGAATGATCTTTGCTTATAGCCGATCGCATTCTGCAAGGAGGTCGTTATCAGTATTAAATTTTTCATGATTTAATTATCAATCCTTGCTTCGGCACAAGCATTGAAAATAGAGATTTGCGGCATTGGTAAATTCATTGAATTCAGATTTATATTGCCCCAACACACAATAACATCATTTCTTAATATCGCTTGTGATATTTCTTTTTCTCCTCCTATTATTACAGGATGTGGAAAAGATTCACAAAAACTTTGTTCATATAAATTTGCATCTGTACAGATACTTTGAGTGATTGTGCATCCTAATTTGGATAAATGCACAGAAAAGTCTCTAAGAAATATTTCTGCTCCGCCATTGTGAATGAATCTTTGCCCTATATGAGTTATTCTAATCATAGATTTAATATCTATATGGACATGAACAATTTAAAATACTTGATTACAGGAACAGGTCGGTCTGGCACTGTCTATATGGCACGACTGTTCACTAGCGTTGGAATATTGTGTGGACATGAAACAATATTTGACAATCAAGGTATAGATGTTGCAAAACGTAGATTGTCTGGCGAAGTGGATTTAATTTTGAGTGAATGTTCAACAACTAAGTTTAATCCAGAAACAGACACTTGTGAAAATATATGCTGGCATCCTAATGTTAATAACATTGTGGCAGATTCTAGTTACATGGCTGCTCCATTTTTGAATGATGAGATTTTTAATTCAACCAGCGTAATTCATGTCGTCAGGAACCCACTTAATGTAATCAATTCATTTTGCAATAAACTCAATTACTTTGAGAAAACAGATCCAACAGACCAATATGAACAATTCATTTTTAACTATGCTCCAGAGTTAAAAATGAATATGCCTCAATACGATAGAGCGGCATTGTTTTACATAAGATGGAATCAGATGATAGAAATAAACAATCCAAATTTTGTATTCAAGATAGAAGACAATACAGATTTAGTGCTTGAGTTTCTAAAAATCACAAGCGGAACTGAATGCTATAAAGACACAAATACCAATGTATTCAAGAAGTCTAAAGATGAAGTTTTCAGTAAATTTTCACAAATAGAAAGTGTTGAGATTAAATCAGAATTAATCAAAATGGCTTCAAAGTATGGCTATGTGTATTTCATATGAAATAGCTCATGTTAGTTTTAACGATAATAGATGTGTTTTCTTTTTTGACAAACATAGTTTCTAGGGTTTTGGAATTAAATACAAATTGTAGCTCGCATGTCGTGTGTGATTGTTCAGACCATTTCGATTTGTTGTAAAACTTAACAATCGAACTTTCATTTTCTAATGTCCAGAATGAAAAAACTTCTTCAGTAGATTCAATTATTCCATTGCTGTTTAAAAAAACAGAATAATTTTTTGTTGATACATTGGACGAATTGATTTCATATAAAATTAATTTGGTCCTGCACAGTAAACAATTAGATCGGTCATTAATTGCGATGGCAAATTCACAAGAATTTACATCGTTGGACACATAGTGGATATGAACTAAACGATTTTCTAAAAATCCTTTAATTTCTGGCTCGTGAGTTATGTAATAAAATGGACTAGGAAAAATTCCGCATTCTCTAGCACATGCTGCCAAACAAATATCTGTGTATCCACTTTGTATTTTTGATCTTTCGAGCAGTAGATCCGATGTTTTTTTGTTGTTTAAGATTTTGTTGAAGCATCTTTTTGAAATAATACAACATTCAATCTCATGCCACAAAGGGTCGTTTTTGTATGTTGAATTTATTTCCTTTAATAATTTCATTTCCACACTGGTGTCGCCAATAGTCAACTGAGTCGTAAGATAAATTGTTTCATTGTAATCTAATTGTTTCAAAATATTAATTAATGGATCAATTTTTGTGATGCTATCATCATCGACTCGCATCATCCATTTTGCATCATCCATTTTGTGTTTCGCATAGAAACCATTCATTTTGGAAGCACATTGATCTGATTGTGATTTAACCTCTATCACGTCAATGCCTTGTGGCCATCCATTGCAGATGTTTGTTATATTTTCTGTGCCAACCAGCAAATACAATCGAATTCGATTTTTGCCGCTTATTTCAATAAATCCGTGTTTTTTGAAATCTTTGAGTCTGATGGAGTATTTGCCAAAGCTTGACACTGCCATTACTATTTCTAAATCATACATTTGTTGTTATTTTCCATGGGTTGTAAAACATACTCAACAAATTCAATCTGAATATTGTTCTTCATTTTTGCTTCATCACCATCCCATTTGGCTAACATCCTTTCTCTGATGAAACTTTGTTTGTTGAAAAATGCTTCTGGATTTTTCATTAGAGGAATTTCACTACAAATCTTAAATCCACTTTCAGAAAACCAGTTTCTATAAGCTTCTATTGGTTCATACAGATGATTTGTGTGATCATTGGAGTAGCCGCCAATTCTACACAATTCTGAGTCGTCTAATACAATGTGTGCATACGCTTTGTTGATCTGCGTGTAAATGTGAGATCCATGGCGTGAGCACCAAGGATGATTCCTGATATACATTCTGCCGTTTTTATCTAGTATTGATTTTAGTTTGATTAAAATCGTTATTGCGTCTTCTGACTCTAAATGATCAAGCACATCTTGAAGAAGGATTATTTCATAAGGACCGTTTTGTGCGACAATATCAAACTCGCTGGTAAAATGGTCATTGTCAAATTTGATTTTTGATTGGTTTATGTCATACCCAATTGCAATTTTTGGATTTTGATTCATGGCGTGCATGATGACATGCCCTCCACCACATCCAAAATCTAAAAATGATTTCCCCGTCAAAGATTCGCCAATAACCAGATCCAGAATGGCTTGTGCTCTTTGAAAAGCCATGTCTTCCGTAAGACAGATCGATTTTGGGTCTACTGCTTTAGGCCACTCATGCGAAAGAAGCGATTCTTTCATCACTTTCAATGACATTTCATATTGGCTTATTTCTGGTAGACCATGTTTTACAAGTTCATGTCTGATCATGCTCATCTCTGCTCGTAACTTTTCGAGTTCCCAAAGATATGTTTTTTCCTGTGAATTTCGTAATTCATCAAGTGTCGCTTTAACTTCTCTTAATGAATTTGAGAATCCTTCTATCTTTTGCAGGTAGTTGTCTATTCCAGATACCAGTTCATTAATTCTTTGAATTGTCAGCATTTTCATCTCCTGCACTATTATAGTTTAATTAGGAGATTTTGTATGTCTAAACCGCTTTTCCGCTGGACAGTCGGCAATTGTTTGACTCAAGGGCTGGATATTCTGTCTGAATCAATAAAAAGAACAACACAAACACTGGGAATCGATTCTTGGGATTGGGCTATTTGTTATAATGGGCTTTCCAAAGACGAAGTACAAACATTGATAAATGTGATTGATGACAGACCTATCAGATTGATTGCTCAAAATTGGCAAACTTGTCCAATTAATGATAAGTGTCAGTCGCCACGTAGGAATGATGGTTCCTACGAATATGACGGAAAGAGATGTGGCGGGAGTATGTGGAAAGTTTGTCCGGCTAGAATGAGAATGGATTCACATGAAATCATCATGGATAATGACATCATTTTACTCAAGAAATTTCCACAGATTGATGAATGGCTCGCTCAAACAACAAAAACATTGATTCTGGAGGAGCCAATTAGGTTTTATGGAAGATATGATGCACTGTTTCCAACAGAAGGTCCATTTTTAAATTCTGGCTTTATGGGTATGCCTCCGGGATTTGATTTTGGATCTGCGATAGTTAAACAATGGACGCAAAATGGAAGTTATGAAAATATTTCTCAGGCAGATGAGCAAGGATTGTTAGTGAAAGTTTTAAGCTCTGTGGAGAATATTAGAATTCATCAAAATCAGATGGTAGAAGTTTTACACAGAGATATGAAAACTGTGATTACAGGAAATGAAGAGGCTTTGCATTTTACGCAATCAAACCGAATGATTAACCATTACGCATGGGGCAAATACAAAGAACTCATGGCAAACAGCATCTCAATTTAAGGAAAAAATAATGAACAAAACAGAAATTCGCAGATATTTGAATGTAATCCGTCGTGCTGTTTCTTTGCTCGAAGCAGAATTAGACAATGATGGCACAATGGATGAATTGATTTCTGGACAAGCTTCTGTAACTCATGAAAAACTAGAAGTAGCTCCAATTGCTGTTTCAGTGCCAGAGCCAGTTGTTCCAGAGAAAAATGAGGACAGAGAAAAACACCTTAAGGATTTGATGCTTATCGATTGCTGGCCTGAAGCTATTCCACAGATATTGGTGACGACTCCAACTGACAAGGACAACAAAAGCCGAGCAGTATCAGTAATGGATATGTTGCTCACTAAAAGCATAGAAGGTCTTAATGTTTTGGATTATGGTTGTGGCGAAGGTTGGATTACACAAGAGGCTAAGAGAAGAGGGGCGGACAATGTTGTTGGCTACGATCCAGTTAAAAGTGACAAGTGGAAAGATTTAACTGGACCTTCTTTTATTGATTCTTTAGAAGTTTTGCAGAAGGACTTTTTTGATGTAGTGATTTTATTTGATGTATTAGATCATTGTTTAGATCCTCAACTCGTAATGGATAAAATTTTGTATAGTATGAAAAAATCTGGAATAGTATATGTCAGATGCCACCCTTGGACATCCAGACATGCTTCACACTTGGTGAAGCATGGCATTAATAAGGCGTACATGCACATGTTTTTGTCTTGGAAAGAAACAGAGAATTTAATTGGTGAAAAACCAATGTTTACGAGAAACGAAAAGAACCCTGTTGAATCTTATCGATGGTGGTTTAAAAACTTCAAAATAGTTAAAGAAAGAATGATCAAGGAGCCGGTAAATGATTTCTTTAAAGATCCAGATTTTAAAACACTTTTGACTAATGAACAAAATATTTTAGATATTGATGATTTCTTGTTAAAAATGCAAATTCAGTTTGTAGATTATATTTTACAACCCAAGGTTTAAAATGAAAGACAGGTGCTATCGTGAAAGATGTCACTATCTGTGTAATGTCTTGTGGAGAATTAACAGAAAACAGATGCCTCAAAGCAATAGAGCCATTTTTGGAACAAGGATGTCCATTGCAAAGAGTTACAGATGTATTTCCTCAATTTAAAGCTCTAAATCAGATGATTGAACAATGCGACACTCCGTGGCTGATTCCTGTTGACGCAGACATTATACTTTACCCAAATGCTTGGGATAGAATATCTAATGCTTGGCGTAAACATTGGCGTGGATCAGATTGGCATTCGATTCTATTTCCTTTGTGGGATACACTAACCGAGAAGAAAATTCTTGCTCTGAAACTAATGAGAACTTCTATAATTAAGGCTAATTTGTTTGCAGAAAGTTCGACTCCAGATGTCGAACATTATCAGAGACTAAAGTCTCAAGGACATATTTGCATTCACGATTATATCAATCGATCTCCTATTGGAGATCATGTAGTAACTGGCGATCATTTCTGTTATCACAAATACAGAGATGTGTATCAAACCTACAGATCACATAATTTTGAATGGGACAGTGGTGCTTTCTTGGGAGGAGAAGATTTAAGAGAAAAAGCCAAAGCACATTTTAACTTCTTTTTGTACAAATGGGCAATGACTAGCAACACAGATTATCTGCATTCAATTGCCGGTATGATGGATGGAATTTTATCTCCAATTGAACACAAATCTAAGAGCTTAGAATCTCATGAGTATATGATTGACAAGAATTATGGCATTGAAGCTTATTGGAAATGGCAACTTGATGAAGTCATGAAGTACAGTAACGGCGTATTGCTTTAGACGCTGTATGTCTTTCTTTGAAGTTGCATAGCTCCATTTGCCGGAGTTGTCAATCCTTTTGTCAAAGAGTTAAGTGCGTTATCGGCTTTACCAGCAATTGCTCCAGTAATGTTTCCTTTTTTCAAAACATCTTCCATTACTTTGTACAGTCTTGACATGTCCAATGTTACTTTGCCACGCCCATTATCTATAAAGATTTTAACTTCTGGTCTAGTTGCGTAATTAAATTCTGAAGATGTTATTCCGCCTTGAGACCCAATCAATGAGCTAGACATCATTGCATTTTTGTTAATATTTTGAATGTATCCTGATTGTACATTTCCAACAATGTCTCTTTTTGAAATTCCGAGTTTTGACATTGGTCCATCGTATTTAATATTTGGGTCTTGTGAGTCTGAAATAATTGTTTGCATCAATTCGCCAATTCTACGAAGAGTTGCTAATTCAGGATTATCCATATTCTGTTTTTTATCATGCCAACCTGAGAAGGATGTTGGAAATTTAACAGATTGACTATTTGGTAGCTGTAATGAATTTGGCGATAGTGTTGGCGATATCCCAGCTTCATTCACTTTCAGAAATTCTTTGAACTTTCTCATGTATATATGTAGCAAAATTAGGAGAATTTCTTGTTAAGTATTTTTGTCATGTATTCAAACGATCGTGTAGCTCCATTTATTCAGATGCAGGAATTTCTGAATGAAATGCCTTTGTACAAGGATTGCCAGAAAACATTAATTGTAGATGGAAAACTATGTCAAACTTATGAAAACTGGGATGCGATTGAAGTTCCAAGGATAAATGGTAAGTTCTGCTGGGGAAGAATGTGGGATGCCGGTGTGCTTTCTTCAAGGAATGAATCTATTTTGTATTTGGATTCAGACAGGATGTTGCCTAAAAATTATTTAACAAAAGTAATTGACAAGATAAAAGATGACATATTTTTGTTTACCTCAAATCATTTTCTTATGCAAAAAGTTCTTTCTACAGATTTATGTCGTGAATTTGTTGAAGATGATAATTGTTTTGGCAACTCAAAATTCAATGGAACCATTCAATATGATCCAAGATTTAAAGATCCTGTTCATGGACCTTCTAAAAATGTGATGTCTGGATCAACTGCTTTTACCAAGAAAACATATCTTAGACTCGGAGGAGTTGATCATTGGTATTGCGGACATGGAGCTTATGCGGATACTGATTTTCATTATAAGGCATCTTTGGGTGGATGTAAGTTTGTCGATCTTAAATTGACTGAGTTGCATTACATGCACTCAAAATCAGATAATGGAAGTGTGATCTCTTACGAAAAATTGAAATTGATGTCTTTGGACAATTTCATTTATTATTGCACAAAATGGAACTTTTCCTTGGTTTTGGCAGAAAATGTGGCAATGAAAGCCGTTATTAAAAATCCAAAAAAGTATGTGGCACAAAGAGTAAAGATTCTAAAGGATTCGCCACGGCACAGATTCGAATAGCTTCTTTTTTTCTTCAAAAAGATTAACATCAGGAAAATCTTCTTGTCTTTTTTGAAGCCACGTGCCACTCCAATGGTGGTAAACCAATCGTTTGTTGTCAATACACCATTCTTCTCCAGTATGAGTTTTATATTGGTTCGGTATGCCCTCTAGGAAACCTATCCTGACGCCATCATTTAACATTTGATGGAAAGCTTGTATTGCAACGTCAAAGCCTTCTGGGGTCACTCTGTGCCCTTTGTAGCCGTCTGTGGCTCTCCAGTCGTATTTAACAGCAAATTCCTTTTTCATGAACATACAGGCTGGTCTGATTGGCTTTGCTGGGACTCCTCTGCCGCCAATGACATCAAAATTATCCATCATTTTAATAAATGAATCTTCCCAGTTATGACACAACAGGTGTGCATCGACATCAATGAACATAACAAAATCAAATTTTGCTAGTTTGGAGCCTTCATTAAGACCTGATCCGTGCCCTATATTGGTTTCCATCAAATGTTGAAAAACATATTCTCTTGATATTTGTTGCTTGTGAGTGCTATTATCAATTACTATGAGTTCATATGGCAGGCTGGAATATATTTCCAGTGACTCGATCAATAGATCAAGAAAATCGTAGGAATTCCAATTTGCGGTGATGATAGAAATCATGATACACTCTAGTGTAAAACTACTAAAACCTTACGATGATCGCATTGTACTATTTGGAATGTCTTGCGTTGGTAAAACAACTATGGCTGGATTGATGACAGACCATACATATTTCTGTTTCGATGCGATGTTCAATTGGCATTTGATAGAAACTCTTGGTTTGTCAATTGAGGCCAATTTGAGGTATGTGTCAGAAATATGTGATGCTGCTCCAAATTTTGTATTGGATGGATGGCATCTGTCAGATAAAACAGGATCGTTGCTTCCAAAAAATACGGTGATTTACGTTTTGTATGATGATTATGATTCAATCATTCGCAGGTATAGAGTTTCTGTACAAGACAAAATGCAACACTTGCCAATGTTTTTGAAATGGTATGATTTAAAACTGGAAACGCCAGTTAGATTTTTCAAAAACAACATGTCTGAGATTAGAGAGACTGAATCTTTACTCTTTAGCTAGCACAAAGTCGATAAATTGGATGCCCATTTGAAATTCAGGAAATTCATTGAATTTGTTTCCTGTATTGGCAATGATTCTCTCTGTAATTTTTGGAATCTTAAAAAACGGGTCAACCTTTTCTGCTATATTCCTGTGACTTAGTATTTTCAAATTTGATGCTTTGAAATATGCAGAATATGTTGCAATAGGATGTGTCACTTTGATGATGTATTCTGGAACATAGTCTGACAGTTTGGCTATTTCGTCTTCTGTAAAAATAAGATGAACGTATGCTTTATTTAATTTGTGATACAGATGAGTTGCATGTTTTGACATCCATGGATGACATCTTACATAAATTCGCCCATTTGGCGATAAAAGGTCAGAAGCTTTCTTTAACAGACTTTCTGGGGATTCTCCAGTAACATGGTCGATAACATCAAACAAAAGAATGGCATCATATGGACCTAAAGCTGCAACTTCTTCAAAAGATGTTGTAAATTTTATATTTTCTGTATCTTTCCATTTGTGCTGTTTTATATCATATCCAACGGATAAAGCACATCCGAGAATTTCAACCGATTCTGAGACAGAATGTCCTTCTCCGCAACCAAAGTCTAAGAATTTTCCGTCTTTAATAGGATCTTCAATGACAAGTTCAAGGATTCCAATGCCTCTTTCTTTTTTATCAGAATCAGAGTTTGGGTCGCAGATCAGGC
>Ga0209284_10003301_pt1 | contig 20092 bp, 20 predicted proteins | sample FRY03_FD_187211 | JGI IMG/M metagenome (GOLD analysis project Ga0209284, IMG submission 187211) | Freshwater microbial communities from Lake Fryxell liftoff mats and glacier meltwater in Antarctica - FRY-03 (SPAdes) (version 2) | ecosystem: Environmental > Aquatic > Freshwater > Ice > Glacier... | reverse complement strand
AATATGAAGAGTTAATAAATTTTCTGCCAACCCAGGAAGCGCGAGAGCAAGTCCCAAGATGGCTCCTGCCCCAATCAGAGATTTCTTACTTCCAAAATGATCAATGAGATGCCCCAGCGCCTGCGTTGCAACAACAGCCCCAGCGCCCAACATTAAAATTAGCGTCCCTATTTGCGCGTTAGAAATATTCAACCGAGATTGAACATCAGGGATATGAACAGTCCAGAGAGTGAGCGAGGTTCCTGCAAAAGTAAAGTAGTAGAAGACCACCAAACGTGCTTTAACTAGGGGCGTGAGGCGTGATTTCAGAGTCTCCATCGACAAAAGTATATCTGCTTAACTCTTCACTGAATTTATTTTATGACATAAAAGTAAAGGTGAAATCGGCTTCATCTTTGCTGGCATCGACAATGCGAGCATTATGTTCATCAGTGCCATGTGCCCAATCAAGGGCTTCATTAGGAGTTTGAATCGCGACGGGAAAGTTGGAGAGTGAATTCTCTATACTAATTACTCAACTCTCAGTTACATGTGTGAACGATGTCCCTTGGCCTCAATCGGTCATTGCAACACCTGGATGAATTCACTACTTTTTAATGAATCATTGGGAGGTTGTTATGCGGCGTTTTTCTCCGGAAGAAATAGTTGAAATATGGGAGCGGCTTGGTAATGGCCATGTCCCCGCTAGCTGTCTCAAAACTTCTGCCTTGCAAAGAGGGAATGTTTGATGTTGTTATTTTCGATGAGGCCAGTCAGATCAAACCTGAAGATGCAATAACTTCCATTTACCGTGGTCGTCAGCTGGTTGTTGCAGGTGACAGATTCCAGCTTCCACCTACAAGCTTCGGAGAGAAGACAATTGAAGAAGATGTGAAGTACTGGTCTGAAGAGACTGAAGAGTCTCTAGATCCAGCGACTAGTGGAATGGAATCCATCCTAACTTCCGCAATTGGCATTTTCAGTCAGGATCGCAATATAAAACCTTTACGCCTTCATTACCGAAGCAATGATGAGCGTCTAATTGCTTGGTCTAATTTTCACATTTACAGAAAAGCTGGGGAAGAGCTGTTCACCTTCCCGTCGTTAGATGTTGAGAGCCACTCATCTCTTCGATACAACTACCTACCTAATGTAAAGACTCAAAGCATGTCAGTGGCCAATGAAGCAGAGATCCAAAAAGTTAAGGAAGTCGTTCTTGAACATATTGATAGTCAGCCTCAATTAAGTCTTGGAATCATTGCATTCGGCATGAGGCACTCAATACGACTTCAAGACGAATTTAATATTCTTGAAAAAGAAAATGATGCATTTTACGAATGGAAACAAAGTTTTGCTGAAAAGCGTGAGAAGTTTTTTATTAAGAATATTGAAAGAGTTCAAGGAGATGAAAGAGATGCCATCATCATTTCTCCAGGTTATGCACCAAATCTTGATGGCAATGTTCCACTTCAATTCGGTTCTCTTAATCGCCAGGGTGGCGAGCGTAGATTAAATGTCGCAGCAAGTCGTTCAAAAGAATATATGCATCTTGTAACTTCAATGCGAAGCTCGGACATAGATCTTAAGCGGTCAAAGTCTTCAAGCATTGCCCTATTTAGATCATTTCTTGAATTTATGGAAAACCAGGGAAGGCTCATTGAGGCAGAATACGAATTCGGTGCACCGACTACACCGTTTGAAGAAGAGATTCTTCAGAAACTTTCTGATGCTGGCTTGACCGTTGATTGCCAAGTTGGAGATTCAGGATTCAAAATTGACTTCGCAATTCGTGACCCAAAAACTAATAGATATCTGCTCGCGATTGAAGCGGATGGTGCGACTTACCATTCATCTGAATATGCGAGAGAGCGTGATTACATGCGCCAACGCATATTGGAAGGCAGGGGCTGGCGCTTTGTACGCATCTGGTCTACTGATTGGTGGGTCAATCCTGACCTAGAAGTACAGAGAGTCTTGAATGCCCTCCAATCATCTCCAGCGAGCGCTAAGTCGTCTTCGCAGAAGGTCCCTGTTGTTAAAGCAAAAATCTCTAAAAAATATGAAGACATTGAGGAATATAAGATTCTTCGTGGAATTAGGGATCAAAATCAAGGTTGGAGCAAGGAGGCCATATTTGAACTCTGGTATAAAAGTATGGGTTTCCAGCGCAAAACACAGAATTTAGTTAACCGATTTAATAATTATTGGAGAGATTTCTAGCCATGAAAAGGGGTAGCGCCTACTGTAAAGGCACTAGAAAATAACTACTCAGAGGAATGGGGGCTGTAAATGTTTGACTTTATAAAGACGGGGTACGTTTCATATTTCATTATTATTATTACAGCACTCGTTACTTACGTGTCATGGAAGAAGCCCTCGATACAGAATGCTCTGATTTCTACTGGACCATCGATAATCAAAAACAAGCAATGGTACCGAACTGTCACATCCAGTCTCTTGCATTTGGATATGGCTCACTTATTTTGGAATATGTTTGCACTTTATAACTTAGGGCCTATTTTAGAAGATCAATTTCAAACCTATTTTGGTGAATTGTGGTTTTTGTGGTTTGGTATTTTCTATTTCACGACTGCCGTTCTATCAGATATTCCAAGCGCAATCCAACATCGGAATGACGAGCAATATTCAACGCTAGGTGCCTCTGGTGCGGTATCAGCGGTTATTGCTGCAGCTTCAATAATTGATCTTAAACTTGAACTTTATATCTACGGCATACCCATGTATGGATGGCTCTATTTAGTTATCTATCTGATAGTTAGCTTCTTCTTATCCCGTAGGTCTCAGCAATCTGTTAATCATCTTGCACATGCGTCTGGAGCTCTAGTAGCTGTTGCGATTGCATTTTTAATTGCTCATGCTGGGATAATTACATCTGTATATCCGACAAGCCAAGATTATAAGAATGGCCACGAAGATTCAGTTGAAGTTATGGAATTGCACATGACCATTATGTTTTATATCGATGCCTGGCAAATCAAGGCTCGGAAAGCTCCCGTAGAAGTGTTCCCCAGGCTCAGTTCTGAAATAGAAGTGGCGACCTCTAGTCATTGTTCCTTCGACCAAGTACAGACCAGTTCTCGCTTGTGCTGTGATTGGAAGAGAACCGCCCAGAAATTCTTCAAGTTTAACTAGGGACTCATCACCACCATTACGAGGGTCAACGTCTAGAACTACGAGTCCGCTCTCTTTACAAAGAACAGCGAGATTGTTGTTTGGCTCGCTGATTATCCAAGTTTGAATAACCTCCAAATCTGATGTTGCTTCTTCCTTATATCCTGTGCGCAGAGGATGCTTTCCATCCCCGTTATCTTTATGAGCCTTCTTGCAGGTGCACTTACCACCCACAATCCCGTGTGTAGGGACGAGCCGCCAACCAGCAGCCAGGATGTGATTCATTCCAGCCAGTAGTGATGAGCCTTGGTTATCGCCGTTCTGTGGAGCGTTTAAATTAGCCATGTTATTTTTTCCTATTCCTTAATTTGTTGTTTGGTGCGCTTGAAACCACTCCGACGGAGCGGCTTTGTTACTTTTTCTACGTGCTGGAGATCTGTTAGCTTCTTACCTTCCGACTTCACAGCCGAACCTTCATCTTTTGGCGCCCCACGGATGGGTACACCAGGGCAGTCACCTATGCGAGTGCGCAGATATGCAGGTAAGTCCACTTGTTCAAATCCTCGTTGTGGTTCATCGGGCACAATTCGCACTGCGCGACCAAACCTCTCAACTCGAAGTTGGCCACTAGATATGCGCCTTCTGACTGTGTTTTCACTTATGCGCTTAATTGATGCGTACTCTTGCACTGTTAATAGTTGCTGCATTGCTCTATCTCCTTTGAGTAGGTTGAATAGGACAACCAAACAGCCTTTGAGATGAATCGGAAGGGACTTTCTTTGAGCAAGAAACCCACAAAAAGTGCAGGGGGATCACTAGTAAAATTGGAAGAATTTTTTTTGCTTGAAGAGAGCGACATAAATGTCACCATTCGAGAAAATGTGAATTACCTGATTGACCAGTTGATTCTCGATATTGTTGAAGCGGAAATGGAGCAGGAACATGGCCCTCGTTGGATTGAAATAACGAGAGGTAAAACTCCACAAGAAATTTTTGATGCGAATCAGAATTTCCGATTCAAACTTGAACAGTTAGCCTCTGAGGTAACTGAGGTTAAGGGCTGGCATTTTCAAAAAGGAAAAATTTCTGAATTACCGAGGCCAACTGCGAAATGGCTAGCGAGTAGAACGGGCCTCACCATAGGGACTTTGAATAGCATGTTGAGAGGGAAGAATCCTGCTGGAACGCACGGAGGGACACCAATCACAGTTGCCACCTTGATTAAGTTTGCCAATGGCCTAAATACAACCATCCAGTTTCTACTGACTCCAAATATGAATTCAATCCTTCGGGATGTGCCAGTCTCCTATTACAATTTAGGTAAAAAAGGTGGCGGGAAAACTTCAGCTTCCCAATGGCATTTGTTTATTCATGCACTGGCACCACTACCAAGTCAGAATTTTTACCTCTTCGAGAAGCATGCTTCGCATCTTGCTGGGTACCGAGTCACAGAGGATAGCCGCAGTGTCAAGAAAGGTTTTTATCCAGCCGCATCTTCTACAGTAGACATTGAACTCGGCCCGATGTCTGCGTATTCGAAGATAAGCGACTATAAACCTTTGGCTAAGGCCCAACAGCTATCGCCAGATACCCCAATAGACAAGGCAGTAACCCACAAAACCGCGGACCATCAAATTATTCATGCCACACTTAGCCTTTTTGTTGAACTTAGAAAATTGACGCGGCGCACGAACTTAGAGCGGTCAAGTATTGATCTTGTTAAAATCTTTGGAATTGGGGTCATCAAGATAAAGACTCAAGTTGGCCAAATCATGCGCTATCTCAAATTCACTCAAATCGACTAAGCCTTGGCCTGTGTATGCATTTGTGTATCAGTTATTTGGGGACTCAGGGGGTCACCAGGTGGAAACTATCGCCCGTTTAGTGGATAATTGGGCTCATACAACTTCATATTTTCGGACTACCAAGATTTATGAGTTTGGGGCTCTAACCAACTGAGCTACCGCCTCGTCCGATTAAGTTTATTGCATGCCGACTAGATTGCCGCAATTCATGGTCACACCGAATGCGATTTCAACTCGCCTCCCACCATTCTGAAAATCAAAAAGGTGGAAATTATCCAGAAATAGTCCGAGTTTCTCGCTATTGAAGGGTTAAACTACGCCCATTCAGGTACCTTCTTCGCACATCGTGAGGCCTCGCAACTTGATTGTGAAAACTTGTCAGGTCGGGAGCGGGAAGTGAAATGTTGACCCAAAGTTTCGAAGAGCGCGTCAAGAACGAGTCGACCTTTTTAATCCTTGTGGTCGATGATGACGAGGATGTTCGAGAGCTAATCACCTATATTTTAGATGGAGCAGAGTTTAAACTGATTATCGCAGCAGATGGCAATAGCGCCCTAACCGAAATCATGCGGCAAAAGCCAGATTTAATCTTGCTTGATCTTATGCTGTCCGATACCACGGGTCTAGAAGTGCTTGAGAAGATTCGAAGGAGCCCGGATGCAGGTGTGCGCGAAATTCCGGTAATTCTACTAAGTGCATTGGTGCACAAACCCGATGTCAAAGTTTACGCAACAATTGGCACAACTGAGTTTTTAGCAAAACCGTTTCAAGCGAGAGTTTTAATACAGCGAGTTACTGCGATAATGAACGCCAATCGTCATCACGCTTCATCTATTGCAAAATTGAGCAATCCAATGAAAAATGAGAAGGTGGAGCTACCCGAGGTTCAATCACTTGTGACTGAACGCCGTGATGGCGTCTTACTGCGAGCAATCGAAGCACTCGAAGCGGCTTCCAACGAGAAATTGCAAGCAGTTTCACATAAAATCGCGGGGTCACTTTTGCTTTATTCTTTTGTAGAAGAGGGTGGCACAGCGCGAACTTTTTCTATGTGGCTGGCAGCCAATCCTGAGGCGGAATCCGCTGAAGTGTTGCGCCGTCGAAATAATCTACTTGATTTGTTGAAAAGCCTAAATCCATGACGCCAGATGAAGGGAGCAGGCCTTGAGTAATGGCATTGTTTTAGTAGTAGATGATGATGAGGATGTCCGGGTTTTCATCCGAACAAGTTTGGAAGCACAGGGTTACACCGTGATCGAGGCGCCAGATGGCGACACGGCGCTGATGATCTGTATTGATTCCAAACCCGCTGTGATAATTTTGGATTTGGGACTTGGCCAACCTGACGGGTTAGAAGTTTGTCGTCGGCTGCGCAGGTCATCAAATGTTCCAATCATCATGCTTACTTCACATACAGAAGAGATAGATGAGGCGATGTGTTTGGCCGCCGGGGCAGATGATTACGTAACCAAACCGGTATCCGGTCGGATCATCACCCTTCGCGTCGCTGCCCAATTGCGACGGGCTGCTTATAAACCCACCCAAGAAGAGACCTCGGTCGATATGGAAGGGCAGGATAAGGTTGGCTACGAAAGTATAGATATGGATGTATTGGCCAGAGAAGTTCGAGTCAATTCGGCATTAATTTCATTGACCGTTACCGAGTTTGAAATACTAAAACTTTTAATGGAACATCCGAGACGGGTTTTTACTCGAGATCAATTAGCGCCGGTTATTGGTGCGACCCAAAACTCTGGTTTAGATCATGCCTTAGACACCCACGCCTCGCGGCTGCGTGTGAAAATTCGTAAAGCTGGTGGGCCAGATGTTGTGATTTCCGTGCGCGGGGTTGGCTACCGCTTGTCAATTCCGAAGTAAAGCAGCCTATTTAAGACCAGTTTCGAAAAATCAAGGACCAATTTTGGAAAGAAACTTTAAAGAAAGCGTGCCACGGTTGGTGTGCCCACTCCACTTATGGGAATTGTGTAACTGAAGGTGGCACCTTGGTCAGGGGTGCTTTCCCACCAAATCCGCCCACCTTGGGATTCAACTAGGTTTTTGCATATGAACAAACCTAATCCGGTGCCCGATACTTTTTCACCCCCTGATTGCGGCAAGCGGCCAAACTTTTGGAATAATTTGGACTGGTCGACTTCCGCAATTCCAATGCCGTGATCGATCACGGACACCTGTACCAAACCCTCGATTAGGGCGAGCTTGATCGTGATCGGCGCTGACTCTGGCGAGAACTTAACCGCATTGGTTAATAAGTTCATCAAGATCGAATACTGCCCATCCTTGTCGCCCAAAACTAGTGGAATCTCATCCGGTGCGATGAAATGGAAACGCTGCTCCGTCTTTGGGTCTTGGATATCAAGCAACGCTTTTTGCGCTAAATCAATGATGCTAAAGACTTGGATGTCAAAGGTGAACTCACCCGCCTCGATCCGCGATACCTGAAGCACATCTTCGACAAACTTAGAGAGAGCTTCGGCTCTGCGGGCGATAACTTTCAAGTGATCAATTTTTTTCGCTTCATCAATCGAATCCCAGCGGTCAAGGAGTAGTTGGGCAAAGCCGCTAATTGAAGTTGCTGGAGCGCGAATATCATGGGCCACCATCGCCACAAACTCATTTCGCTGCTCCGTGGCCTTCACAAGTTGTTGCATCTGTTCTTTTTCTTTAGAAATATCTCGGGCAATCGCGGATGACCCGATGACCACACTATTGTCATCAAAAATTGGAGAAATAGTCAACGAAATGGCTATGGTGCTACCATCTTTTTTCATCCGAAAAGTTTCGTACGGCTCGATCTTTGTTCCACTTCGGACATTGCGCAAATTTTCGGCATCCTCGAGGCTATGTTGGGGGGCGATAAGAGGTGAAAATGGCTGACCGAGCACATCCTTGGCCGAAAACCCAAAGATGCGCTCTGCTGCCGCATTCCAACTAGTGTAAGTGCCATCCATCAACCTACTGGTGATGGCATCATTGGAAGAATCGACGATCGAGGCCAAATTACGGGCGTTTTGGGAGCCCTGTTTTTCGCGCGTGATATCACGGGCAATGCCGGATGAACCGATCACCTTAAAGTTTTCATCGTAAATGGGTGACACGGTCAGCGAGATTGGAATGATGCTGCCATCTTTTCTAATTCGAACAGTTTCGTAAGGCTCAATCTTAATTCCAGCTCGAATCTTTTGCTGATTTTCAATGTCCTCGTGCTCAAACTCGGAAGTGACGATGAGTGAATCTGTCTGGCCGATCATCTCTTGGGCCAAATATCCATACATTCGCTCGGCCGCCGGGTTCCAACTCATGATGGTCCCGTCAGTTTTCCGGCCCACGATGGCATCATTGGAAGAATCGACGATTGAGGTCAAAAACGCTAACCGATTATCGTGTTCGAAATCCCCCAGTGGTTTCATCGCCATTCGGATTTGCCCCTTTTCTTGGGTGACACGGTAACGGTAGATGAGGCTAATCTCAATTTGAGGTCATTTGTTTCGGCAGCAACCTAAACCAAGGGCGCCAATCCCAGCATCTGTTGCGCTGCAACAACGAGTTGTTTAAAGTCGCGCTTGGGTAGAAATAGATCAATCGCCGGTTCCTGTTTGGCTTCAACTGAAAGATCTTGCGAAGTAAAAAGTATGATCCGAGCGTCGGGACAAGCAGGCTTGATCAGGGGTGCTGCTTGCAAGCCCATGATCTCACCCTCAATTTGGTGATCAAGAATGATCAGAACTGGGCTCAACTCTTGCGCCATCGCAATAGCTTCAATCGCGTTGGTAATCTGGCCAATATGTTCTAGCCGCGGATCGGTGCTTAAAGCTGATTGGATTAGCCAGGCCATATCAGGATCATCTTCGATGATTAGAATTCGATATGGAGCTACATTTTTTTACTTCCCCCACTTATCGGAACTGTGTAACTGAAGGTAGCTCCTTGACCCGAAGTGTCTTCATACCAAAGCTTCCCACCTTGGGCTTCAACTAGATTTTTGCAGATGAACAGACCTAACCCGGTACCCGGCACTTTTTTTCTGCCAGGTTGGGGCAAGCGGCCAAACTTCTGAAACAACTTTGGTTGTTCGGCTTCTGGAATCCCAGCGCCATGATCTATAACTGAGACTTGTACCGAATCCTCATTACGAACTAGTTGGATTGTGATTGATGAATCAGCGGGAGAGAACTTAGCCGCATTGGTTAACAGGTTCATCAGGACATCCCATTGTCGCTCTTTATCTCCTAAAACCGGCGGGATTTTATCTGGTGCGACCAAATGGAACCGTTGTTGGCTTGAGTCGGCAATTTCAAGCAGCGCTTTTTGCGCCAAATCACCGAAGTCAAAGCTTTGGATGTCAAAGGTAAACTCGCCCGCCTCGATGCGCGATACATGGAGTAAATCTCCGATGAACTTGGCCAGATGCTCAGTCTTTCGAATGATGACCTTTAAGTTATCAATCTTCTCCTGTTCATCGATAAAATTCCAACGATCAAGGAGCAGATGGGCAAAGCCGTTGATCGTAGTTGCTGGCGAGCGAATATCATGTGCCACCATCGCCACAAACTCATTCCGCTGTTCAGTAGCCTGCACAAGTTGCCGCATCTGTTCTTTCTGCTCCGTTATGTCGCGGGCGATTTCGGTTAATCCGATGATGGAACCGGCGGCATCGTAGATAGGGGATACGGAGAGGGAAACTGAAAAAGTGTGACCATCTTTAGCAACTCGTTCATCGGCAAAATACTCAGCTTCTTGACCTTTACTACTGCGCTTTAGGATTTGACCTCATACATCTTGGGTTTCCCGCCCTGGCAATCTTAGGATTTTGCCGGTTTCACCGATCATTTCTTTTGCTGAATATCCATACATGATCTCTGCAGCTGGATTCCAACTAATAATAATCCCGTCCGGGTCGGTGCTCACAATGGCGTCAATTGAAAATTCAACGATCGTCGCCAAGGTTTGAACTTGGGCAGCCTTTTTCTGCTCGGTGATATCGCGAGCTGCAGCAAAGACTCCAAGCACTTTGCCTTGGGAATCTTTATAAACTGATGCGTTATAGAGCACATCAATTAATTTCCCATCAATAGCTCGAAGAGTTAGTGGGTAGTCAGTGACTGATCCATCAGCAAAAACTCTTTGATATCCAGTGCGGGCTTCATCAGGTTGGGTGAAGTACTCCGAGAAATCTGTTCCGATCAACTGTTCCCGGCCAACCCCAGTAATTTTCACGGTGGCTTCATTAACATCAGTGATCTTTCCTTCAGGGCTGATGGTGACCAATGGATCAAGACTGGCCTCAATCAAAGATCTTGCGTACAGCGAGGCCTTTTTCTGCTCGGTGGTATCACGCAGACTGCCAATCATGCCGATAACAACACCGTTGGGATCGAAAATAGGAGCTGCTGATATAGAAACTGGAATAGCACGACCATCTTTGGCGATCCGAATTGACTCCACCTGCTTGATTATCTGGCCGTTGCGCATCTTCTCTAGCAACTCATTACGAGATTTAAGGAGCTGCTCTCTTGTTTGCTGATCGGCAAGTGCGATGAGGATTTCATCGCTTTGGCCAATCATCTCTACCGCCGAATACCCAAACAGATTCTCCGAGGCTGGATTCCAACTGGTGATGATTCCATTTAGATCTGTACTGTTGATTGGATCATCGGAAAACTCAGTCAGTGCAGCCAATGCCTGCACCTTTTCAAAGATTTTCTTCTGTTCTGAGATATCACGGTGGATACAGGATGCGCCGATGATGACGCCAGCTTCATCGTAAATCGGAGACATAGTCAATGAGATTAAAATGACAATGCCGTCTTTACGTTTGCGCTCGGTGTCAAAGTCTTTGACTAGCAGGCCGGCGCGAATCTGTTTTAAAAGTACGAGAGTTTCATCCATTTTGCCGTGGGGGAGAAGAAGTGAGTTGCTCTGGCCAAGGATTTCCTTAGCCAGGTACCCGTACATGCGTTCAGCGCCCGGATTCCAACTAATGATGACTCGGTCAAGGTTTGTGCTCAGGATCGCATCATCGGAGGATTCAACGATCGAGTCCAACATCGCTAACCGAGATTGAATTGCGCTCATCGGTTGCGAGGCTTCAATATCAGATGACATCGATACCTCCAAGGCCCAAGATCACATCCCGCCGAGAGCGCGAACGATTAAAACCTGAGAAGGGTATCGCGGATGGTCATGCGAGTAAAGGAAAAGGTGATTCCTGAGAGAGAGATTGACTAGTCATTTTTTTGTAAACCCTTAGCGCCCCAGTACTCCCACATATCCATCACATTGAGAATTAGTGCAAAGACAAAGAGTTCCACCAAGAGCAAAATAGGTCTCCTAGCAACATCAAATCAGCTATTGGGAATATGAGCAAAAACTAGAGCCTTTACTCAGCCTTTCTTATTCCATCAAAAGTTCAATCGGAGATCAATTTTACTATGTTCATGATAATTCTAGGGACCTTTATGTAACTCTATTATTTTGCAACTTAAGTATCCTTTAGAAAGGGTTTCTAAAGTCAAAATTTAATCACAACCATGATATTACTCTTAGAATTCAGCAGAACAAGTTGAATACCGGAAAATAAAAGTCAAGGAACTTTGCCAATGTGGAATCAGACTAGTCGAAAATTTCAATTGATCCTTTTCGCTTGATTTTAGAATTTATGATACTTATACTTGTGTGAGTCAAAGGGCAAGTCCCCATGTCGCAGATTAAAATCTGCGTAATCGTAACTAAGGAAAAAATAAATGAATTCATTTAGTGGGCTGGCAGTCGTAACTGGCGCTTCTAGCGGAATTGGTAGGGCTACTGCCGAACGGCTTCGCGACGAAGGCATGGATGTTGTTGCTGTTGATATAAATGAAGATACGCTCAAAACTCTAAATGGTGTTACGCACTTGGTTGCAGATTTAAGCAAAGAATCTGATCGTGATAAAGTAGTGGTTGCAGGCAAAGGCGCTAGAGCACTTGTTAATGCTGCGGGATTGATTCGTGTCAAGAAAATTTTAGATTTCACGCCACAAGATATTCGGGATATTTATGCGGTAAATGTTGAGGCAGTTTGGGATCTTATGAGTCGCATTGGTCGTACGATTCCTGCGGGAGGCGCAATTGTCAATATAAGTTCAGTCTCAGCAAAGTTGACCACTACTCAAGAGACTGCCGTCTATGCCTCATCAAAAGCTGCAGTAGTTGCGATGACAAGATCTTTCGCTTATGCATTTGCTCCCAATAATGTAACGGTAAATTCTATTTTGCCAGGCATTGTAGATACGCCTATGCAAGACATAGTTTTAGAAAGGCTAGCAGAGATACGTGGAGTCTCAATCGAGCAGATTTCAGTCAACCGTTTATTGAGTGTGCCACTAGGAAGGGCATCTACTCCAAGTGAAACTGCTGGCTTCATCAAGTTTCTTATCTCGTCCGAAGGTTCTTACATAACTGGTCAAGCCCTCAGTCAAGATGGTGGCCTAGTTACTTACTAATCTAAGTGCCAAACTTCATCCATTTCCATAAGATTTCCTTGATTATCAGTTAAGTTGACGATTACATCTTTGAACCATTGGGCCCATCGTGCGTTGGCTTCGCTTTTGCCTAGTATTGCAAAAGCAGTATTGGCATCGGGCTCAACTTCAAAATACCCAACGATCTGTAAGCCGCGGCGGAATAGACTGTAATTTATAAACCCAGCACTCTTTATTGCTTCGACGAGATCGGGCCAAATTTCATCATGACGTTTTTTGTATTCAGCTTCTTTGCCCGCATAAATCTCGAAAGTAAAGCACATTCTTTCCATTGGTTTACTCCTTAAAGAGGTAATTACTAGTTACAAATATTTCACGGAAGTCTAGCAACTTAGAATTAATGGTCAATAGATTCTTTTTAAATTTATTCAGAAGTATTAACTGCACTTCCTATCGCAGGTGTTGCAAAAACTTTGAATTCTAACGATATTCAAGTTTTCCCGAAGCCGCACTGCGATATGCGATATCAAGTGTTTCAACAGTGCGTGCACCTAATTCACCTGGTGAACAATTGGTAAATGCTTCACCGCGACCTGCAGACATTAGAGCATCAATCGGTCCAATACAGTTGTAAAAACCATCATCATCTTCTAGATCAACTCGATACTCCACACCTTTGTGATGCAACCAAACCGCTGCACGTTCTAAATCAACCAAAATTTGACCTTCATCGCCAATTGCGCGAACATCAACTGCATGCACTTTTTTATGAGCACTTGCATAAGACGAGCCGCCAGATAGGACCCCAATAGCGCCGCCCTCGTAACTCATCGCAATCGCATCATGCAATTCAACTGGCGCGGCAAGCGGCGATGACATCAGGGCGAAGCCAGATGTAGCTCGCGCTCCGGTTAGCCAGAGAGCAAGACCTAGTGCGTGCGAAAGCTGTGCTTGCGCATATCCGCCACCGGAAAGGGTTGAATCGGTCCAAGTGCGCTGCTCAGGTAATGCCTCTGGTGCTGCTGCTGGGTAAGCACCAGTGTTAGAAAGTAATTCACGGCACATTGAGGACATGTGGACAGTCATATGCTCCAAATTTCCAATACCGTACTTTTCCATCAATATTTTTGCTTCTGTGACTATTCGTTGATAATTCCAGCCAAAGGCAATAATTAAGTTTCTATCTGCTTTTTGTGCCGTTGCCACTAAATCCCAGGCCTGGATTGGGTCAATAGTTACCGGTTTTTCACACATTACATGGGCGCCAGCTTCCATGGCGGCCTTGGCATGCTCGTAATGTAATCCTGTAGGACTTCCGACCACGACTACATCTAAGTCTGCATTCAAGATATCGCGATAATCCTCGGAAGCAATTTGGAATCCGTACTGGTTCTTAATTTTATTTAGTAGCTCAGGGCCTTTTCGAGATATACCAACAAACTCGACATCTCCGTGTTTAGCAAGATTTGGTAGATGTGATGCTATCGCCCAACTTCCCGCTCCAATAATTCCAACGCGAACTTTTGTCATTTCAAACCTCCGAGGTTGCTTTTAAGTTAGGAACGGCATTCCCAGAATCCTGAACTTCTGGACGCTGAAAGAGTTCGATGTAGTATCCATCAGGATCACTTAGGTAGAGAGACCTTCCACCTGTATTAGGTCCTTCAGTGATATCGACACAATTTTCACTTCTGGCTTTGTATCCCATACTAAACATTCTTTGCGCAATCTCATCTATTCCCCTTACATACATACATAAATGTCCTGCACCATAATCACAAGGGCGAGACGCGCCGTTGTATCGCTCTACTCCTTGATATTCAAGGAGTTCAACAAAACCACCTCCAGGAATATCTAAATAAGCCGCCCTAATGAGAGCAAATTTCATTCCGAGGACAACCTTTAGGTAAGGACCTTCAAGAAGTCGGTCGAAGTTCAGGTTTAGTCCTAAGCCATCTCGATAGAACTTTAACGACTCCTCCATATTGCGAACGGTAATCCCACCGTGAAAAAAGCCGACAATTTCTCCCACCGCAAATTTATCCATTCTCTTCATTAGAAATGAAAATAGAGGGCCCAAAAGAGTTATTAGTGCTTAGCTTTTGGTCTCCAATCGCCAGAAACGTTTCCAGCAACTGCGGCAAGCCAACCCCCTCTGGGTCAAAAAGTCAAGGCATTTGTGATGTTTTCCCAATCATTGGTTGTAAGAGTGAGTCCCTATTGGCATGCTTTCAGAAAGTAAACTCGTGCTGCGGATGAAAACAAAAGTTTTGCATGGATTTGAACACTGATCCGAGCTGCACGGAAATGGTAACCTCCTAAAATGGGTAGAGAAAAGCAGAATAAAGTCGCCGTCGGTGCATTTAGTATCGAGTGCAATAGTTTTGTTCGGGGAGAAACAACTTTAGAAGATTTTCGACATCAAGTCTTTTTCATTGGGCAAGCGATAAGTCGTGACTGTGCAGGTCCGGTGGCTGAATTTGCCGGGGCGTGGGATGTTTACTTGGTTGCCAATCTGTGTGATTCAAAAAAATCACTTACCAACTGGGGCGAGTTTGTGATGAGTCTTGAACCTTACGAGGTACGTCTGAGTGTTTCAATTTAGATTTTCAGCCTTAGCTCCAAGGTTTTTGGTCAACAGGGTCGTCCCAACTAGCAATTGGTGGTTGCAATGGTTCACGAATCCAAGCAAACTGACCATTAATAGACTCACTCCCTGGTCCTATCAGTTCGAGTATCAATTGGGCGGCCTTCTTTGGATCATCGCCACCAGTTTCTTCAACCCAATTAACCCAGCTTGTGAACGCGGCGCCAATTTCTCCGAGAGACAGGGCTTTCTCCCTAATATCCCCCCACATCGCAGTTTTTACATCCCCGGGATGAATCACATTTGCAGTAACTCCCGAACCCAAGATCTCAGCGGCTACATGCCTAGTGAGTTGGTTTAGTGCCGCCTTCGCGGTTCCATATGCACTATTAAGTGGTCCAGGTGGATGTAAAGATGCTGCAGAACCTATGTTGATAATTCGACCGAAACGGTTTTCTAACATACCAGGCAAAAATTCGTGAATGGTGAAATAGGGTGCAACTGTATCGATCATGACCGTTTGCGCCCAAGCGATTGGATCGGTATTTTGTACTAAATTGATTGGGCCGAAAATACCTGCAGCATTGACAAGAATTGACACATATTCATAACGGGCAATTATATCTTGTGCGACTAATCTCACCGAATGGAAGTCACTCACATCCAAAACTACTAATTCTACATTTTGCATTAAAGAATTAGAGATGCCAAATGGCCTCGAACCCGATCTTGACGCAGCGATTACTTTGTAACCCTGGTTGGCCAAAGCAATGGCAACTTCGGCACCAAGTCCTCGACTTGCTCCGGTTACAAATGCTAAGTAATTATTATTTTGGATACCCACTTCGACTTCCTCTATTTGTCTTGTAAAGTGTTGAGATTGAAGACTTCGCGAAGCTCAGTGGAATCTACAATACCTTTGTCATTGAATTCCATGAGTGGCTCCATTATTGCTCCCCAGCGATCATGAACTTCAGAACTCCAGAGGCGATCCCAAGCAGCAAGATCGGTGATCTCTGAATAAAGAACTAGCACTGGATCATTTTCAAAAATTGTTATTTGAGCGATACCTTGCTTTGCTATTTCGGATATGAGTTCGGGCCAGATAGCTTTGTGGTGGTGAATGTAGTCGGTAAGTCCATTTGGCTTCAATCGCATTATAAATGCTCTCCTGATCATAATTAGCTCCCCTTTAATCTTTATCCATTAATTAAATGAAGTAACTCTTCATCGTTAGTTTTTGAAACGTCGTGGGTATTAATTCCACCTTTGATTATCAAAATCCGATCACACAGCAACGTGAGTTCCGAAATATCAGTAGATCGCATCAGGACGCCCCGGCCCTCCTCAGCTATACCCCGTATTAGAGAAAAGAGTTCGTTTTTTGCACCAATATCTACACCACGAGTCGGATCATCCAGTAGAACAACCTTGGGTTGAATTTCTAACCATTTCGCGACGACGACCTTTTGCTGGTTACCACCAGATAGGCTCGAAACATTATCAAATTCTGATGCAACTTTTATCCCCAATTTCTTAATGAGTCTGGTAGCTCGACTCTGGAGGTCCGACTTTTTTACTATAATCTTTCCTTGCTTATTACCAGCCACTGCAACCATGGACAGATTGTCCAAAATTGATCGCTCCATCATCAAACCAACCTTTTTACGATCTGCGGGTATTAGTGCCAAGCCTTGTTGTACTGATTTTTCTGGACTTCGACCCTGACTAGATTGGCCAGCAAAGGTAATTTCCCCGGACCTAATTGTCCGAGCCCCAAATATTGTCTCCAGTAATTCATCGGCCCCTGAGCCTATAAGTCCGGCGATACCAACAATTTCGTGCGGAAATACACTTAAAGAAATATTCCTAATCTGCCCATCATTTTCTAAATGAACAACTTTTAGTAAAGGTGCAGATTCCCCATCAACTTCTTTCACACTTTTGGCGCTGAAATTTGTTTTAGTTCTTTCCCCTGTAATCCCCTCAATCACTTGTCCGATATCCAATTGCTTTGCCGGTTTTGAAAGAATTAATGACCCATTTCGCAAGACCGAAATATGGTCAGCAACAGCGAAGACTTCATCTAAGCGGTGCGAAACATACAAGACCGTCGTGCCAATTTTCGGAAGTTCTCTGCACAACGCGATCAATCGATCGCTCTCGCTTTTGTTTAGTGCCGATGTCGGTTCATCTAGAATAAGAAGTTTAGGTTCTTCAATGAGTGTTCTGGCTAACTCTATTAATTGTTGTTCTGATATCGGCAATGTTGACACTTGTTGATCAAGCTTTGCTTTAGAGCCAATTCTTTCTAGCGCAGCTTCTGCGATCTTTGACATAGTTCTTTTATCAATAAAGCCAAATTTGGTCTTTTCAGTATTGGGAAATAGGTTAGTTAGAACATCTCGTGCTGGAAATAATCTAAGCTCTTGATGCATGATACCCACGCCTAAGTTTCGGGCTGTTAAAACTGAAATTTCTTGAAACTCTTGACCGATGAAGGAAATACTCCCAGAATCTGGAGATACTGCACCTGAAAGAATTTTCATCAGCGTCGATTTGCCAGCGCCATTTTCTCCAACAATCGCATGTATTTCTCCCGCCATAACTTCTAGCGAAAGCGAGTTGAGCGCCTTAACTCCACCATAATTTTTATTTAGATTACGAACAGAGACCAAAGAGATACCCACAACTACTCGTATTCCTTGGTCTCTGCTCGTTTCATTTTTCTATCTATCTTTAATCTGATTCAGCAGATATTGGTTCTAGATTTTTCTGCCAATCTTTGATAATTCCCTTAACCAGAGGTCTATAGTATGCCCGTGAGATCGCTGGATTAGCTGACATTTTTTGAAGTGAAGAAAATGACAGAGGGCGTAAACCAAACGGTTCCTGGACTGAATTTTTGGTAACAATTTCAGTTCCGGCATTTAAGAACTGCTTAGTCAATTTAATTTTTTTACGGATAGAATCCACCAACATGTAAACAGGTGCATAGCCCTGCATAAATGGAGTCTGCCCCAAACTCACATAGGCAGTCCCATTTGCAATAGCGGCTAAGTTATCCGTTGTTAGATCATAACCACCGCCAACAAATTTCGAATTAGGAGCGGCGGCCGCAACTTTGCCGAGGCTTGCAATATCTGGTGCACATAGTCCAATTAGTGCTTTAGCGTTTGGAGTTGCAGCCAGCAGACCCTGCCAAGCGGCAAAATTTGCAGCAGCATCAACCTTTACATCGAATGGACCAAGAATCTTTAGTCCAGGGGCCTTGGCCAAACTTTCCTTGACTCCTTTAGCTCGATTTTCTAAGACCGGAAAACCCGGGAAGCAATTTCCCAGAATCACATTACCTGTTGAACCGTTTCCACCCAATTTCTTTACGATTGCAGCGCCAAGTATTCGACCTGACTCAACTGACTTTTCACCAACGTAAGGAGCATTGACGCCGGTTTGCAATAGGTTGAAAGTTACAATCGGGACGCCCCCTTTTATGATGGCATTCAAACCTGAAACCATCGATGCTGAAGGAACTGAAATTGCAATTCCATCAACGCCTGAGGCCACCAAGGATTGCGCGGCTGTCAACTGAGCATCGGCTTCAGCACCTGATGGACCAGTCACTATGATGTTAACTCTAAGATCCTTTGCGGCTTGCTTTGCCGCATCAATAATTTGCTGAATAAATGGATTACCCACAACATGCGTAACGAAACCAATTGTCAATTTCTTTTGCGCAGCCTGTGAGGCTGAAACGCTGGTGCTCGTTGTGCCAACAACTAATGCCGTTGTCACGGTTGCAATGAGCGCAATCCGAACCGTTTTTTTGTTCCTTAACATTTAACTCCCCCTATTTCAAGTGATTACTTCGAATAGACACTTTCTTTCTTAACTCTCGCTTCAATTTCGAGAAAAGCCAAGCCGACACTATTACGTTCGCTTTCTTCGAATTCTGACAAGTTGGTCAATTCCAATGGCGATAATAATTACTAATCCCGTAAATAGAGTGCTCCATACCGCATCAATTCCAAGAAAAACAACTCCGACTCCAATAACTCCAACAATGAGTGCTCCATAAAGGGCACCAATGACGGTGCCAGAGCCACCAGAAAGTGGAGTACCACCAATAATTGCAGCAGCAACCACTGGTAATAAAACTTGAGCACCAGTTGTTGGATCTACAGCTCCTCGAAAGCCAAGAAATAGGACACCCCCAAGACCTGCTATGCCCCCCATCAACATTGACACTTGAATTTTTATTTTCTTAATTGGAATTCCCGCGAGACGGGCCGCTTCGACATTACTACCGATAGCAAGTACGCGATAGCCGAAACGTGTTTTATGCAAAATTAAATGCAGCAATATGATCACCAGAATCACGATGACAAGCAAGAACGGAATCGGCGTATCTATAACACCACCAAAAAATCTAAAGAAAAATTGATCGGTAATCTCAATCGGTGGAACTACAGATCCAGAGCGATTAGAAATGAGTGAAGTGCCTTGATAAACAGACGCCGTTCCAAGCGTAACAATTATGAGTGGTAGCCTCATAACAACACTCAAAACGCCATTAAGAAACCCCATTGCAGCACCCGATAAAACTCCAATTAAAACTGAGATCCATACAGGAATCCCAGAAATCATTGAGAGTCCAGCGATTACTGCACTGAAATTAAGAATCCAACCAAAAGATAGATCAATTTCCCCTAAAGCTAAGAGATAAACAAGTCCCGCAGCCAACAGCGCAGTTATTGCATAACTTGCTCCAAGGTTTAGAAGATTATTCATCTGTAGAAAATTAGGACGCAAAATGCCGACAAACCCGATAAGTGCCAAAAGTGCAATTACAACACTTGTTTCTTCTGGCGCTCTGAATTTTATGTTTGACCGACCTCTTTGTGCCACATTTCTACTTTCTGGGGAAGAACTGGAAAGGTTTCCAATGCCTATAAAAGCAAAAAAGGATACCAAAGTCAAGCATTCGAGTTGACTCATAGGAAACCTCCGCATAGCTGGATACGTTGCCTCATTTAAAAACCTCCGCCTATCGGCGTGGGGTCGCTCTTTAGTGACTGGTTCTAGTTATGCCTGTTCTATGGAGCTAACTA
>Ga0209284_10003300_pt1 | contig 20094 bp, 11 predicted proteins | sample FRY03_FD_187211 | JGI IMG/M metagenome (GOLD analysis project Ga0209284, IMG submission 187211) | Freshwater microbial communities from Lake Fryxell liftoff mats and glacier meltwater in Antarctica - FRY-03 (SPAdes) (version 2) | ecosystem: Environmental > Aquatic > Freshwater > Ice > Glacier... | reverse complement strand
TTATATCTTCCGCTGGCGCTGGGTTGATGAGGATGTGGCGCTGATGATGTTCCCGGAGCGTGCGGCGCAGATCAAGGCGGCCATCCATGACCTTGGGAACATGGAGCGCCAGGATGATGATGACACCCCCGGTAACTACGATACCAACCTGGACACCAGCCGCAGCGGCAGGCTTGTGTCTGCTGGCACCTATTCAATGCATGACGTCAGGCGCAACCGTGTCAAGTTGATCGAGTGCCAATACCGTAAACCGACGCTGGTCAAAATAGTGGCCAATGGGCCGCTCAAGGGCCAGTTTGTGCATGATGCCGATGTGGCGATGCAGCAGATGCTGGCCGCGCATGGCTCGTCCATCATGCAGCGAACCATGATGCGCACCCATGTGGCGGTGTTCACCGAGGGCGACATGATCTCCATGGGCGCCAGCATTTACCGCCACAACCGCTACAGCCTGACGCCGATCTGGTGTTACCGGCGCGGCAAGGACCGGCTGCCCTATGGCGTGATCCGCCGGGTGCGCGACATTCAGCAAGACTTGAACAAGCGCGCCAGCAAGGCGCTGTTTTTGATGAACACGAACCAGATCATTGCGGACGAGGGGGCGGTGGACGACTGGAATATGCTGCGCGAGGAGGTAGACCGCCCGGACGGCATGATCGTCAAGAAGCAGGGCAAGTCGATAGAGATTCGGCGTGACTCGGAGCAGGCCGCCGGCCAGATCAACATGATGACGCTGGCGCAAAGCACGATCCAGCGCGCCAGCGGCATCAGCAATGAGAACCTGGGGCGGCAGACCAACGCTACATCGGGCGTCGCCATTGCGGCGCGCCAGTTGCAGGGCTCTGTCGTGACCACCGAACCGTTCGATAACCTGCGCATGGCAATTCAGGTGCAAGGTGAAAAGCAGTTGTCTCTGACTGAGCAGTTCTACACCGAAGAAAAAGTGGTGCGCCTGACGGGCGCGCGCGGCGCCATCGAGTGGATAAAGGTCAACTCACCCGAGGTGCAGGCTGACGGCTCTACCCGCTACCTGAACGACATCACCGCCAGCGCGGCTGACTTTGTGGTCTCGGAACAGGACTACAACGGCACCTTGCGCCAGGTGATGTTTGAGCAGTTGAGCGCCATGTCGCAGCGCCTGCCGCCTGAGGTCGCGCTGCGCTTTCTGCGCATTGCTATGGAGTTCTCGGACCTGCCCAACAAGGATGAGATTGCCGAGCAGATTCGCCAGATCACCGGTGAGCAGGACCCGAACAAGGAGATGACGCCCGAGCAGGCCCAGCAGGCCGAGCAGCAGATGCAACAGCAGATGCAGCAGCAGGCCGAAGCGCTCGATATGCAGCGGCAAACCGCCATGCTGGCCATGGAGGAGCAGCGCGCCAAGGTGGCATTGCTCAATGCCCAGGCCGAAAAGGTCATGGTTGACATTCAGGGCGCGGGGCAGGGCGGCAGCGACCCGGCGCTGGAGGGGCAGGTTCGCCAGATTCAGACCCAGGCGGCGGCCCAGATTGACCAGCTCTCCACTGATTTACGCAAAGCCCAATCGGAACTGGCGAATCGCACGCTGCAAATCAAGCAGGACAGCGATACAAAATTAGAGGTGGCGCGCATTGACTCCGACACCAAGCTGCGGGTGGCTGAGATTCAGGGTGCCAATGACCAGAAGATTGGGGCGCTGCAAACTGCGCTGGATGGCTTGAGTCGGGCGATTGGAGAGAAGATTGGGTAACGTGGGCGAGGTGAATTTTGGATGCCTATGACCGGTGGTCACCCGAAAAAGGGTCAACCATTGATTTTGAACCACGCCCAGCGCCGCACATTGAAACAGCCGGCAAGAGAGGCATCGACGACCATGTCGGATGGTAAGATTGTGGGCGCTATTTTTAGAGCCTTATCGCTATTTTTTAGAGGTTAAAAAAGCCTCCCCGTCCCTGTGCCGAAACGCGACGGTTTAGAAAAGAGAAAAAATTGATTACGCGGCTCAAAACGATTCCTGTCATCGACCTGTTCGCGGGCCCAGGCGGCCTCAGCGAAGGCTTCTCCTCTGTAGAAACCGATGAAGGCAATCGCCGCTTCGATGTGCGCATCTCCATCGAGAAAGATCCAATGGCGTATCAGACGCTGTTGCTTCGCGCGCTCTTTCGAGCATTCCCAAGAGGCAAAGCCCCCGACTGCTATTACGACTACGTCCAAGGCTCGATCACGCGCGACGAACTGTTCGGAAATCCCGCAGTCAAGGACGCCTTGGCGTTGGCTCGCTCCGAAGCTAGGCTTGCCGAGCTGGGCACCACCGCGTCGAGCATCACCGACGGATGGATTGAAAAGGCCTTGGATGGAGTCATAGACTGGGCTTTGATTGGTGGCCCACCTTGCCAAGCCTATTCATTGGCAGGGAGAGCCCGCATGAAGGGCGTCGCCGATTTCGCCGAAGACAAGCGCCACTTCCTCTACAAAGAGTATCTGCGGATCATCAAGAAGTTCAGGCCGGCCGTCTTTGTGATGGAGAACGTCAAGGGCATGCTGACTTCGCAGCACGGCGGGACGCTGATATTTCAGCGCATCATCGCGGACCTGCGCCAACCCGACCACGATTTGAGCTATCGCATCCAGTCTCTTGTCGTCGAGGGCGAGGATCTCGATCCGGATGACTTCGTGATCCAGTCCGAGGACTACGGCATCCCGCAACGCAGGCATCGCGTGATTCTTTTCGGCATCCGTTCAGATGTTGCCGACGACGCGCCCGCGTTGGAAAAAGAGCCCAAGAGATTCAAGCTCAAAGCGGCACCAGCCAAGGTCGGGGTTCTCACCGCGATCGCAGGGCTCCCGCGCGTCCGGTCCCGCGTGTCCAAGCAGGATGATTCGCCGGAACAATGGTTGGGCGTGCTCAAAAAGGCTATCGGCCAGCTCAAATTATGGAGAGATCCCAAGCGTCTCGACATCGAACTCGCGATGACCGTTGCAGTGAAGAAGGCCGCGCTCTTGCAATCGCACGGAGCGACGTTCATCGAACACGCAGTGGACTACGGCTCGGAAATGCCGGCGGCGCTCGCTGAATGGTATGCGGACAAGAAGCTCGATGGTGTCCTTCAACACGAGTCGCGCAGCCACATGGCGTCCGATCTGCACCGTTACTTGTTCGCGTCCTGCTACGCTGCCATTGAGAAGGTGTCGCCGCGCATCCACAAGTTCCCGCCCAAGTTGCTTCCGGCCCACAAAAATGTCGGCAAGGAAGACACGCCATTTCTCGACCGATTTCGCGTGCAGCTCGGTGACCAGCCTTCGACGACGGTGGTCTCGCACATTTCCAAGGATGGGCATTACTACATCCACCCCGACGCGTCGCAGTGCAGAAGCCTGACCGCGCGGGAAGCGGCGCGTTTGCAGACGTTCCCCGACAACTACTTTTTTGAGGGGTGCCGCACGCAGCAATTTCATCAAATCGGCAATGCGGTGCCGCCGCTTCTGGCTCGCCAGATCGCAGAAGTGGTCAGCGACTTCCTCTCAGCCGCTAAGCGCTGATTTCTCCCAGCGGGTCGCTCCCAACACCACATTGCCTTACACCACCTCAGGGATCGTGGTGGACGCCATGGAGTAGCTCGCGCCCATGATCGCCTCTTTGCATTCAGGACGTTTCGCCCACTCGGACTCCATGCGCGCGCCTGCAGTGCTGTGGAGCACTTGCTTGACCTCTTTGGCCCATGTTTCGATTTGACCCAGGAGCTGCGGCGAGATGGATTGTTTTTCCCAGACTCGGTCGAGGTTGAGGGATGCCCCGAATTTCTGGCCCACCAATGCCACCGTGTAGACCGTCACGTTGATCTGTGCACTGGCGAACATCGGCCGAATTAACTTGTGGGCCGCCCGAAAGATGATGGTTTTGGCGATCATCCGCTTGTAGTCCACCACCGTGGGCAAGGAGGCCTCGGTAGCGTCGGCGGAAGTCATGTCAGCCATGAAACGATTAAAGTTCTTTTGCAAACCCAAGCTCACGATGTCGGGCTTGTTGTCCCATGTGTTGAGATACCGGGACAAATCTGTCTTGGTGATCTTGCGCGTGACTGGGATGGCATTTTTCAATACTTGCAGTCTCGCGGGAGTATTGCCTTCGCGAGACAGCAAGGTGTTGTAGCTGCCGGCCGCGCGCTCATAAAACCACTGTCCGATGCCATCGGGGCAGAACACCGAACGCGACAGTCGTTCGATTTCAACATGGAATGGCTTGTTGGCGGAAAGGTCGGACTGCTTGACTGCGTTTTGGCTGTTGGCGAAGCGCGAGATGTCGGACACCAACGCCTCCTCGGTGGCCGCGTCCTGCGCCTTCATCACGATGATCTTCGCTGGGACTCGCACCCGGCTGAGGTCCGTATCCGGATATTTACGCTTGGTGAAGTAGATCGACGCGGTCGTTTGCCCTCCGTTGACGATTTGGAGACCCTTGATCCAGGCGATGCCCAGCGATCCATCCAATGCTTTTCCGAAGTGGAGCTCGTCGGCCACGATGACAATTCCATTGTTGTAGGCCATGAATCGGCTCGGGCTCGCCCTCAAAGTATTCTGTATTCCGCTGTTGACATCTTTGGCTTTTACGCTCAGGAATGAGCGCACGTTGGCCTCCAGTAGGCGCGAGCCAAACTTCTCATACAGAAGGCGCAGTGCCTCGCCAGGTATGGCGGCGAGCGCGTATCCATAGTCCTCGTTCTCCCCTGGAACGAAGATGCAGGGGAGAGGAGAACCGGAGACCTCGTTGAAGTCCATGATGAGCTCGTCGCGGGGCTTGCCTTCGGAAAGATGGCGATGCAAGCGCTCGATGTCCATGACCTCGATGCGCACAGCCTTGCCGCCGATGTCGCGTGTTTTGAAGCTCTTCGACTTGGCGACTTTGTCGGTGATGACGTAGACGCGAATCTGTTCAAGGTCGTTGTAAATCGCTTGCAGGGTCTGGGCAAGGGAAAGCACGTCGGTGGAGGGGTCGAGAAGCGGCGCCATCTTTCCCTCTGCGCAAAGCTTCAAGAAGCGCAGGCACTGCTCGACCGCCGTCTTCGTGTCGGCATCGGGCACAGTGGTGAGGACATCCACCCCGTCATACAGGCTCACGAAGAAATCCAGCTCAGTACCTTCCTCTGAGAGGGAGTAGCCTGAAAGCCGTAAATTCGCGTTCTGAATTTTCCCCTCGTAATGGCATTCCACCGGTTCGAAGGTCATGCCGATCTCGGCCATGTGATTCATGACGATGCCGCTGAACACAAGTTCTTCATAGAGCGCGCCATCCCGCATCTGCGCCCTCACAGCAGCTTGAGTCTCGATTAAAAACTGTTTCAAATCCATGCTTAAACTGCTCCCATTCTTTTCAATGCCTGACCTATCGTGATTCGCTCGCCAGGCGCACGGTCCAAGTCGATGTCATACCGCGCTCCCAAAATTCCCGGCGGTATTAACCCCTGTATGAGACGGGGAAAGCCCTCGAGGACTTCCACCACGCGGATTTCATTCAAAACGAATCTCCGAGGATAGCGATCTGCATGTTGCGTGAAGTAGCCGGCGGCGAGGAGGCGTTCTCCGAGAAGCCGCTGGGACTCGTGATCTTCTCCGAGGCTTGCGAGCAAGTCCGCGATGAACGTCGGGAGGTTTCTGCCGCTGTCGATCTGGCGGAACTTGGTGCCGACCACGAACAACGGTTGCCGCGCGCGATCATCCAATTGCTCAAGCGAGCCGATCTTGGCCGGAAATCCAGCGGGGGAGATGGACGCCTTGACTTCAAGCGCCCCCAGCCCGAGATGGAAGTCTTGGATGCCATCAAGCGGCCCTAGCCACCCTTCGATGGCGGTGGAGGCCACCACCCCTTCTTTGATGATCGCGTCGAGAGTGGCCAGTTCCCCAACCAAGCCAAGCTCGGCTTCGGGGCTCAGGGCCATCGCGCCCTTGCGCATGAACTCCTGCCAAGCTCTGATGCGACCCAGGAAGATGCGCAGCAAGCTTTTCTCGTCTTTGGGCATGGCCGCATTGAGCGACTCGACCACATCCGACACCATGGTGGTGAACAGCTCAAAGCTTCCGGTCGATTTCCGGGTCAGGGCGAGCCATTGGGCGGCCTCGGTCGTGGCTTCAAGGCGGGTGACCGCGAAACCCTGGCTTTCCGGTAGCTTCTCCGCCGCCGCGATGGTCACTGAGGGGAATCCGACCAGAAGAGCCTCTTCTTGGCCCGGGAAGCTGCGCCCGGCGCGGAGCGCCACGTGGGACGGAGAGGACACCGCGATGCTGCGCCAACCCGTAGCGTCCTGGCTGTTGCTCAGCGAACTCCATGAGAGTTCGATTTCCTCAATCGACTTGGCCATATTCCTCTTTCCAACGCAAATGATCCACGGCGTATTCGACCCTAACCCCGGAGTTGCTGGCGGGGAAGCTCACGCCAATCGCCATGACCGGTTCCTTGCGGTCAGCCAGGGCGGCCGAGCCGCTGTCAGCTGGGTCGAGCGGGTAAATCAGCAGAAGGCCACGCTCTGGTGCCGCAGGGATGCCATCCGCCCCCTTGCCGCGGATATAACGAACTGACGGTCCGTTGGGCGTTTCCGGAGGTTTGGGCTTGACGCCGTCCTTTTGCCTAGCGGCATCGGGATTCCACGTTTTGCGCGTGAGAGCCAACGCGGCGTCCCACGCTGCGCTGTCCAGATCGATTGACTCATCGCGCGGAGAAAGAAGTCGGCCAATGGCATAGCGATCGGTGATGTCTGCGTCGGCCGAACGCTTCATCATGGCATCGATGGTGAGTCCATTGGCGAATGTGTAGGAATTTTTGGAGCCGCCCCCGATGAGCGCGACGGTCCAGGAATTAAGCTCTCCTGTTTTCGCCATTGACCGGACGAAATCCCGGAGCAAAACGGTGTTTACCTTGTGAGCTTTATGGTGAGTCTTGTAGCCATCGAAGAAATCCGCAATGATCTCGCCCGAAATTTCCCTCCATAAATAACCATCCCATTCCTGCGCGGAAAAGCCTCGCTGGCGTTTGGGATTGATTTCGGAAGGGGAGCCGCACGCAGCTAAGAGCTTGTTGGTAGCGTCGAGGTTGTCTTTAAGGTTTTTTTCGTCGCTATGCAGCGAGACGGTTTCGAGAAGCTCGCCGCTGAAAGACAACTGGAGCGTTTTGGCGGATCGCATTTTCAAAGGCGATGTGACCAGCAGCACTGGATGGGACTGGACGCGCATGCCGTATTCCTTTGGCGTCGCGCCACTCTCGGCCATAGCGTCGAACTCTTGTCGCAGTTCCTCCGAAGCGTCGGCGATGTGGCCAAACCATTCCATCAGCTCTTCCGTGGTGTAGAGGCGGCACAGATCGATGTAGTTGGTTCGGTATCCAAACCAACGACCCATCTGCATGAGCGTGTCATACATCTTCGTGGTGCGGACGAAGTAGCTGGTGCAAAGGCCTTCAAGGGTCAAACCTCGCGCCAGCTTGTCCCCGCCCACCGCGATGACCTTGAGTCCTTTGGTGCCTTGCTCCGCGTAGTCGAGCGCGTCCTTGGCGGTGCCATTGATCATGCGCACGTCGATGTCCGCGAGAACCTCTCCCAAGACGGCCTCAATATCGGCCCAAGGCGAGACCTCTGGTCTTTGCTCCGTCTCCACGAGGTGCGAGGCGATGACTTCCGTGGTTGGCGCGAAGTCGTCCTCCCACAAGGACCGCAGTTCTTCCAAAGCTCCGGCATCGTCGATGCGGTGGCTGATTCGACGGCTGAGCTTGCTGACGTAGTCTGCAATCTGCCGGTGAACCTCTTTTTGGACAAGGTTGAACCTGGTGACGTGCACCAGCATGGAGGAATGCTTGGAGCCTTGCCCTCTGACGTGCCTCGCGGCGCACGCCAGAATGAACGAATTGATACTTTCGCGAAGAGAGGACGGCAGGATGTCCTGGCCCATGTGCGCGGGAGCATGTTCCTTGTTGTGCTTCGCCGGCATCCAGCCACCCAAGCCCTCGTCCCCGGTGTGATCCTTGAATATTCTGGTGAGCGGCAGGCCGCCGATTCGGCCCTCGGGGCTTCGCAGGCCGAAGACGCGCGCGGGGCCGACGTAGTTCGACGGCGCCGCTAGGTTGATGATGAAGGACTGCGGAAAAAGGTCAGGCCCCTCGTCTGAAGTTTCGTTTTGACGGTGGATGAAAATGTTCGCAAAAGGAGTGGCCGTGTATCCAAGATAGGCTTTCTTGGAGAACGCATTCAAGATCTTTCTAATTCGGCTGTTGATAGCGCGCGGCTCGTGCTCATCATCCGGTTTTCCGTCAGCGTCGAAAGACTGTTCGCCAATATCCACCGACGCTTGATCCGCTTCGTCGTCGATCAACAGCAGAGGAAGATTCGAGACGAACCGCCGCCCGGTCTTGGCATCGGTGGCGTCGGCGACGTGAGTCCTGATCCATTTCAGAAGACGTTCGAGGACAGTTTTGTTCTTCTTGATGACGAACAGCCAAGGTCGGTGTTCGGGCGAAATCGACAAGTGCTTGGCAACCCTCGTGTTGAAGTCTCCATTGTTTGAGCGATTGGTCGCGCAGTTTGGTTTGATCTCCGAATCAGTGTCGAGGAGGCCCGCCCCGATCATCTTGACGATGTCGCCAGTCGCCGATGTCTCGTAGCCGAGAAATCCTTCTTCTAGCCGTATCTGCGTCTGCGAGCGCAGGTTGTTATGTAGCCCCGCTAGGACGATGATGATCTTGTAGCCGGCATCCGCTGACTTGCAAATCATGCCAGAGTAGTTGGCAGTCTTTCCTGACTGGACGTGTCCGACGACAAGACCGCGCCGATCCCAGGCTCCCGGCCTTTTGGGATCTTCCATCAGGCCAAGAATTCGATCAGTCGATTTGTCCACCGCTTCCACGGCGATGGACGACATCTCCTTTCCGATCATTTGCTCGTAGCGCGGCCAGTAGCGCCAATCTTTCTTGCGGGAGGCTCCGAGCCATGCCTCATGCCCGGCTGAATCGGAGAGGGCGGTGTCCTGGCCTATCCAAAGACTGAATCTCCGAATGAGCTCGGCGATTGCGGCCTTTTTGTCGATAGCGGCTCCATCGGCTGAGGGAACGATCCCGGAAGCCACATCGACCTTGTCCGAGATGATTTGGGGCGTGATGGCGCCCGTCGCCTGCTCGATTGCCAAGAGCGACTGCGCGATGTTGACGACGGTGGTCGTCGCTGAGTTCATATCTGCCATGGGATTCAACTGTCCTTGTTGGTTTTGTCTCGGTTCATGGCCCGGCTTTCAGCATTTCGATTTGCGCGGGGAAGTTTTGAAACGGCTCCGTCGAGAGCAAAGAGCGCTTGGCGGCCTCGACGCTCATGCCTTTGCGTCCGATCATGTCCTGGAACAGGATTCTTAGAACGGTCATCACCGCCTCGGGAGCCTCACCCGTGAACCCGGTCCGAGGCGTTTCCTTGTGCTCGGCCGTGTCGAGCCAGATGCGCTGCACCGGAACTGTCTCCTCGATCACCCGCAGCATGGCCTTGACCAGAGGCGCGTTTGACCCCGCGCTGTCCAAGACGGCTCGCACCGAAGGATGCGTATCGGCGATCCGGTAGCGCATGCCCGACGCGATCCTGTCCACCACCCAGGCCTGCTCCACAGCAGTTCCGTTCAATGCCGGGGTAGGCGTCCCTCTGTGCGCGAAGACTTGGCGCGCACGCTCCCGTGTGTTTTCCGCCAAGCGAGTCAGCCAAGGGCGCAGGGTCACCGGCGGGCGGGCGGTGGATTTCTTGACGTCGATCTTCCAGTCTGCGTCGGCGGAATTGGGGATGTCTAGGCGAATTCGAGCTAACCGATGCGGCTCCTCCTTATTCCATGCGCGCGCGTTCCCAAGCCCAAGCCAGCCTCCAGCAACCAGTAGTCGCTCGTTGCGGTAGACGTAGAAGCCCTGCTGGGCCGTCCACCCTTCTGGCCCGCCAGCCGAGGCGATCTCGTCCGGTTTGAGCTTGTCGCGGTGTGGAAGCACGTGGCACTGCACTTCCACGACGCCATAGCTGGTCGCGTGCCTAGCGACTGGCGAAGTCCATGACTTGGCAGGGTGCCCGGACATGAATGGATCCCATGGGGCGACGGCCTTGCCGTTGATAAAAATGCGAAGCCTCGCATGCGGGCCTTGAATCAGTCGGTGGAACACCATCGCGAGATGCGCTTCGATATGGAATGAAAGCTCGATGAAGTCGTCGGCTGTAAAGCCATCGGTAACGATGCGGTCGAGAATTTCCCAGACGACAAGCGTCCCTTTGGGCTTCGCAGCCAAGCTTTCCAGAATCGGTTGGGATTCCTCGGCGGGGCCTTCGAAAAGCAGCCACCCGCTTTCTGGGCGCGCGGCCAACGCTTCCAAGTCCCAGCGCAAGCAACTCAGGACGCCATCCTTCTTGCTCGCGACAGTAAGCCGTTTGCATTGGGAGAACGAGGCGGTCTTCAAACCCATGCCGAAACGGCCAAGGTCATGGGCGGCCCGGACGTCCAATGGGTTCTTGTCGCCGAGCGTCAGGGCGCTCTCGAGCTCTTGGTCATCCATGCCGCGACCGTCGTCGAGCACTGAAATATAGCTTTTGGAAGCCGCCCAGATGAAATCGAGCCTGACCTCAGATGCGCCCGCGGAGATGCTGTTGTCGATGATGTCAGCGAGGGCGCCTCCTGGCGAGTATCCAAGACCGCGAAGGGATTCCAACATCGAGTTGGCTCGTGGAGGAACGTTGCGAGTCTTTGCCGTCATTTCCAGTAGCCCTTTTGCGGCCAAAATTTGAAACCTTGCTGCAGGAGGCGCCAAACGAGCATGCGCGTCGGAGTGTCGGGTGTTTCCAAAAGCTCGATCCAGATGCGCCGCGAACCGTCCTCCTCCCGTTCATCGACGTTGATGCCAAGTCTGCGAGCCTCTTCCAAGACATCGTCCAGCGCTGGCAGAGAAACGCGATCGGAATCGTCAAACGTCTTTTCGTCGCCGATGAGTTCGTTGTCTTTGAAGGAAACCCGCGACGCCTCCAACGGCTTAGCGCTTGATCGCTTCGGAACGAGGGGACGATCAGCGCTAATCCCTTGGGACTCCAATCGACGGGCCTCCAGCTCTGCGTAGTAGGAATCGGGTTTGCCATGAATCTGCTCAATGAACTTCGCCAGCCGAAGAGGATGTTGGAGATGGCGGATAGCCTTTGATTCCACCTGCCTGATGCGTTCGCGGGTGACCTCGAAACGCTGCCCGATCTCGTCCAGCGTCATGGCGTCGTTGACTCCAAGGCCATAGCGCATCCTGATGATCCCGGCATCCTTCGGCTTCAATTCCAAAAGCAGCGTCTCGATGGAGGATCGCACTTGAGCGCTCACCATTGCGTCCGCCGGATCGCGTGGCGCGAAGTCTTCCGCAAACTCAATGGCCAACGACTCATCCGCTTCATCGAGCGAGACGACGCGGGAGCCGACCACCGCTCGCAGCGATGCGGTCACTTTCTTGAGAGGGATGGAAAGCGCGTCTGCGACTTCCTGCGGCGTGGGCGCTCGGCCATCGCGCCTTTCCGAGACCCGCATGTGTCGCAGGATTTTCAGAGTCGTCTCATGCACATGAACTGGAATGCGGATCACCGAGCATTTGTCGGCGACGTGACGTTGGATGCTTTGTTTGATCCACAACGTGGCATAAGTCGAGAACCTAAAGCCGCGGCGCCAATCGAATCGATCCACGGCTTTCATGAGGCCGATGTTACCCTCCTGGATGAGGTCGTCAAATGGCTCTTCCGTGTAGAGGAATTTTTTCGCGACGGAGACTGCCAGCTTCAAATTAGCGGTAGTCATCTGTTCCCTCGCCGAGAGGTATCCATCCATGGCGTGTTTAAACTCGTCCACACGCTCACCCTCCTCAAAGCGAGTGGCGGTGGTCAATCCAAGAAGAAACTCGCGCTTGAGACGGAGCTCGTCCAAAATCTCGCGGCAACGCAGCGGCGACTTTGCCTGTGCCACACGCGTCGATGCCATGAATTTTTTGAGTGCGTCGATTCCGGCGAAGAAGACGGCCGAATCGCTTTGCTCTGCGGCGACCTCGTGGGGCTCGTCGTTGAGCGGCTCTTCTGGATCGACCGTGATTTCGGCGTCGGCTGTTTGTGCAACCTCTTCCATCTCGTCAGCCTGGCCCGAGCTCATCAAGCGCAGGGGGTGGATGCCAGAACGTATCAGCTCTGCCGATTCGCAAACGCGCGCCAAGCCCTCGCCCCAATCGGATAGGGCATCCAGCGCCTTCGCGATGAAGCCTTCCATGGCTTTCCCAAGGGCTACCTCTTCGTCGGCGGCAAGCAGCTTTTCGCGTAGGCCAGTTTTCAGGTAGATCCGAATCGGGTCGTTTCGCCTAGATGCCAGATCATTGAGGTAGGCCATCGCGGAATCGACCTGTGCCTCTTCCTCTTCGGTCTCTTCTGGGTCAATGAAAACCACATGGCTCTCGAAAGGAAAGTCGATTTCGATGCGTTCGTCCAACTCAGCGCCCATATCGTTCAAGACCATGCGCAGCTGCGATTCGCCGTCTTCGTTGATCGATCCATCAGATTCGCGTGACAAGTCTTCGACTGCGAACCAAGGAACGCTTGATTCGCGCGCCGCCCGAAGGAGCAACAGGCGCAAACGTTCGCGGATGTCGCCATCGTCGTCGCGAGGTAGCGGGGTGGCCCAGTCAGGAAGGAAGACCTCGAAATCGCTCCAGTCGGCCGACGTGTCCAACGGGATGTGTTGCGTTATCGCGGCTTGCGTAGCGAACGTTGGCGCGACGAGGGTTGGGTCGCCTGCGGGAGGGAGTTCGTGATCTTCCGCTTCCCAGTCATCGATCGTTCTCGATGAGTTGGCGGCGGCGGTTTGTTCGATGGGGTGCGGGAGCGCAGGCGAGAACGCTGGCTCTGCTGCGGAAAGCTGTTCAGGTTCGGACGCCTCGCCACTCGGAAATTCAAAAGCCGGGATCGGAAACGTCACCTTAGGTTCATGGAGCGCGGTGGCAGGAGACAGATATGTTTCTAAAGCCAATCGAGCTTCGCTCGCTCCAGCTTTGAGGGCTATGGCAAGTGCATCGTTGCCCTGAGGGTCGCATAGATCGCTTTCCGCGCCCGCTTCAAGTAAGAGGCGGCAAATGCGCCCGTTGTTTTGGGCGGCGGAAAGCATGAGCAGGGTCATGCCCTGCTCGTCGCGCGCGTTCACGTCGTCGCCACGGTCCAAGTGGAGGCACACCGACTCCTCCACCCCCCGCAGCACCGCCATTCTCAGAAAGCGGTTCAAGAGGGGGGCAAGGGGAGTAGTGGCTACGCTCACAGCCTTTAACCGTGGCCCCAGGGCCAGAGAGGCGACGGTGCCATGCCGCAGGCGAGGGGTCTTCCAAGCCCGGATTTCCTCTCTAGTCTCTTAGGCTGCTTGCTCCCATTCTCCATGGCGCTACCTTTAATTTGTATTAAAACGATTTTACAGGGCAGTGCTTGTTGGTGCCGACGGGATTTTGCTGGATTTTGACACGGGCTGCCGGAAATCACTGCCTCCCTGCCAACGTGCCAACCGTTGCTGGCACAGGGTTACAAAGGTTTTAGATGGGTCAGTCAAAATCGGTGCAGTGGGGGTCAATCTGACGTCGGCGACAACAAACTTGTCGTGCAAGCAGCGGTTTTCAAACGACGCAAACTGTCGCTTGCTGGTGATATGCTGCAAATTATGGCAACGGCTACGTCACCTTTCCATCACGTTTGCATCCTAACTGGGTGCAAGTTGTTGTGGCCGAGATCGGCGCTGGTTGCGCATCGCAACGACAGGACGGTTTGTGGAAGTTTCCAGCACATGCGGTTCTGCAAACTCCATTGATGATGGACACGACCGTGCCAAATTTCGAAGATGTGGTCTATAAGCTCCCATCACGGGTCACCTTTCTTGGCGAGGCACTTGAACCGGTCGCGAAAAGCCTGCGTCAAGCAATTGCACGCAAAGTCAAACCGTCAGGGCACGAGTTTTTGATCGTTGATGATCTTTTGCGACACATGGGCGTTATCCATCAAGCATTGATCCACTTGTCAAGCAGGCTTGAGGATCTGATGGGCAACCTCATACAGGATGAGAGTGCCGGAATGGCAGAAGCCTATCGGGCAACCGGCAGACTTGAGCAGGTTTTGTCAGAGTTCGTCGACGGTTATCACGAGGTCAAATCGTCACATGACGGGCCTGAGTCAAGCGAGGCGCGTAAGCTGCTTCTGGGCGTGTATCGCCATCGCATCCGTGAAATCTGCAAGTGGCTGGATGACTTGGTTCAAGCCATTACCAACCCGGCATCGGCTTTAGAGAAGCGCGGGATCACCCCAACTGCCGACACCGAGCTGACGGTGGTCCTCAAAATGACCAGCCCGCCTGAGATGGCCAAGCTTGATGCATTGGCGAAGAGGCTGCAGATCCAGGTTGAACCCTTGGCCGAGGCGCCCCCCACATATGAACCACCCGAATCACCCGAACCCCGAGGGCCCGGGATCCTGGGAACGATCGGTGCGTTGGCATTTGGCCTCGGTATTTCCAAAGCTGTATTCGGGAGAAAGCATGACTGACAACGACGAAAACCGTAAAATTTTCAAACCGGCTGAAATCCAGCACTTTCGACCCGGCGATCAGAAATGAGTTTGACATGTACAAAAAAACTGCACTAAAAATAGCTAAGGACATTAATTCAACTGCCGAACAACTAGCTGGTCTAGTTGGCATGGATGACAAGATTGATCAACTGGTGGCGAAGCATCCTAATGCAACTGCCAAGATATTGGAGTCTCTTTTAACGAGCCTAATTGACATGGGTGGCATGGATAGCAAGATTGATCGGCTGGTGGCGAAGCATCCCAATGCAACTGCCAAGATATTGGAGTCTCTTTCCAGGATCGAAATACTTTCTGATGCAGACCTTCCACCGTCCCTTATCGAATGGATAATACAGCACGGCAACGAGAGAGAAAAACTTATTCTATTTTGTCATCCATTGATCCCAACAGAGGTACTTATTAATTTAACCCCAACGGACTCCGATGATTGGCCAAGTGAATTCTGGTCGTTAAGAGAAGAAGCGGGTCAGGTTAAGTTTTGCATGGCTCTTGGGTTGGACGTAAAGGTCTCGACTAATCCCATGGAACGTACCTACTATCACTTTATAAAGCCGGGAGGAAGAAAAAGATATGTAGATTTTGGCTGGAATCCTTGGGATGACAATAGAGCCGGGAAGTTTCGGTTAAAGAAGATATGGGACAAGCTGGTTCCAAAGTTTGGAGATGCAAAAACCATCCAAGGCCAATTTGGTTGTATTTATTACCGCTTCACGAACGAATACTGGCGTAATGGTTTGATGAACTGGGCTGATGAGTCTGGCAGTAATATCTTTAATTATCGCTGGATGGTTGAATTTTTGGAAGACAGGCTGATTTCTCAAAAATCCTTTGGCCCTGAAGCGACTAACATCTTAGCGGCTATGCTAAAACAACTTTTCTATATAAATTATCCGGCTCGGATTAATATATTCAAGGTTAGTTCATTTGAAACCATCATGGAATATCTGCTGTGGGCTTTTTATGCCTACTTCATCAAGTACCCGGAGTTAATACCAAACGATGAAGCCGATAAATGCAATATCGCTAGAAACAAGGATATCGAAGATGATGTGCTGGAGGAACTTTCTGGAAACGTAAGTAGCAAGGTCAGAAGTGCCGTGGCAAGTAACCCCCGTTGTTCGGTAGATTTTCTCAGGAAGTTATCTTCTGATCGCAGCGTGCAAGTGCGATTGGCTGTTGTTAAACATGATGATTGCCCAGTCGATTGCATAGCAAATTTATCTAGGGATGATGATATCGATGTCCGAAACGCGGCTGCCCAATGTTGGAATTTCCCAAAAAATAAGCGGCAGGAGTTTATCAAGGCGCAATTTGACTTGATGATTTCAGAGAAGGAATGCGCGTGGAAATTATTGGATATTTCTGCAAGCTTGAGCCCGGAATTTTTTCTCAAAAAATTGGCTGCATATTTTTCGATGCGGATTGATAAGAATATTGGAACAAAAGATGACTTATGGGCCTGCAGGCGAATCCTTTGGCAAATTCTGAACAATGACAAACTGCGAATAGATAAATCAGAAGTCATCGATAAGCTGTGGAAAAAATACCCTGACATAAGTGCTTGGAAAAACTACGATGACAGCAACGAGTAACCATCAATCCACTGCAAAGAAGAGACCATTACCTTTGTCAGGTGATCATTAATGCTCGAGGCTCATAGAGTCGGCTAACCATGTTGGCATGGCGTGCCGAGCGAGGGTAATGTGGAGTTGACGCTGTCATTTCGTGTTACTACGCCGCCTGAGATTGGGCGGCTGAACGAGATGGCTCTAATCGCGATTGCGGGTGCAAAATCAAACTACTGAAACTGCTACTCATCAAGCTGAGCCACAGCAACAGCGTGTCGGTGTTCATGGAGCCATCGGTGCCCTTGCATTCGGCGTGGGCGTGAACAACGAAATCTAGTAAATGGACCCATTCAAGTGACATCGAGGGTTACCCACCTGCGCAACCTGATACTCCAGGCTAAACACGCCTACTATCACCGTGGCGAAGCCATCATGAGCGATGCCGAGTACGACGCGCTTGAGGATGAGTTGCGCCTGCTGTCCCCCGACGATCCGGTGCTGGCACTGGTGGGTGCACCGGTGGCGGCGGATTCGATACTGACCAAGGCGCGTCATGCGATGCCCATGGGCAGTCAGAGCAAGGTGAATTCGGAGGTCGAATTTCGCACCTGGTGTGCCAAGAATGAAGTCGAAGCCTTGCATGCCAGCATCAAGGGTGATGGAGCCAGCGCCGCCGCGTACTACACCGATGGCCGGTTGGTGCAAGTTATCTCCCGAGGCGACGGTACGGTGGGTGAGGACATCACGGCCAATGCCTTGCACTTCAAGGGCTTGCCGGCCTGGGCGGGGTCAGACGGCGATAGCTTCAGCGGCTCCGTGCGCTTTGAGGTGATCCTGACTGTTGAAGATTGGACCAAGATCGACCCAGCACTCAGCACGAACCCCCGCAACGCCGGTACCGGCATCATGCGCCGTAAGAACGGGCACCAGTCGGACTGCCTGACAATCTTCGTGTTTGACCTGGACGAGACGCGTGAGGGGCGGTCAGTCGAGTTTCGCACTGAGACCGAGAAGTCGGCGCGTCTAAAGTCCTTGGGCTTTAACGTGATCTCGCATGCGCATTGCCGGAGCGTTGACAAGGCGGTTAAGTATTTTAAGACGATCGCTAGGACGCGTGACTCCCTGCCAATCTGGATTGACGGCGTAGTGCTGAAAATCGACGACATCGCCAAGCAGCTGGCGATGGGCGTTACCGCCGGTCGCCCGAAAGGGCAAGTCGCCTGGAAGTTCGATTCCTCTGGGGCCGAGACGGTGCTCGAAGGCGTCGTGGTCAGCGGCGGCCACACGGGGGGCTTGTACCCGACAGCCCAGCTTCGACCCGTAGAGATTGGCGGCACCACGGTCAGCAATGCGTCGCTTGTCAACTACGACGAAATTGCACGTCTGGATGTAGCCATTGGCGACTCGGTGTGGGTGGTCAAGGCCAACGACATCATTCCCAAGATCATTCGCGTGACCCATCGCCCCACCAGCCGCATACCCATACCTGTACCCACGGCATGCCCTTTTTGCGGAGGGGAGGTCGGGCGCAGGATCATCACCGGAGGCGACGAGGGTGTGATCATCGAGTGCAGAAACGCAGCCTGCCAGAATAAGTCCATAGGCAAAGTGCGACGCTGGATCGCCAGCCTCGACATTTTGGGCATTGGTGACGTGGTACTGGAAGCCATGATGGACCAGATGGCGATTCAAGACCCCGGGGACTTATACCTACTGCGCAATCGTGTCGCGGAACTTGCCGCTCTGACAACCCATACCGAGCGAGAACTCACGCTCGGCGCCAAGCGCGCCGGCAACATTTTGGATGCCATCGATGGCACACGCACCTTGACTCTGAGCCGGTTCATCGGGTCGCTCGGTATTGAGCACCTGGGCAAGCGGCGGGTGGAACTCATGATTCGCGCCGCAGAGGGCGAACTCGATACCCTGGGGGACTGGCGTTCGGGGCGCTTGCGCGATGCTGCCCTGGCAGAGAAGGCAGGCGCACCCAACATCGCCAACCGAATCCAGGACGGCATTGACGAGATGGCGCAGGTCATAGACAAGTTACTGGCAGCCGGAGTCACGATGCTTCCGGTGGTGCGAGGCCAACTCGTGGTCGAAGCCGGCATCACCATGACAGTCTGCATCAGCGGCAAGTTGCCCAGCGGCAAGAAGAAGTCAGATTATGAGGAGCCTTTGAAGGCGGCCGGCTATGCCTTGGTAGACGAGGTGACCAAGCAGCTGAACTACCTGGTGTTGGCCGACCCCGCATCGAACAGCAGCAAAGCAGAGAAGGCGAGAAAGCTCGGGGTAGAGGTCATTTCGGAAGAACGGCTTATGCAACTCACGACTTGAGCAATTGACGCCCAACGTGGGCGCGGATCGATCATCCAAAGCGCTGGCTGCACTGCAAATCAAAGGACAGAGCTGATTTATCGGGTGAAACGGCCGGCTGAAATACTGGGGTTTGTAGAGCGCTTACTTTTCAAAAGGTCTATATGGGCAAAAAAATAGCAGTGGATACGTCAATCATTGACGGTGACCTTGTTGCCGAGATCAAGGCGCATCAAAAACGGGGGATTGTACAAACTGATGGAGAGCGAAAGGCTTTTCTCAAGACACTAAAAAGCAAGGATTGCTCCCATGGCTTGCGCATGTGGGCTGCACTGTTTGGCACTTTGGAAATGAAGCAAGCAGTGGCAAAGAATCCGACCTACAACCTCGCCGTGTTGAAGACTCTGATGTTGGACAATGAGAGTGCGCCCTGGTATGTGCTGAGCGTGGCGAGGCATAGAAGTATCTTCAGAAACCTCATCATTGATTTGTATGGAAAAGATACTTGGCACCTGTCTAGTGGTATTAGCTCCATTGAAAATTTACGCGATGATCATGCGTCGGAAGAAAAGACTAAGAAACGATGGCTAGAATTCATTCCTGAATCTGGTACGTCAAATGTTTTACAGGCGGTGCTCATTCGTATTTTGTACTACTTTGGCCACTCATGGTGGAAAGGCCTACCTTATGAACTACGGAGTGACGAAGAGATGTATGTGACCTTGGAATTTGCCTTGGACTCATTGGAAAACATTTCACTATTCAGCAAAAATATCTTGCGTGCACTTCTAAGGTTAGAGCAAATGGCCAGCAGAAGCTTTGTTATTGAGTCTCAGCCACGTCATACGGATATGTTCGGTAGTTACTGTAACCCTGTGGTTAATGTTTTTCTACATCGCAATCAGACTCCGATTCCATTTGTTGTCAATTATTGAGATGGGATCTGATATGAAAACGAGAAAGAGAATTGGATGGTCTGACAAACGAAGTCTGCATGCAAATGCGTCTGCCCCTGACCTTACGTTCGAGGAGTTTGTGCTTGGACTCGCTAAGCATCCCAACGTGAGCCCCGATTTGCTTACCGAGTTGTATCACTTACTGCGTAGCGCTGATTGGGGTAAAAGGGCAGCTGTTGCTGTATTGACGATTGGTCGCGCAAATAAGAAGCTGATCGCTGAAATACTGAAAGACTTCCCGGACATGGAGTCTGAAGCTTATTATTCTTGGTGTGGCCCAGAAGAGACTTCCTATCCAGTATTGTTGGCCAAAAATCCATCCACACCACGACGCATTGTGGGGCAGTTGGTGGGGTCACCGTTCTATATGGTGCGTGAGCGCGTGGCTAGCCGGTCGGATTTATCGTTGAGCGTTATGAAGAAATTGGCTCACGACAAGAATCGCCATGTGCGGCAATGTTTGGCCGGCAATACAAGCGTGCCATCCTCAATACTTCCTGAATCCGTGACTTCATAGTGAATATATCCTGATTTCCCTATTGAAATCAAGCACTTAGCCTCCAACTTGAGTTAACCCTGAAGGTGAGCCCAAGATGACCGACTTTATTATCAAAAAACTGCCCTACGACCTCAGCTCCCATGCTGGACTGGCATTTG